>WNGB01006169.1_pt1 | contig 19034 bp, 18 predicted proteins | sample 5400681 | NCBI WGS metagenome assembly WNGB01 (sample SAMN13153367, study PRJNA577476) | soil metagenome | isolation source: 115 cm soil or saprolite under grassland replicate 2 | place: USA:California | collected 2016-06-15
AGACGCCGGCGTGCTTGGCCTGAAACTGGTAGACGAGCTGCTCGCCCGGGTTGATGGTGCGCATCTCGTCGTTCCACGCCACCTTGGAGGCGTGGAAGTCGATCGAGTGGCCGAGCTTGTTCTTGGGGTCGTTGACCAGCGTGACGGTGAACAGGTCGCCGACCCGGCCCCGGATGGCGGGCCCCGGCAAAGTCGTGATTCGTCCTCATTTGTCCGATGGCCCCATGTCGTGGCCCGGCGCTACGGGACCGCATTGGTCCAGGCCGGGAAGCCAGATTCCAGCGACAGGCATGTTCGGGCATTTGGTGGATGTGGCAAAGTTCAGGCCCGTGGCCGGTCCAGAACCGAGGAGGCCAGCGTGCTGCTTATCCGACGGCCTGGCGGTCCCTGGCGGGAGCCTGAGACGACCTCCTACGCCAACGAAAAGGAGCTGCAAGACCTGGTGAAGGCATCAGCGACCCTGCTTCCCGATACCGCGCCATCAGCCGTTGTCGATGAGTTCTGGATTCCCGAGGCCGGCACGGTCGATCTGTTGGCGGTGGACCGCAGCGGTGGACTGACGCCAGGGCTCCGTCAAAGTGCCGTGATGGCCGATGCGGGTGGTCTGACAGGATGAAGGTGAGACAGGCACGGGAACCGGAGACCATGCGGTTCTCATCGCCTCATGCCCTGACGGACACCCGTGCCTGCCGACCGATCATCCCTCATTCCCACCGCCATCACCGACCCCGACCATGCCCGCCCGCTCGCCGTGGGCGACTGCCTTGGCCTGCTGGAGCGGCTGGCGATGCTGCCCGACCCCCGTGACCGGCGGGGACGACGACATACCTTGGCCAGCGTGCTGGCCGTCAGCGCCGCGGCGGTGGTGGCCGGCGCCCGCAGCGTGACCGCGATCGCCGAGTGGGCCACCGATGCGCCTTGGCCGATCCTGGCCGCGCTGGGCGTGCGCTGTGACCCACTCACCCGCCGCTGCCAGGTCCCCGGCGAGGCCACCATCCGCCGGGTGCTGGCACGGGTGGACGGCGACGCGGTGGATGCCACCATCGGCGCGTGGCTGGCCGACCGGCTGCGGCCGCCGCCACGTCCCCGACGCGTCATCGCGGTGGACGGCAAGACGCTGCGGGGCTCAGCCCGTGACGGCCGCCAGGTGCACCTGCTGGCAGCGCTGGACCACCACGACGGCGCCGTGCTCGCCCAACGCCAAGTCGACGGCGCGCCGGGTGAAGTGCCCGCCTTCCAGCCGCTGCTGGCCGGCCTGGACCTCGCCGGCGTCGTGGTCACCGCCGACGCGCTGCATACCCAGCGCGACCACGCCGCCTTCCTCGTCGACCGCGGCGCCGACTACCTGTTGGTCGTCAAGGCCAACCAGCCGACCCTGTACGCCCAGCTGGCCGGGCTGCCGTGGCGGCAGATCCCGGTCATGGACCGCACCCGCGACCATGGCCACGGGCGCATCGAGCTGCGGACCCTGAAGGTCGCCGCCGTCGCCGGCCTGTGCTTCCCCCACGCCGCCCAGGCGATCCAGGTCATCCGCGGCCCGCCCAGTTGGCCGGCTGGTTACGCGGGCACTGGCGGATCGAGAACCGGCTGCACTGGGTCCGCGACGTGACCTTCGGCGAAGACGCCTCCACCGCGCGCACCGGCAGCCTCCCTCGGGTGATGGCCAGCCTGCGCAACCTCGCCATCGGCGCGCTGCGGCTGGCCGGCCACCCCAACCTCGCCGCCGCGCTGCGACATACCGGCCGCGACCCTGCCCGGCCGCTTGCCATCCTCGGCCTGGCATACCGATGAAACGGACATCACAGCACTATGACGGAGCCCTGGGACTGACGCTGGTGGAGTGCAAACTCAGGGCCAACCCTGAGATCCGGCGGGAGGTGGTTGGACAGATCCTCGCCTACGCTGGTGGGCTGTCGCACATGTCCTACGACGAGTTCGCTGCGGGCTTCCGTAAGCGGGCCGGCCAGGCTCTGGACAGTGTTGTGGCGCAGGCGACGGGCGACGAGGTGGACGCCGACCAGCTGCGAGAGTCGATTACTCAGCGCCTTGCCGCCGGCGAGTTCCGCCTCCTCATCGCGGTCGATCAGATCACACCCGAACTCAAGCTCGTCGTCGAGTATCTCAACCGGCACACCGTCGATGCCGTGCAGGTGCTCGCGCTGGAGCTGAACTACACCAAGGACGGGGACGTCGAGCTGCTGGTCCCGACCGTGTACGGGCAAGAATCGGCCGCCCGCAAGGCAAGAACGACCGCTTGGACCGCGGAGACCTTCTTGGAGCAGGTCCAGGAGCAGACGACTGGAGAAGCACGAGCGTTCATTGAGCGGATGCTGGCCCATGGCCGCCAGGGCGGCCATCATCCCTTCTACGGTTCGGGTGCCAATCCCAGCGTGGCCTACCACTACGCGCTCGGGGGGCGACCGGTGTCGGCGTGGGCGCTGTACCTGCGACCCACGGGGCCAGTGGTCAACCTGAGCTTCGGTGCGCTGTCGAATTGGTCGTTCGACCAGGCAGTGGCGTTCCTGCATGAACTGAAAGCAGAGCCGACGCTCGGTGCGGCGCTTGCCGACATCGATGAGAGCACGTTGAACAAGTACCCGCCTGTTCCCATCGACGGCCTGCTCACCCGTCCGGCTGTCCAGGAGCGCTTCTTCGCCGCTCTTGACCGCCTGACGATGACGGGCGGCAACGATGGGCCGTAGACGGCGACCTGGTGGGGAGCCGGGGTCGGCCCCGACCTCAAGGGTGGCGCGGGAGCGGACAGCGCTCAGTCCTTGGAGGATTCCCGGCGGTGTTGCTGGGCCCAGCGCAGCGACCACGCCATCCGCAGCGTGACCCACAGGTACCACAGGCCGACGAGCGGTCCCACGTCGATCAAGCTAGCCCGACCGGGGTTGTCGGGGAAGGCGGCGAGGTTCAGCCCGATGAGCGCTGCCGCAAGCAGCAGCCCCGTTGCCGCGTAGGCCCCTCCGAAGCGTGGATGCTGGCGCATGTTCCAGGCCAGCATCGCGGTGCCGATGGCCAGGAACAGGTCCCAGGCGACGTCCAGCCCCAGCTGGATGCCGTTGCGGCCTGGAAGGCCGCCTCGGCGACCTCCGGCGACACGTGCTGGGCGCTGCCGCCAAGGCCGGCATCGAACCAGGCCTTCAGACCGAGCTGGGCCAGCAGCATCAGCGTGACCGCGACCCCCGCCGCGATGTTGGCGACCAGGCCGATGTCGAGGGTGGCGGTGCGGCGATGCAGCCCAAGCAGCTCCCACAGCCCGGCGCTGCCGATCGCCAGCAACGGGGCCGAACGAGCAGGCCAGCAGCAGCGTGGGGCGTAGCGGGAGCACGACGGCTTGGGTCAGGGCGTAGACCACCACCGCAAGCGCGCCGCACACCACGCCAAGCCGGAGCCTGACCTCGGCCGGGGTGCGACCGGTCTCCACGACATCGGCTTGCCGCATCAGGTGCCTCCCACGCCGTTGGGTCCGGTCGATTGCTTCGGCCCGGCCAGCTCCTGGCAGGATCGGAGCACGATCGGCAATCCCGGGGTCAGGGGCGAGGGTCCCGGTCGACGGGGGTCCTCCGGGCCAGCATCTTCCGCGTACCGGCCATGCAGGCACACCATCCAGACAAACCCGCACCATGCCGAGACCCCTGGGGGTACCGGCACGCCGACCACGGCCAGGTCCTGGACCGGCATGTCTTTGGCCTCCTGGTCTTCTCCTGGTGGATCGTTGTTCAGGAAATCAGACATCAAGAGCTTCTTCGGGCGCTCGAAGGCCGGGGTCGCATGAAGCTGGCAACGCGCATTCACGGCCGCTCGCGCAGGCGACGCAGCGCCACGACCAGCGCGCGCAGCAGGGCGAGGAGCGCGACGGCGACGCAGCCGATGCCGAGCGCTTGGAGCAGCTGACCGGTGTCGGTGGCCAGCCGGGGGTTGGCGCCGAGGATGAGCAGGCCGCCGATCAGCCCGGTGGACGCTGCTGCGACGGTGCCGACGAGCGGGGCGGTGAGCTGGTTGGCGGATCGGCGGTCTTGTTCCTCGGGGAAGAGACGAACCCCTACCGTGATCTGGTTGCGCTCGACGGCTTCGATAATCCGGTCGAGCCGACGCGGCAGGGATTGCAGCATCGGGACCAGCGTGGGGAGCAACGTCGGCAGGATGGCCTCAAGCTCGCCCAGGGGCGAGCTTGCGCTGGTCGGCAGGGCTCGTGGCAGCAGGGTGCGTGCGTGGGACTTGGCTTCTTCCAGGAGGTCGAGGTCGGGTGCCAGCAGCTCGAAGGTCGACTGCAGCAGGGCCAGGGCACGCAGCGCGCCGCCCACCACGGGCTCCAGCGCCAACCCGAACTCGCGCATCACGTCCATGAGGGCGGCAAACAGCGCGCCGCCAAGCATCGTTCCAGGGCCGAGGTGGTGGGCGAGCACGTTGCCCAGCGCTCGCTCCAGCAGCAGCTCCTCGATGGGCTTGCTGGCGGTGGTGATGGGCCGCAGGGCGTCGCGGAGCTGGGTGGCGTCCTGGGCCGCGAGGGCAACAAGCACCAGCTGCAGCGCGCTTCGTTGCCGCCGGTCCAGCCGGCCGATGGAGCCGCAGTCAAACAGCGCGACGCGGCCGTCGCCGGTGAGGTGCAGGTTGCCGGGATGGGGGTCGGCGTGGAAGGTGCCGACCAGCAGGATCTGGTCCAGGAAGCAGCGCAGCAGCGCGCGTGCCAGCTCGTGCCGGTCCTCGGCCGCCAGTGACGCGGCCGCGGTGGTGAGTGGGGCCCCGTCGATCCAGTCCATCACCAGCACCCGCGTCCGGGTCAGGTCGGCAACCGGCAGCGGCACCACGAAGCGGGGGTGGTGTTGGACGGCGCTGCTGATGGCGGCGAGGTTGCGGGCCTCGGCGTTGAAGTCGAGCTCGCCGGTGACGTTGTCGGCGAAGGCGCGCACGGTCTGCGACAGCCGCAGCTCCAGCGCCCACTGCGTGCGGCGCTCCAGGCGTGCGGCCAGCCGCCCGAGGATGTCGAGGTCGCGGCGCACCCGCTCGGCCACCTCGGGACGCTGGATCTTCACGGCGACGCGGCGGCCGTCGGCGAGCACGGCTTGGTGCACTTGCGCGATCGAGGCGGCCGCGGCCGGGCTGGTGTCGAACTGCGTGAAGCATGCTTGGGGGGTGCGGCCGAGTTCCTCGGTGAAGACCCGCTCCACCAGCGGGCCGGGGACGGGCTGGACCTGCTGCTGGAGCAGCCGCAGCTCGGCGGCGATCTCGGGGGAGACCAGATCGGGTCGCGTGGACAGGAACTGGCCGAGCTTGACGTAGACACCGCCGGCCTGTTCCAGGGCGGTCCGCAGCGAGCGGCCGGTCGTGGTCCCTCGCGGTTGGGTGGCGTGCCGCCGTCCCAAGCGGGCCAGCCCGGCGCGGGTGGCGATCATGGTGATCTGGGCGTTGCGGCGCCCGCGGGCCAGCCAGCCGCGCAGTGCGGTGAGCGGGTTGGCGAGCGATTGTCGGGCCGGCTCGGGCAGCGACCGTGCCAGCAGCTCGAAGATGCCCGCCCAGGCCATCATCGCCAGCAGACCCAGGCCGATGACCAGCACCAAGGGGGGACGCCCCTGTCCGGTGAGCGCGGTCAAGAACAGCCCCGCGGTGGCCAGGCCGAGCCAGGCGACCAGCAACGCCCGCCAAAACCCGAGTCGGATACCAAGCAGGCGCCCCCCGATCAGCGCGACCAGCACAAGCACCGGGAGAAAGATGGGTTGCATCGTGGGTCCTTTCCTCGCTGAGCCCTGGGCGGCGGCGCCCCGGGCCGGCCTTGGCCGACGTCCAACGCCGATCGCTCCAGTCGGCTTCATGTCTGGCTGTCCAGGGGTCCGGCCGCTGGTGGTGCGCCAAGCCCGGCGAGCTCGCGGCTGACCCGATCAACGATGCCTGCCACCTCGTGACGGCGGGCCCGCTCATTCCGCCTCGACCAGCAGCACAGAACGTTGGCAATGTCCCGAGGGCGCCAAGGACGCCAAGCACCAGCGACCGAATACCGCGTCATCGCTTCCTTCCCTGGATGGTTGTGGTTGGGAACGTCCGAGCGTGGACAGCGGCTGGCGTCACGCCAACGCGATTGGTCAGGTGACATCCCGTCGCTGCAGCAGCACCGCCGAGATGCCGGCGAAGGCGACCACGTACCCGATGATGACCAGCAACGCCTGCCAGGTGGTCACGAAGGGACCGGAGAAGGCCCCCGGCCCTCCCACCTCCTCCACGGTGGTGCGAAGCGGGGCGATCAGCGAGTAGCCGTTGGTGCGCAGGAATGCTTGGGCGAGGTCCTGGAGCGGCTGGATGTTCCTGCCGAAGCCGCTGATGAAGCCCTCGACCCACCAGCCCGTAGACGATCCCCAGCCCGATCGCCAGCGCCGTCCCCCGCGACAGGACCGCCAGCACCACCCCGAACAGGGCCCACAGGGCAAGCAGGAGCCATCCGGCGCCAACGCCACGCGCCAGGTCCCAGAGGGGCGGCCAGCTGACGGCCGCCCCTTCACGAACGGCCACTAGGTAGCTGCCGCTGGCCCCCACGGCGAAGATCGAGCTGGTGAACAGGGCGAGCATGGCCCCCAAGGCGGCCAGCTTGGCGGTGAGCAGGCGCAGCCGGCTCGGGTGTTGCATCAGGGTGGTCTTCAGCGTACCCCAGCCGTACTCGCTGCCGAACAGCAGCGCCCCCAGGATGAGGGTGAGCGTGCCGAAGTAGAACGGGAAGCCTCCAAGCACACCCGACACCAGGCTCTGTGGGAGCATCGCCTGCAGGTCGGCGGCGGTTCGCTGGGTGGCTGGCTGGCTCAGATACGACGAGTACGGCAGCACATAAGGGAACAGCAGGCTCAGCAGGACCGCGATCGCCAGCAGGATCCAGGTGGCGGCGCGCTTGCGCAGCAGCAGCAGTTCGGCACGGAAGCTACCCATGAGGATCCTCTCCTTGCTCGCGAACCAGCCTGAAGAACACCTCCTCCAGTGAGGTGTGGACAGGGGTGAGCTCGCTGACCTCCAGACCCTCGCCGACGAGCCGCCGGTTGATCTCACCGGCCCGCCGCGGGTCGGTGGCCAGCATCAGGACGCCGTCGATGGCGCGGACGCCGTCCACGCCCGGGAGCGTCCCGACCAGTTCTCGCGCCCGGTCCATCGGCGTGGCCCGCACGCGCAGCTCGGCCCTGCCGCGCAGCTCCTCCAGCGTCCCCTCGGCAACCAGCTCGCCCCGGCGGATGACACCGATCCGGTCGCAGATCTGCTCCACCTCGGTCATGAGGTGGCTTGACAGCAGCACGGCGTGGTTGCCGTGGCCTAGCTCGCGCACCAGCCCGCGCAGCTCGGCGATGCCCTCTGGGTCAAGCCCGTTGGTCGGCTCGTCCAGGAGCAGCACCTCGGGCTGTTTGAAAAGCGCGGCGGCCAGGCCCAACCGTTGCTTCATCCCCGTGGAGTAGGTCGAGACGTCGTCATCGGCCCGCGGCGCCAGCCCGACCTGGCCAAGCAGGTCCTGGATGCGTTCGGCAGCCACCCCGGTGTGGCGCGCCATGACCAGCAGGTTGTCGCGGCCGGACAGAAACGGGTAGAAGTCCGCCGCCTCGATCGTGGCCCCAACCCGCGCCAGCGCCGCAGGTGCGCCCGGCGAGTGGCCCAACACGCTCGCCGTTCCGCTGGTCGGGCGCACCAGTCCAACCAGCATCCGAAGCGTGGTCGTCTTCCCGGCACCGTTGGGACCGACAAACCCGTATACCTCCCCGCGTCGCACTCGCAGATTCAGGTGGTCCACGGCCAGGAGATCCCGGCCATAGCGTTTCGTGAGACCGACGGTCTCGATGACCAAGTCGGTCTTCATCGCGCAGCCTCCCGTGCGGGTCTGGCTTGGCCAGCCCAGGCCCAGGTGGCCGTGGTCGCTGCCGAGTGCACTACCCGTGCTGCCCCAGCTTCCTGCCTGCTTGAGCGCGGCGAGGGTGGCGATCCCGACGTCGCTGAAGCTGACGCCGGTGAGCACGGCGAGTGTCCGCCAGCCCGACGGTCAGGCGCTGCCGGGCGCCCCGGCGGCGATGATGACGTGGCCGGCGTCCAGGGCCTGGTATGCCTCCAACGCACGCTCACCGCCGACCTCGCTCGGCTGGGTAGGGATGCTCTCGGGATGGACAGCCCAGTCTGCGGGCCGTGCATCGCGTACTCGTACACCCAGGTCTCCTCAAGGTCGGCGCTGGGACGGACGCGTGGCGGCGAACACGCTTGCCGGGTCGTTGTTGTGGGGCTGGGCGAACACGGCCAGGAAGTCCCGGCCGGTGCTGGTCAGTCCCATGTAGTCGCCGAGGAAGAAGCCGGGTGGGCCGATGGAGGTGAGCAGGTGTGCTTGGCGCATGTCGAAGGAGGTGACGGTGAGTCGTGACTCTGGGCGTGCCAGTCGCCGGGTGTAGGCCGGGTTGGCGGTGGGGTGGCAGCGGACCAGCCAGCGGTCGGTCGGCAGGGCGGCGGAGCCGTCGTTGTGGCGGAAGTCGAAGTAGCTGACGCCGACGGTCCCGTCGGCTGCCACGGCGAGGTTGGGAGCGAAGGCCTGCTGGTTGCGCACGGGGATGTTGGTCGGTGTGGCGTTGACCTTCGCCGGCGTTGTCCACCTCCTGCCATCCTCGGGCGACCAGGCCAGCGCGATGGCGTCGGCCTGCCCGTGGCTGAATCGGGCGTCCTGCCAGGCCACGTAGACGCGGCCGCTGGCCGGGTCGATGGCCACGGCGGGCTGCAGGCGGGTGCCGCTGGCGACCGGGTCGCCGGTTTCGGGGTCGACCACGCCCACCGATCGGAGGTCGGCGATGACCGTTGGCGGCGACCAGCTGCCTCCACGGTCGCCCGAGCGCATCACCGCCACCTGCAGCGCGGGCCGTCGCGGGTCCTCGCGAAGGTCGATGCGGGTGAAGATATCCAGCAGGGTCCCGCCGGGCAGGACCGCGAGCTGGTGCCCGGTGGTCAACCGGCCGGCACCGGTGTCCAGGATGCTGCGCGCCGGCTGCCAGCTGCTGCCGCCGTCAAGGCTGCGGGCAAAGACCACCGTCCCCCGAAACGACCCGCCAAGCTCGGAAGGGTAGGAGAAGGTGGGCACCACGCCGTAGACGGTGCGCGGGTCGGCCGGGTCGGCGGCGATGGCCCCGCCGGCGTACTCGCCGTCGCGCGATCCGGCCTGCACGGCCAGCGCGGCGGGCCGGCTCCAGGTCTGCCCGCCGTCGGTGGACCTGGTGGCCAGCAGGCCGCTGCGCTGCCGGTCGGCGTCGAACACGTGCGTCGACAGGTGCACCACACCGTCGGAGCCGGCGGATATCGACACGTCGTCGGCGTAGTCGAACACCCCACCGGTGCAGCGGGTGAGGCCAGGCACGACCACCGGCCGCCAGGTCCGGCCGCGGTCCAGGCTGACACCGGCCACCACCCCACGGAACCGGTCCTGGGTCCACGCGGCCACGACCTTGGCAGGGTCGGTTGGGTTGGCGGCCACGACCGGTTCGACCTCGCCGGTGGGAAGCAGGGCGTCCAGGCCGGCGGCTGGACAGTCGGTGAACGGGCTGGTGCCAGAGACCCGGACGAGGCGGTCGGCGTCCGACGATGCGGCCGCGACAGCGGGCCCCAGCCCGACCAGCACACCGACCGTGACCAACCCCACCAGCGCCGATCGCAGCTCCTGCCACATGCTCGATCACCGTTCCCTTCCCTGTCTCGACCCGCCTGCTTGCTACCCGCCCACATTCGGCGGGCTGGTTGGGGGTGTACTCACTGCTGGTAAGCCGTGTCGGGGGTGAGCACCACCTTGCCGCTCACCCCGCCCTCCTCCACCAACTCGTGCGCGTGGCCCGCCTGGCTCAGCGGCAGCACCGCCGCGATCTTGGGGTGGATCTCCTCATGGGCGAGGAGCTCCAGGAGCATGCCTAGGTCCTCGCGGTAGGCCTCCCGACGCTTGATCGCACCGGACGCGGTGTAGAAGCGGGCGTGCCGTCCGTCAGGGAACACGTTGCTGCCCAGCAGACCGAGCAGGCTGAGCCCGGCGCGGGGCCCGTTGGCCTTGCCGCCGCTCCAGGCGCTGCTCACGCCGAACCCCACCAGCGCGCCGCCGCGGCGCAGCGTCCGGTAGGAACCGAAGAAGTGGGTTCCGCCGATGGCGTGGAAGGCGGCGTCGACGCCACCCGCGTCGCGGACGACACTCACGAAGTCCTCGGTCTGGTAGTCGATCGGGACGGCGCCCAGCGCGGCCGCCTCATCCTTGGCCCTGCTGGCGGCCCCGAAGACCTCCAGGCCCGCCCTGCGGCCCAACTCGACGAGCGCGCGACCCACCCCACTACCGGCACCGTGAGCCAGGATCCGGCCACCGGAGGGCGGCTCGGCCACGCGGTGCAGCATCTGGTAGGCGACGAAGTAGTTCAATGCCGCCGCCGCCGCATCGGTGGGGGCGACCCCTTCGGGCAGCTGGAGCAGCAGCTCGGCGGGGACGCAGACGACTTCCGCATACCCGCCGTGCCGGAGCAACCCGGTGACGGGCTCGCCGACCGCCAGACCGGCAACGAAAGCACCGACCTTCTCCACCGTCCCGGTCACGTCGAACCCGGACACATAGCCCGGCTTGCCCGAGTCGGGAAGCACGCCGACCCAGGCCAGGATGGCCCCGTACGACACACCCGCCGCGGTCATCCGGACTGCCACCTCGCCGGGTCCAGGATCAAGACCTCCGCGGTGGACAGTCCCAGCACGCGCCGCCCATTCTCGACGACGACGACACGTCGATAGCGCATCGCCTTATGGACCATTACCGGTCCGCCACCCTTGGCCCCGTGCGGGTCTGACCTCATCGGCCCACTCCCAGGTGACCGTGGTCCCGGGCCTCCACCGCACATCGGGATAACCAGGTCTGTCAGCCGATGAGCAGGAAGGTCATGGTCACCAGCATGGCGTTGTTGAGCACGTGGGCGACAAAGCCGGCCGCCACCGAGCCGGTCCGTTCCCGCAGCCACCCCGTGACGATCCCGAACACCAGGACGTAGGGCATCACCACCAGGAAGCCGTGGATGCTAGCGAATGCCGCCGCGGTGGCGGCGATGGTCGCCCAGGCCGGCCACCATCGCCGCAACCACCCATACAGCGCGCCTCGGAACACCAGCTCCTCGGCCAGCGGCGTGATCACCACGGCGCGTGCCACCGACAGCACGGCCAGGACCGGCCCGACCACGGCGAGCCGCCCGCCGTCGGAACCGACGAAGGCCAGCACGTCGAACAGGCCGTCCAGCGAGCCGAGCAGCGGCCACAGCGCGAGGTAGACCGCCGCGACTGCAGCCCAGGTGGCGGCGGTGGCCACCAGTCCCCGGACCACGTCCTCGCGGTGCGGGGTCCGCCAGCCCAGTGGCTGCTTGATGACAAGCAGGAGCACGACCACCAGCGCGGTGTAGATCTCCGCGGCGATGACCGCGCTGAGGTTGGCGGCAGTGGCCCACTGGGGCACGATCGCCTGTGCGGCGAGGAACGTCGCGACGCCGACGGCGCTCGCGACCCCGATCCAGATCCCGAGCGCGGCCAGCAGCCGTCGTCCGGGCACCGGCGCTCGGGTGGTGGTTGCGGTCATGGTGGTTGCCGCCATGGTGGTTGCGGTCATGGTGTGCGCTCCTTCGGCTGCGGGCCGATTGACGTCCTGCGGGTCAGGCGTTGGCTGCTCGTCGGTGTTTTGGCAGCAGCGCCGCGGCGGCGATCAGCCACGCTAGACCGCCGAAGCGGGCGACCGGCAGCAGGTGGGCGGCGCCGTTGATGAGCAGCGCCAGCGAGGAGAATTCGGCCACCGCTGCCAGCACCAATCCGGCAGTGGCGAGCCAGCGGGGTAGCAGTCCGACGATCAGCCCGGGGACCGCGATACCCGCCAACAGCAGCCCGAACGGCACGACGTGGCCAGGACTGCCGGTCATGAAGCCGAGATTCTGTAGGGCGGGGACCAGCTCGGGCTGGGCCAGTGTTTCCGGTCGAGCCAGCGTCCAGCCGATCATCGCGGACAGGCTGAGGAAGGCCGCGGCCAGCACCCCGCCGACGAGGGCGATGGTGGCGCCGGGGTTGTGGATGCCGAGGTTGCGCAACCGAACCGATACCGTGGCGGCATAGATCGCCAGCGGGACGGCCGAGGCGAACTGGAAGAACGCGCCGATCCGAACGGCGTCGGAGTTAGCCTGGAAGTAGGCCAGGGCGGTCTGCGGCGCAGCGAAGGGTGAGGGGACCGCCCCACCGGTAAGCACGGCGGTGGTGGTCAGACCGGCCAGGAACAACCCGGCCGACACGACGGCGAGGACGGTCAGCGGCGGCCCCGCATCCCGGCGGCGGTGAGACGATGTGACATGAGGCGGTGCAGTGCCGGTCATGAGGCTTCTCCTCGGGATCGCGCTGATCGGTCCGGGTCGATCCGTCGCACCTCGACCAGGACGAGGCCGAGGTCCCGCACCTTGGCGAGTAGGCCATGCAGCGCCGCCTGGTCCGCGATCGCGCCGCAGATGCTGCTCTCTCCAGGTGTATCGCTGGTGACGCGCAGCCCCTCGAACCAGTCCGACCAGCGGCTGCCCAGGACCCCCTCGACCCGGATCTCGTAACGCGCCGGCCGTATGCCGCTCACCCTGCCACCTCGCCTCGCCTGGACCGCCCTGCCGACTCGACGTGAGACCCGACCGCGGGTGGTTAGCAGCACACGCCCTGACTCACTCGACAGGGACGGTCCATGGTCGGGTCCGATCGCTCCTTGGTTCATCGCTGGACGGCTTCGATCGACCATGACGGTATGCGGCGGCTGGGGCGGCGCCATCACCCAAAGGTGGACGTTGGGGTGGAATCTTTGGAGCCCGGCGATGGTCCGGGTGCACCCATGCCGGCCGTGGGCCTCGAGTGGCGCTGCGCCTAGCGGATCAGGGCCAGCGCTCGGGCGCGGGCGACGGCCTGCGTGCGGTTGGCCGCGCCGAGCTTGTCCAGGATGTGGGTCACGTGCTTCTTCACCGTGTCCGGGGTGACCGTGAGCTCCTCGGCGATCTCCCGGTTCGGCTTCCCGGCCGCCAGCAGCGCCAGGACCTCAAGCTCCCGATCGGTCAGGACCTCGACCGGTCCCGGTATCCCGGGCCGGGTTTCCCGCTCGGGGTGCTGCGCCCGGCTCTCCCGATCCTGCTGGAACGCCCGCAGCAGGCGGCCAAGGTAGTTCACGGGGATCTCGCCGCCAGCGGTGGGCGGTCCCCGCTTGCCGGCCGCGACAAGCGTTCGGAGCAGGGCGGCCATGGGTGGGCCCTCGTCGGCGTAGACCCGGACGTAGCCCTCCGCGTGGGACAGGGCGAGCACCTCGACCAGGGCGGCCAGGGCCAGCTCCTGTGTCCCCGCCTCCTGGAAGGCACGGGCCTGCAGGGCCCCCAGCGCGATCACGCTCCCCGTCCGCTGCTGGGCCTCGGCCTCGGCGCGGAGGCATGCCAGAAGGTCCAGAGCGCGATCGGGCGCGTTCCGGGCCAGCAACACCCGGGCCAGCACCAGCGACTCGCGCTCCCGGGGGTAGCTTGGCGCGTCCCCGTCGGCCAGCCCCCGCTCCTGCACCCAGCGGGTGGCCTCCGCCAGGTCCCCCTGGGCCAGCAGCAGCCTGGCCCGCTCCGCGGGGACCGGGTTGTGCAGGGCGACGAGCTCTTGGCTCGGAAAGGCTCGCTCGGCGTCGTCGATCGCCTCCCGTGCGCCGGCCGTGTCCCCCCGGGCCTGCCGGATCCAGGCCAGCGTCGCCAGGGCCGTGGCCAGCGGCTGGGTGTAGGTGAGCTGGCTGCATAGCGCGATCCCGTCGGTGGCGTGGCGCAGGGCGTCCTCGAGCTGGTCGCGCTCGTAGAGCACCTGGGCGATCCCCACGTGAGCCATGCCCGCGCTCAGCACCACCGGGCGGCCGGCCTCGCTTGCGAACTCCAGCCCCTGCCGATAGGTGCGCAGCGCCACCCCCAGCCGGCCCTGCGCCTGCTGCACCTGGCCGAGGACCGCGCCGGCGCTCAACGCCAGGTGCGTGGCGCCAGCCGCCCGCCCCTCGGCCACGATGTCGGCGAAGGCGCGCTCCGCCTCGGGGAGCCGGCCTCGCATCCAGTCCGCCAGGGCCAGATTCCAGCGGCAGGAGAATCGTGGTCCCCGCTCGTCTTCGGCCAGGTGCGCCTGGGCCTGCCGGGCGAGCTCGGTTGTGCGCTCGGCGTCGCCACGATAGCCGGCGTGGCTGGCGCGGAGCAGGGTGATCGCGGCGGGAATGTTGGCCAGCACGCTTCCCTCCCTGCCGGCCAGGGATTCATGGGGCTCGCTTGGGGCGGTGGCCAGGGCGCGTTCGGCGTCCTGGAGCAGCAGCTCGGCCGCCAGGAGGCGGCCGGCGGTGGACGCCGCGATCGCCTGCACCAGGCACAGCCGCGGGTGGGAGGCCACGACCTGCCGAGGGAGCATCGACAGCCACCGCCGCAGCGTGGCCCCCTCGCCCCGGCGGAGGACCTCAGCCACCGACCGCTCGACCAGCCCGGCCGCCCACGCATCATCCCCCGCCGCCAGCGCGTGGCGCGCCGCGTCCTCGATCAGCCCGTGCTCCTCCGCCCAGCTGGCCGCCCTGCGGTGCAACTCGGGCACCCGATCGGGATCGGCCGGGTGCAGGCGCGCACGGAGCAGGTCGGCGAACAGATGGTGGTAGCGGTACCAGTGGCGCTCCTCGTCCAGCGGGACGAGGAACAGGTTGGCGCGCTCCAGGTCCTCCAGCATCCGCTGCCCGTCGCAGCGGCCGGTCACCGCGTCGCAGAGCGGGCCGGACAGCCGCTCCAGCACCGATGTCTCCAGCAGGAACGCCTGCACATCGTCGGGCTGCCGCCCCAGCACCTCCTCGGTCAGATAGTCGAGGACATAGCGGTGGCTGCCCGCGAATTCCTGGACCAGCCGCGCCGGGTCGGCCGCGCCCCGCAGCGCCAGCGCGGCAAGCTGCAGTCCGCTCACCCATCCCTCCGTGCGGGCCTCCAGCACGGCAACGCTTTCCTCGGGCAGGTCCAGCCCCCAGGTCTCCCGCAGCAAGGCAGCGACCTCCTCGGGGGTGAACCGCAGGTCGGCGGCGCGCAACTCGGCTAACTGCCCACGGGCGCGCAACCGGGCCAGCGGCAGCGGCGGGTCGCTGCGGCTGGCGAGCACCACATGCGCATGCGGCGGCAGGCGCTCAAGCAGGAAGGCGAGGCTGTCGTGAACGGGTCGCGACTCGATCATGTGGTAGTCGTCCAGGATCAGCCAGCACTCGTCGCCGCGAGCGGTCAGCTCGTTCACCAGGACCGTGACCACGGCCTCCGGGGTTGTCTGTTCCGGCGCGCTGAGCAGCGGCAGGACCCGATCGCTGATCCCTGAATGCACCCGATCGACCGCGCCGACCACAGACCGCCAGAAACGCGCCGGGTCGTTGTCGCCAGCGTCGAGTGAAAGCCACGCTACGGGCCGCTCACCGGCTCCTACCCAGTCGGCGAGCAGGGTCGTCTTCCCAAAACCGGCCGGGGTACAGACCAGGACCAGCTCGCGGGCCGCTGCCCCGTTCAACTGGTCGATCAGGCGGGGCCGCGCCAGCAGCTCGGGACGCAGCCCCGGCAGGTGGAACCTGGTAGCCAGCAGGACCTCGCGCGCACCCGCGTGCGCACTCCGCGGGGTGGCAGCGTGAGGCTCAGCCATCGACTCCCCAATCTGGCCGGCGGGCGGCCCAGAGGGCGGCGACGGTCCAGTGGAATCGTCAACGTCGCGCGCTAGCTGGCGCGATCCGCCGCGGTCGTCTGCCGCGACCGTGCTCGCGTCGGCCCGCCGAGCGGCGCGGACCATCGACTCCAGCTCCGCGCGGGACGCCACTGTCAGACCGAGCGCGTCTGCGACCAGCTGGATCGTCTTGCGGTGCGGGCGGCGGACCCGCCCGGCCTCCAGGTCCCGGACCGCGCGGACGCTCACGCCCGCCCCCTGGGCGAGTTCCTCCTGCGTCCACCCGGCCAACTCCCGGTGTCTGCGCAGCAGCCAGCCCAGGTCCGATGGGGTGGCGGCGAGGGCTGCCTCGCCATGACCTGACATCCGGCCTCCCGCGTGGGAACTGCCGCCGATTCTGCCTGTGGTCGCGCCTCGACCCCTAAGGCATCCGGGGATCAATACTCGCTCAGCTGTGTCCGAGTTGTACAGGTCGCCAACCAACGCGCGCGGTAACGGCAGCGTCAGTGGAACTGGATCCAACAGAGCCATGCCTACTTGCCTCAGACCTGAGTGACTGAGTGGTCGCGTCTCACGGGCGGTGTAAATGGGCTCCGGACGCAGGCTCCTGTGGGATGTTACGCGGCGGCGGTGACAGTCTCGGCGACCACCTCCTCGTTGCCGTTGTGACCCGGTGGTTTGGCCAGCAGCTCGCGGCGCAGGTCTTGGAGCTGGCGTAGCGCCTTGGGGGTCATGGTGAGCCCGCGCCAGCCCTTGGATGCCCGGTCCAGGACCGCCCAGACCAGCGACAGGCAGCTCTGCTCACCCGGCAGCCGGCCGATCACCTTCACGCGGCGGCGGGTCTCGCCGAAGGTGCGCTCGATCAAGTTGGAGTGGCGGATGCGCCGGTGATGCTCGCTGGGGAAGCGGACGTGGACGACGAGGGCGTCAAGGTTGTCCTGGACGCAGGCGACCGCGGCGGGGTACAGCGGCTTCCACTTGGCGATGAACCGCTTGGCGCGCCGGCGGGCCTCGGCGACGGCGGCCTGGCCGTCAGCCTCGATGTGGTCGAAGACCGCCCAGTAGTCCCGCTTCACCTGGTCCTGGGCGTGGGTGGGGACCTTGGCGATGAGGTTGCGGCAGACGTGGACCAGGCAGCGCTGGTGCAGGCTGGCCGGGAATGAACACTCGATCGCCGCGCACAGCCCCTTGCCGCCGTCAGAGATGACCAGCAGCGGGGCGCCAAGGCCCCGGTCGTTCAGGTCCTCCAGCAGCCAGCGCCAGGCGTCGGTCGACTCGGCCGCCCCGGGCGCCAGGCCCAGGAACACCGGCTTGCCGTCGACATCGATGCCCCAGGCCACCAGCACCGGTTCCGCCTTGGCCTTGGGGTGCATCTTGAAGAACGACCCGTCCAGGTACAGGTAGTCGATACGGGTCTTGGACAGGTCGCGGCGCTTCCAGGCGTCGAACTCGGTCCGCAGCCGCTGGCAGGTCCGGCTGACGGTCGAGCGGCTGATCGTGGCCTGCTCGCCGAAGACCTCCACCAGCATCGCCTCCACGTCGCGGTCCGATAGCCCTCGCACCCAGCAGGAGATGACCAGGGTCTCCAGCGCGTTGGTACGGCTGACGCCCGCACCGAACAGCTGGTCGCACAGCGCCGCGTGGGCGTGGCTGTTCCCTCCTCGCCGCGGCCATTCCAAGACCGCCTGTCGTGGTGACCAAACAGCCCTGCCCGCACGCCCCGGGCGCCCGAGGCGGGGCTCGTGGTGCCCCTGCAGCCCACGGCCGGGCAGGGAGCCCGGAACTCCCCGGGATGCGCGGGGCGGCTCGACAGCGAACAGGGCCCGGCCGGGCCCTGCTCCCGCTGCCGTGTCGGAGCGTGCTACCGGATCTGGCCGCGGATCTCCCCACCGGGGAAGTCCCCCGGCCCGGTGTTGGGCGGCGCCACCCCATCGTCGGTGTGCACGTTGACGTAGGTGGCGCCGCTACCGATCGCGGCCAGCACCGCCGCCAGGTCGACCCAACCGCAGCCGTTACCGGGGTCCGGGGCGGTGATCGTCCCCTCGGCCAGCGTCCCGTCCACGGCCCCACCGGCGGGCGCCCCCATGAACAGGGTCACGCCAACCGGGCCGTTGACGCCGACGGCGCCGCAGTGGATGTGGGCCGCGAACACGTTGTCGATGTTGGCGACGTTGACCTTGAACCGCAGCGCCGCGCCGTCCTCGCGGAGCTTGAAGGTCGCCACGCCCACGGCCTGGGTGTCCCGCGGTGGGACCTCCTGGTCGCCCGACAGGGTGGCCACGAAGTTGTCACCAGCCAAGGCCGATGGGACCACCGCCAGCAGCCCCAGCGCGAGCATGACCACCAGCACGATCGTCCTGCGCATCCTTGCCTCCTTCTCCGCCCGGCGGAGGCGCCAACGGCACCTCGGATACCAGGGTGCTGACTCCGCTGCAGGTTGGCGTTGCCCAATGTCCTCTGCTGGAGAACGCGCCGGAGGCCACCGGCGTTTCGGCGGTCACGGTTGGCGCGGCCCAGGACCGCACCCGCACCGCTCTACTCGGTCGCGGATCGACCCTCCAGCTCCTGCACGCTGCGATGGGGCCACGCCGCAGCCAGTTGGTCGTCGGCTCCGACAACGAGCCGCTCCCCCAGGTTCAGCCATGACGACCCAGCTTGGGCATGGCCGCTCACGGCGGCGACGGCGGCGGGCATGGCGACCTCCTGGAGACGCGGAGGCAGCACCTCAACCAGGACAGCGAGCACGACAGACTGCAGTCAGACAACTATCGGACCGGTCGCCCGATTCCCCATCGGCGTACCAGACCCCATCATCGGCTGCCGCTCGGGCGTCACCTGCCTACCGCACCAGGCCAGCGCAGCCGAAGCCGCCGTTGTGCAACACGCTGCGTAAGGCCAATGCTCCTCATCGCGCAGCCACCAGTCCCGCTAGCCCTGGTTGGGCGGCTTAGGCTGGTAGGCGCGTCGCGGATCCTGACCACCTCCCGGAGCGACCCATCGCTGGTCGTGCTCCTGGTCGGGGTGGCCAGACACCGGATCGGCTCAGACTGTGGAGAATCACCTGTCCTGTCTGCTGCGAAGAGGCGTGATGCCCGACCCGATGACCGACGACGAGCGCGCGCTGCTGGAGCATCGCTGGGCGGTCCGGGTCAGCCTCCCCGGCCAGGCCAGCCACGCCGCCCGGGTCGCCCGGCGGCTGGTGGACGCCGCCGCCGACGCCCATCTGGACGCACCCGCGGTGGTGGTGCGGGCGGTTGCGGCGCTGGAGGGGTACGCGGTCGCCGTCCACGAGCGGGTGGCGGCGGAGCGGGCCGAGCTCCAGCGCCGCGGCGTGGACACGGCCACCTTCC
>WNGB01011965.1_pt1 | contig 19030 bp, 16 predicted proteins | sample 5400681 | NCBI WGS metagenome assembly WNGB01 (sample SAMN13153367, study PRJNA577476) | soil metagenome | isolation source: 115 cm soil or saprolite under grassland replicate 2 | place: USA:California | collected 2016-06-15
AGGAGCGCGGCGCCGAGCGGTGTTCGGAACACCGCCGAGATCCCGGCGGCGATTCCCGCGACGAGCAGGACGCGGCGCTCCGCGCGCCGCGTCGGGAGCACCCGCCCGACCGCCGCGCCGATCGCGGCGCCGATCTGCATCGTGGGGCCTTCGCGGCCTCCGGAGCCGCCCGCCGAGAGCGCGAGGATCGAGGCGAGCCCCTTCACGGCGATGACGCGCCGCCGGATCACGCCGCCGTGGTGATACGCCTCGATCGTCGCGTCGCCGCCGCCCCCGGCCGCCTCCGGGGCGAGCCAGTGGGTGAGGAGCCCGCTCGCGAGACCTCCGAGCGCGGGGAGGAGGACGAGGAGGAGAGGGCGAAGCGTGCCCGCGGGCTCGGTGCCGAGGAAGGTCTCCCCCTTGGCGCGGAGCGGCTCGAACCCCGCCAAGCGGCCGAGGAGGAGCCGCTGCCCGACCTCGAGGCTCGCGAAGAAAGCGGCTCCGGCGAGCCCCGCGATCGCGCCGACCGCACCCGCTTGAAGGAGCGACCTTCCGAGGAGGCGCAGCTCGAGCGGCGACTCCTCCGCGAAGAGCGTGAGGGCACGCAGTCCCGCGGACCTCGCTCCGGCAGCCGTCGATGCGCGGCCGAAGAAGCTGCGCCTGCGACGAGATGCGCGGTCGACTGGGGGCCCCATCAGGTGTGCTCGGCGAGGGCCAGGGTAGCTGATCCGGGCGCCCGCCCACAACGGCGCGCTCGGCTCGTTGCATATCAAACTTTGCATCGCCGTGCGAACGGTCGGAGGAGTCACTCGGGATCGAGGTTCGAACGACACTGAGACGGCGCCGGTTCTCGCACAGCCGTCGTAGCGCCGCTCGGCGCGCGCGACCGCGGCCGACGTCAGACCTGGAACAGCGAGGTCGAGAGGTACTTCTCGCCGCGGTCCGGGAAGATCGTGACGATCGTCCCCGACCCGATCTCGCCCGCGAGCTGGCGCGCCGCGCCCACAAAGCCGCGCCGCTGCTCATCCCGACGAAGATCCCCTCCTCCTTCGCGATTCGGCGTGCGAGGTCGAAGGCGTCCTCGCTCTCGATCATGATGTGCCGGTCGATCTTCTTCGGATCGTAGATGGCGGGGACGATCGCCTCGTCGAGGTTCTTCAGGCCCTGGATGTAGTGGCCGAGCACGGGGTGGGCGCTGATGATCTTGACGTCGGGGAGCCGCTCCTTGAGCGCCAGCCCCACGCCCATGAGCGTGCCGCTCGTGCCGAGCGCTGACACGAAGTAGTCGATCTCGCCGCCCATCTGCTCGAGGATCTCCTGCGCCGTTCCCTCGTAGTGGGCGAGCTGGTTGTACTCGTTCGAGAACTGGTCCGGCATGAAGTACCGGTCCGGGAACTCCCTCGCGAGCGCCCTCGCCTTCACGATGGCGCCGTCGGTGCCCTTCGCCGCGTCTGTGAGCGTGACGGTCGCGCCGAACGCCTGGATCATGTGGCGCCGCTCGATCGAGACCGCCTCGCTCATCACGATCTCGACGGGGTACCCCTTTGCCGCGCCGATCATCGCGAGCCCGATGCCGGTGTTTCCGCTCGTGGGCTCGATGATGGTCTTGCCCGGCCGCAGCGCCCCTTCGCGCTCCGCCTGCTCGATCATCTTGAGCGCGATCCGGTCCTTGATGCTGCCGGTCGGGTTGAACCCCTCCAGCTTCGCGAACATCCGGACGCGGGGGTTCGGGTTGAGGCGGTTGATCCGGACGACCGGCGTCCGGCCGATGAGGTCCAGGATCGTGTTCGCGTGAGGCGGAGGTGTCGTCATCAAGGCCATCGCGCGACAGTCTACCTTCCACCGGCGTGCCGGTGCGACGGGAGAGCGCCGGCGCGTCCGTCACACCACGACGCAGATGTCGAGTCGAAGACACGAGCGACTTCGTCGCCGCATTTACCTGCTCGGCCCCACGCGCGCCGTCCCGCGCCTCCACGCCCTCCCGAACTCGTGCACGAACTCCTCCTGCCCCGGCGCGGTCGCCGCCCCTGGGCGCGCCTCGCGCACGATCTCGACGGCCCTTCCCGGCTCGACTCCGGCCCCGACGAGAGCGCACGCGGTGATCATCCCGCTCCGGCCGATCCCGCCGTGGCAATGAACGATGACCATCCGTCCGGCGGCGAGCCGCTCGAGCACGCGCGCCACGAGGCGCGACGTGGCCTCGAGATCCGACGGCGCTTCAGCGGTGGTCGGGTTCATCGGGCTCGAGGCGCCGCCATGACGGCGCTGGTTAGAAATGAGGTTGGCGATCGAGTTTCCGCGAGGAACAGGAGTCATGCGATGGAGCGCCCGACCGGTCCCCCCGAATCACCAAGGCCGCCCGGCGTGCGGGTTCCTGCGGAGGAGCGAGCGCGTCCCGCATCGGCGGAGGGCTCCGCTGCGGGCGACGATCGCACGCTCGGCGTTGAGGATCGCGGGCCATGGACGTGAGGGTCGATTGCTATGCGCCGGATATCGCGGCGAGGAAACTCCGCGGCGCCTCGAGATCGACGGGCGGCGCGTGGAGGTCGTCGAGGTGATCGACCGCTGGTTCGGACCGGACCACCGATACTTCAAGGTCCTGGGGGATGACGAAGCGGTCTACCTCCTGCGGCACGACGACCCGGCGGACCGTTTTCTCGCAAACCCGCTGCAGGCGCCATGAGCTCCGAGGCGCAGCGCAGGCGTCCGATCGCGCTCACCCCCATCGGAGACTTGGACTCCGAGCTCATGACCTGGCTGGCAGAGGATATTCGCGCCGCGCTCGGCCGAGATGTCGTCATCGCGAAGCGCCTCCCGTTGCCGGCGCATGGCTTCTCGCGGCAGCGGGACCAGTGGCACGCGACGACCATTCTGGATGCGCTCTCCGACGCGATGCGCCCGGAGTGGCTGCGCCTGCTGGGCATCGTCGACGTGGACCTCTACGCGCCACGGCTGAACTTCGTCTTTGGCGAAGCCGATCCAGCTCGAGTAGTGGCGGTCTTCTCGACGGCACGTTTGCACGTGGGCTCTGAAGGCACACGCCAGTTCCATCGGCGCGCCGGTACCGAGGCCATCCACGAGCTTGGCCACACGTTCGGGCTCACGCACTGCTCCCGACCAGGGTGCGTGATGTGGTTCTCGAACACTCTCGCCGAGACGGACAGGAAGGACCACCGCCCATGCCCCGCGCATGCGCGCGCGTTGGCGCGCGCGCTCGAGGCAGAGTGATTCGTCAGTAACTCGTGCTTCAGCTGCCGTGAGCAGATTGTGCGTGAACGATGCGTTCAGGTGCGCTGCTGCGCTGGCGTCGACGGCGCGAGCGGTGAGCGGGACGGGTGCTGCGTCGCCTCGAGCTCCTTCAGCTGCAGCCCGCGCGCGAGGTCGAGCTGGCTCAGGACTCCGACGAGGTGTCCCTGCTCTACGACGGGCACGGCCGCGACGTTCATCTCCATGAGCGCGCGGAGTGCCTTCCCCGCCTCGTCCGCAGCATCCACCGGTTCGACACGCCTGACCACGTCACGGACCTGGAAGCGATGCCGCTCCTCCCTGGGAATCTTCTTCACGTCCTCGAGCGTCACGATGCCCGCCACGGCGCCGTCCTCGACGACGGGATACGCGAGGCGGCGCTCACGGATCATCCGTTCGCCGAGCTCGTACACCGAGATGAAGGATTCCGCCGGCTGGGGCCGCTGCACGACGAGGTCGCGAACGCGGAGCTTCCCGAGAAGGGCCTTCACGAGGACGTTACGGTTCTCCGCCTCCGCGCCCATGTACACGAAGTACGCGATCACCATGAGGACGATGTTGATCGACAGGAAGCCGATGATCGCGAACAGAACGGCGAATATCTTGCCCGCACCGGCCGAGACCCGCGTCGCACGCAGCGGTCCCCAGCGCTCCTCGAGGACTCCGCGGAGGATGCGCCCTCCGTCCATCGGGAACGCGGGGAGCAGGTTGAAGAGGCCGAGGACGAGGTTCAGGTAGAACAGGTGAAAGGCGGCGAAGGTCAGCTCGAACTGGCCGGTCGCGGTGAGTGCACGGAAGAGCAGGTAGAAGGCGCCGCCGAGCACGAGGCTCGTGAGCGGCCCCACGAGCGCCATGATGGCCTCGTGGCGGCCAGCCCGCGGCAGCTCCGATATCTGCGAGACGCCGCCGATCATGATGAGGGTGATGTCGCGAACCCGCCCGCCCTTGCGGAGTGCATAGAGCGAGTGCGCGAGCTCGTGCACGAGCACCGACAAGAAGAGCGCGACAGCGACGACCAGTCCCCACAGGAATGGCGAACCATGGAGCTCTGCCGCTGGAATGTCGGCAACGCGCGCGGCCTCCGTGAACACCCGTGCGAAGGCGACCGCGAGCAGCGGGAGCACGATCAGGAACGTCACGTGGATCCGGATCGGGATGCCTCTCACGCTGCCGATGCGAATCGCGCCTTCCGTGAACATGGGCTCTCCATTCGTCGCAACGGAGCGGGCGCGCGTCGAGCGCACGCGACCGCCCGCGCATCAGGGGGCGGGGGACTGTGGCGGCTCGAGCGGCGCCGCGCCGACCCGGTGCGCGAGAAACGAGACGAACCAGTCGCGCGCCAGCCGGGCGACCTGTTCGAGCGTGCCGGGTTCCTCGAAGAGGTGTGTCGCACGCTCGACGATCTCGAGCCGCTTGTCGCAGCGGAGCCTCTCGTACGCACGCGTGTTCAGCTCGATGACCTGATGATCCTCACCCCCCACGATGAGCAGCGTGGGCGCGGAGACCCTCTCGAGCGCGTTCCCCGCGAGATCCGGCCGGCCGCCGCGGGACACGACGGCGTCGATCGAGTCCGAGCTTTCCGCTGCGGCAACGAGGGCGGCTGCCGCTCCGGTGCTCGATCCGAAGTACCCCACCGCGAGCTGCCGCGTTTCCGGGAGGCGGCGAACATACTCGGTCGCGCGGCCGAGCCGCTCTGCGAGCAACCGGATGTCGAACCGCAGCTCGCCTGTCCGGAGATCTCTCTCCTCTTCGGCAGGCGTGAGCAGGTCGAAGAGCAGCGTGGCGAGACCGCCGGCGGCGATCTCTCCTGCGACGTAGCGATTCCTCGGACTCAGGCGAGACGAGCCGCTTCCGTGCGCGAACAGCACGATGCCCTCCGCGCCGTGGGGTACGGTCAGGTCGCCTGCGAGCCGAGTCCCGCCGAGGCCGAGGTCGATGGACTGCGGCTCGGCATCAGTCGGATCGAGCGGCATCGGATGATCTCCTTCGCGCCCGTAACGTGGGGGCAGAGCTCGCCCTGCGCATCGCGTGTGCTGGTCCACTCGCTGAGCTGCCGGTCAGGGTGCCTCGCGCCACGATCGCGGGCCGGCACGCGGGCTCCCGCAAGTTCGGTGGCCGGCACAGCGCTCCCATGTCCGGGCGGAATACTGCGACAGATGACGCTCGCTACCGCCCGATCGCCGCGTCGCCCGGCAGCAGGCCGCGTGCCGTCGTCCAGATGCGGAGGAAACGGGCGGTCGGGCTCCGGGGGTCGCTCGCGATGGTCGCTCCCCCGTCCTTCTCCAGGTCGAAGTCCGGTGGGAGGATCAGGGTCACCGTGGTCCTTCCGTACGTGAGGCTGAGCCGCCGCGGGTTCGCGGCCGGTGGTGCGCCGAGCGTGGCGGGTAGCTCCGGGGCGAGGTCCGTTGCGAGGGTCTGCGCGAGCTGGCGCATCGCCTCGGGCGAGAGGCGCCCGGCCCGCTCCGGCGCCTCCACGCGGCGATTCAGGAACCTCGCCACCCGGAAGCTGCCATCCGGCTCGATGGTGGTGACCGTCCCTGTCTCACCCGCGAAGCCGTGCTGGCCGTCCCTGAGCACGAGCGCCGAGTTGAGGTGAGCTGCCGTCATCGCTGCGCCCGATGGAGCACCGCCAGCTGCGGCGCCCCAGGATGCCACCAGAGCAGCGGCGACCAGCCCGCGTGCCGCCGCCGGCGTCGGCCGCCCAGCGCAGCTCGCGCGTTTGCTCGGGATCGCCGGCACATTTGAGCTCGCGACTCGAAGTCTCACCCGCGGCGCCGACGACCGGCAAGCTTTTCCCGGGGTGCCGCCGAAGGGTGCGGGCAAGCCGGACCCGGTGCGGGCGGCTGGGCGCGCGCTCGATCGGGGCCTTGGCGTCACGTACGCAGAGTGATAGCTGTCGCGGGTCGCACGGCGAGTGCAACCTGCCCGGCTGTTCCCGATCGAAGGAGGTTCCCATGTCCGGCCGTCCCTGCGGTGCGCCCCGGTCCACGTGCTTGATCGTGCCCTCGAAGGTCCTGCGCAAGCTCGGCGACGTGGACGGCGCCCTCGCATCCGAACGGCTCCGCGGCCAGCGGAGTGCCTTCGCGCAGATGGGATTTGCCCTGCTGGGCGTCCCGACCGGCGAGAAGCGTCGGACGATCTACGACGCCGGTCACGGCCGGCGGTTGCCCGGCAAGCTCCTCCGGGGGGAAGGGGATGCGCCGCTCGGCGATGCCTCCGGCAACGCCGCGTACGACAGCTCCGGCGACACGTACGAGTTCTACTCGCAGATCCTGAAGCGCAACTCCATCGATGGCCGCGGCATGCGGCTCGACTCCACCGTCCACTACGGCGAGCGGTTCAACAACGCGTTCTGGAACGGACGGCAGATGGTGTACGGCGACGGGGACGGAAAGCTCTTCACCGGCTTCGCGAACGCGCTCGACGTGGTCGCGCACGAGCTGACACATGGCGTGACGCAGTACGTGGTCCCCGGGGGCGGGCTCGCCTACGAGGGCCAGAGCGGCGCGCTCAACGAGTCGATCTCCGACGTCTTCGGCATCCTCGTGAAGCAATGGAAGCTCAAGCAGGACGTGAAGGCGTCGAGCTGGCTCATCGGCGAGGGGATCCTGGGCGCGGAATATGGAAAGGCGCTGCGGTCCATGAAGGAGCCGGGCTCCGCGTGGAAGGAAGACGACCAGCCCGGTGACATGAGCGGCTACGTGGAGGACGGTGACGTCCACACCAGCTCGGGCATCCCGAACCACGCCTTCTTCGTCGCGGCGACGGAGCTCGGTGGTTTCGCATGGGAGCGCGCCGGCAAGATCTGGTATCGCGCGCTGCACATGCTCCAGGCGGACGCGACGTTCAAGGAAGCCGCCCAGGCGACGATCGAGGCGGCGATGGCGGCGTTCGGCGGAGGTAGCAAGGAGCAGATGGCGGTGCAGAAGGCGTGGAAGCAGGTGAAGGTCCTCTAAACGACCGGTTGCGATTCGGAAACATCGGAAAGATTCCGTTCGCCCTGAGCGTAGGGGCGCGGAGCGCCCCGAAGTCGAAGGGCGCCATGCGTCCCAAGGCGCGTGCTTCGACTTCGCGCCCGCTACGCGGGCGCTACGCTCAGCACGAACGGTTTCTGGTGATCACGGCCCACACGGCCAGCGTCGAGCGCTGGGGTCGGGCTCCTCCACCCGGAGTGCGGCCCGATGCCCCGGCTCGTCACGGGGCAGCCCCAAGCGAGCGCGTGACGGGTTCTCACCGATGGTGCCAGGGTCGCTTCCCGTCACTCATTCCACGGAGATTCTCGCATGAGACCGACGATCGTTTGCACGCCTCGACAGCTGCCGGCGCACCTCGTCGTCGCGGCGGCACAGCACGCGGTGAAGCTGAACCCGATGAACCACCCTGACGGCGAGATGGTCGCTCTCGCAGCCGCGGGGGCCCCGCTCCCGAAGGAGCGCCTCGCCGTCATCATCGGCAGGAAGTGGCCGACCGCGGGTGTGCAGCTCACCGTGGGTTTCCTCGACAACCCGCCGACCGGCCTGCGCAAGAAGATCCTGTCGCACATGAACGCGTGGTCGAAGAGCGCGAACGTCAGGTTCAAGGAAACCAAGGTTGACCCGCAGGTCCGGATCGCGCGGGCGAGCGCGCCCGCTGACGTCGCTGGCTACTGGTCCTATATCGGCATCGACATCCTCCACATCCCGAAGGATGAGCCGACGATGAACCTGGAGGAGTTCTCGATGAGCGTTCCGGACTCCGAGTTCCATCGGGTCGTCCGGCACGAGACGGGCCACACGCTCGGATTTCCCCACGAACACATGCGCCGCGAGCTCGTGAACAAGATTGACCCTACGAAGGCGATTGCGTATTTCGGGCGGACGCAGGGATGGTCCGCCGCCGACGTCCGGGCCCAGGTTCTCACGCCGATCGAGGACTCGTCGCTGCTCGGGACGCTGCACGCCGATCCGAGATCGATCATGTGCTACCAGATCCCGGGCGAGCTGACCAAGGACGGCAAGCCCATCCTCGGCGGCAAGGACATCGACAAGAGGGACTACACTTTCGCCGCGTCGATCTATCCGAAGACGGTGTTGCGCCGGAAGGCAGCGTGAGAACCCGCGCCCCAGAGTGAGAACTCATGGCCGAATTCTGCCCTGGTTACGTTCGTGAGCCGTTCGCGACGCTGGCCACGACCTATCCGGACGAGACCGCATATCCTTCGCCCGACTTCAGAACGGAATGGGGGCCGATCTTCCACCGAGGGAGGCTCGACGGCAGCGCTCACGTCCTGGTCATCGGCCAGGACCCTGGGCAGCACGAGGACGTACTCCGCCGCATCCTGATCGGCGAGGCAGGGAGACGCGCGCAAGGTCTTCTCGCCAAGCTCGGGATCACTCGCAGCTACGTCTTCCTCAATGCGCTCCTCTATAGCGTGTACGGCGCGAACGGCGCCAAGTACGTGTCCAAGCCGAAAGTGCGGGACTACCGCAACCTGTGGATCGACGCGCTGATGTCATCCGGGAACGTCGAGGCGGTGCTCACGTTCGGCCAGATGGGACAGAAGGCGTGGACCGACTACGCGAACGCTCACGCTCCGCCGAGCGGCATACCCGTCGTAGCCCTGATCCACCCGACGTTCCCCGAGTCGGCGGGTGGCACGAAAGCAGAGAAGCAGGCAAACACGAAGAAGATGCTGAAGCAGTGGAATACGGCGCTCCAGGCGCTGTACCCGGCCATCACGAGCAAGGACGTGCCGGGCGCCCCGCTCGCACTTTACGGCGACGCCTTCGTGGACGCCGACAAGGCGGATATCCCTGCTGCGGATCTGCCAGCGGGTATCCCGCGGTGGATGTATCACGGCGACGGGTGGGCCCGGCGCGTCGGCGCCACGCTCCTCGACAAGCGGCGGAACATCACCATCACCGTTCCGGATGGTGTGATTCCCTGAACGAGCGTCAGAGGGCGATCTTGCGCCGCTGCCGGATCTCGCCCCGCCGGCGGCCGACGAGCTCCATCGCGGCCGCCGCCGGCCGCGCCAGCTCCACGGCTCCGTCGGTGATCATTCGCGTCCACTGGGCGCGCTCGTTGACGTAGACCTCGAGCTCGTCGAGCCCCGCGGTCGTCACCGTCACCCTTCCGCTCTGGACGGCCACCTTCATGCTCGTCCGATCCGTGCCGGCGAGCAGGCCGCCGCAGAAATCGATCAGGTCCTCGTTGGATCCGAGGAGGTCGGCGCTGATCATCGCGTAATGGATGCCCGCGATGCCCAGATCCTCGATGGGGACGCCGTCGGCGGCGACGCTGCGCACGGCGCGCCGCACGGCCATCGTGTACCCGACGTCCCTGGGCAGGCCCACCAGCTCGAACTCCGTGCCCGCCAGCGCTTCCCGCACGTCGTGGTGCGTCCACACGTTGGCCCCGCCCGCCCCCGTGGCCTCGCCGACGCAAGCGAGCGGACCGATCTCGTTGTCGACGAAGCCCGCCGCGAACAGATCCCCGGACGAGTAGGTGTTCGGATCGACCACGCACACGACGGGTCCGCCATAGCGTTGGCCGATGTCGTTGCACCATGCCGGATCCGTCAGCGGCAACGGCTGCGAATACGCGTCCCCGGTCGAGATCGCCGCCTCGAGGGACGGCAGCCAGGGTTCCAGCTCGAGACGGTTGAACGCGCTGCGCGCCATCGCGCGCGTGAGCGGTGTCGCGAGAAGGCTGAACCGGGTCGGGGTGATCCGATTCGGCGTGAAGAGCTGGAGCAGCCGCTCGGCGGCCCAGATCAAGCCGCCGGGATTTCCACGCAGATCGAGGATCAGGCCCGCCCCTGGCAACAGCTCGAGCAGGCGCGCCACCTCGGCGATGAAAGTGTCGTCGTCGGCGACGTCGAAGCTCCAGATTCGCAAGTAGCCGATGTCGCCGAGGGTCCGGTGCTCGACCTTGCGAGCGGCCAGCGCGTCGTGCATGGGCGTGGGAATCCAGTCTTGCCCGCGCGCCAGTGCGGCGCCGCTGGCCTCCGCCTTCCACAGCTCGCCCGAGAACATCAGCTTCTTCGCGCGCCGGACCTGCTCTGCCGCAGGATCCGCCGCGATGAACCGCGCCGCGCGGGGGCCGGGCTGCGCCGAGCGTGCTTGGCCGGGGAGGACGACTCGCCAGCTCATCCGCACCTCGCGAGCTGCGCCGCGGGAGGATCGGTAGCCGATCGAAACCCACATCTCGTCCGGGGGCGGACCGTATTCGAGCGCGCGGAACGTGAGCGACTCGAGCGCGCGCGCGCGGCGCGCGTCGGGTCGTCCGCCCGTCTCCCGGTCCGCGTACATGTCCACCGCCCGTGCGAACGGGATCCCGTTCCAGCTCGTCAGCTCGACCCCCTTCTTGAACTGCCTGTCCTGCACGACCTCGGGCGCCGATAGCTTCGACACGACGAACGTGGGGTCGTCGTGCGACCCGTACTGTTCGACGAGGAACGGCAGCGCGGCGACCGCCCCCTGCATGACCTTCGGGCCCGAGTACCGCGTGTGGGCGTCGCGCAGACCCGTCACGATCGAGGTGACGGCGAGGTGGAACTCGCCGTCGGACAGCTCGACTGCGCGCCCGCGCAGCAAGTTCAGCGCCTGGACCGGGTCGATGGCGTAGGCGGCGCGCTTCTGCGGCAGGTGGCAGTACGCGCCACCGATCACCTTGACGAGGGTGTCGATGATTCGAAGCCGCTCGCCCCCGTCGAGGACCCGCTGGCCGGCGCCGGGCAGCGCCGGCCGCTCGCCCCGGGCAGCGGCGAGACGAGCTTGGCGCGGAGCAGGCGCGCGGAGATAGTCGCCGAGAAGCTGCCCCCGCTGTGCCTGCACCAGGTCCATGCCATCGCGTCGACGGGTCATCGGTCGTCCTACGAGTAGAACCCGGCCAGTCCATCGAGCAACCCGCCGTGAAATCCTCGACCGGAGATCGAGGCGAAGAAGGCCGGATCGTGCGCCAGCGGCTGGAGGGGCGGCACGTTGATCTGCCCCAGGTCCTTCGGGAGGCCGCCGATCGGGACACGCCCGGCCGGCATGTCGAGCGCGAGCCGCAGCGGCGGCACGCTGTCTGCGCGCAGGGCGGCAAGCCCACGCCGGCGCGCGTCCTCGATGGCGGTCTTCGGATCGGCGCGGACCTCCTCCAGCCGTGCGAGGACCTCATCGAAGGACCACTCGGCATCCCGCACGTCGAGCCGGGTGAGCGCGAGCCGCCGCGACCCGCCATTGACGTTCAATGCGCTCGAACGCGTGGCGCGCGCCTTCTGCATCAGCTCTGCGGTGCCGTAGAGCGGTCGCCCTCCGACCACCACGAGGCGTACGTCGTCCTCGGTTGCGCCCAGGATGGCCTTGAACGGGTCCGCGCCTTTCTCGGCAGCGATCACCACCAGATCGCCAATCGCCCTCGGCTGAAGTCGGCCGGCCTGCTGCTTCCACGCCTTGGCCAGGGCGTCGCCGGGATTGGCGGTGATCATCTTCACGAGGTCCATCGGCGTGAGACGCCAGCCCCTGGCGTGGCTGACGAGCGCAGCGACCTTCAATTCGCCGAGGACGTTGCGGGTACCCGACGGTCCCCAGTCAGACCCGATGCAGACGTTGAGCTTGCGGTTCACCGCCGCGGGGATGTCGGTCGTCGTGCCGTAGAGCCACAGGTTCGAGAACGGCGACCAGACGACAGAGCCCGGATCGCTCCACGTCGCGTAGGCGCTCGGGTCGACGGCGTTCGTGTGGATGGCGACGAGGTGGTCCTGCAGGCATCCAGCGTACTGGACCGCGACGTACTCACGCGCTGCGATCGAACCCGGCTGGCCCTCCGCGCAGTGGTAGATGAAGGTCGCGCCGCCGCGCATCTGGCCGGCCCGTTCGCCGAGCTGCTCGGACTTCATCGTCAACGTGGATGCGAGCACCTGGTCGTGACCTACCGCGCCGCCGAACGTCTCGTCCTCGACGTTGCGGACGAGCCACCCGTCCAGAGGCCGATTGCTCGGCGGCGAGCCCTGGATGCTCGTCGTGCCCCCGACCAGCGCGCGGACCTCCGCATATGCCAGCAGCTCGGCCGGCGCGGCCTCGACGAAGGCATACGCGGGCCACGTCACGCTCTCGGCATAGGTTGGACGAGTGGGCCAGACGTTGTGGTGCGGGAACGGGGCGGTGCGGTCGGGCTCGACCCACAGCGGAAGCGTCGCGTAGGCGAGGTGGCTGTGAAGATCGACGAACCCTGGGACGACGAGGTGGGTGCCTACATCGACGAGCACCGCGGATTCGAACCCCTTCGGGCCCGCCTTCGCGCCCTCGGTCACGGCAGCGATGCTGCCGTCGTCGCCGATCCAGACCTTGCCGCGGAAACTGGACGACTCCCGCGGTGCGACCGTACGGTCGAGGCTCAGCGGAACGATGCGGCCGGCGATGACGAGGCCCACGCGCCTTCCTCACGAGGTCAGGAGTGGTGAGGACGCCCGGCGCTCGGCGGCGGTCGCGGCATTCTCGATGGAGTCTTATCCGCACGCGAGCGTTGCCGCGGAATCCGCGAGGGCTCCCTCGTGCGAGGTCATCGCGTGCGCGACCGAACCTGGTTGGGAGGACCCGCGCTGGGGCCTCGAGCGCCGGCGAGCGAGCGCTTTCGCGCCACCGCGGAACATCCCGCCTCGCGTGGACACGCTTCAAGACGCGGAGTTGAAAGCGCGCCGCGGCCGGGACCGATGAGCTCGGTCCCGGCGCGCAGCCGGTCGAGTTAGCCGGACGTATGGGTACGTGCGGTCCCGCTCAGCGGTGACCGTGCCCGCGCTCTTCGTCCTCGTGCTCCCGACGCCAGTCGTGCGGTCCAGGCTTGTCCCTCCGGCCGTTGTCGTGCGGCGGCTGCTGAGCCGAGGGTCGCTGCTGGACAGGCGCTTGCCGCTGCGGCTCGCCGCGCCAGTTGCCAGGGTTGCCAGGGTTGCCGGGGTTTTCCGGGTTGCCGCGCTGCTCGAAATGCTGCCGCGTCACGGCCTCGCGCGGCTGATAGCGATACTGCTCGGATCGAATCGAGTGCTGGTGTTCCGGCGCGCGAGGATAGCGGTCCCCCGAATAGGCGCGCTGATAGACCGGCAACGGTGCGGCACGTGGGGCGGAGCGGCGGTCCCATCGGTCCCATCCGCCGCGACGCCGTTCCCAGTCGCGGCCCCAGTGCTCACCCCAGCGTGGCGGCGCGTTGCCGCGCCAGCCGCGGAAGTACATCGGAGGCTGGCGGTAGTAGCGCACCGGAACGCGCAGCACGAACAGCGGGACATACTCGGGTCCCACCACCTGCCACGGCCCGTTGTACCAGCTGCTCGCGTACCAATTGTCGCCCTGGTACACCCAGTACGCGCCGTCGTAGAAGAAGTAGTTCGAATTCGCTCGAGGGTCGTAGTAGACGGGATAGCCCGGCACCTGGACGAGCTCCGGATACACCGGCACGTTGATGCCGATGTCCATCGCGGGCCCTCCGATGCCGATGCCGATGCTGACCTGGGCCTGGGCCGAGGTCACCGAGCCGAGCAGCAGCGACGAGGCAACGAGCAGGTAACGCATTCTGTCCTCCCTGGATTCGACGAACAGCGGTCGCGGAGTATTCTCCACCACCCTTTAGCAGCTTTCGAGCCACTCGCGACACGCGAACAAGATCGAGCACTTGCGTCGCGCCGCGCGTGCTCCTCGTGTGCCTCGGGGCAACAGAAGCTCGACCCTGCGCGGGATCAGAGACCGCTGGAGACCTTCGCGTCTTGCGTGCAGGGTCCGGCGATGACAACTCCAGATCATGCTCCGATCCATGGTGTTCGCTGCCGTCGTCGCGATCGGGCCAGTGCCGACGTTTACTGACGAAGCCCGTCCGAGCGACAGCGAGGCGGTCGCCAGCCTGAACGTCAGCATTCGCGAGTGGGCCCTTCCGACGCCGGACTCGTTCCCGCACGACCCGGCCACCGGTCCAGACGGCGCGCTCTGGTATACGGCCCAGAAGTCGAACCGTATCGGCAGACTCGATCCGGCGACTGGGCAGATCAGCGAGTACAAGCTGCCGACGTCCGACTCCGGTCCACACGGGCTCGCGTCCGATCGCGACGGGAACATCTGGTACACGGGCAACCACGCCGGGCTGATTGGAAAGCTCGACGCGAAGACCCGTCGCGTGACCGAGTACAAGATGCCGGACGCGCGCGCGCACGACCCGCACACCCCCGTCTTCGACCAGAAGGGGATCCTCTGGTTCACGGTGCAGCGCGGCAACATGGTGGGGCGGCTCGACCCCGCGACCGGCAAGATCGAGCTCCGCGAGGTTCCCACGCGCGATGCCGTTCCGTACGGCATCGCGATCGACAGCCGAGGCGTTCCGTTCTTCTGCGAGTTCGGGACGAACAAGCTCGCCAGCATCGACCCGCGGACGCTCGAGATCAGGGAGTACGCCCTCCCTTCGGGCGCTCGGCCGAGGCGGCTCGCCATCGCAGCGGACGACACGATCTATTACTCGGATTACGCGCGCGGGTACCTGGGACGCCTCGACCCGGCGACCGGCAAGGTCGAGGAGTGGGGGTCGCCGGGAGGCGCGGGGTCAAAGCCGTACGGCATCGCGATCACGCCGGACGGGATGGTCTGGTACAGCGAGTCGGGGGTACAGCCGAACGCGATCGTCCGCTTCGATCCCCACGATCGGGCGTTCGCTCGCGCCGAGATCCCGTCCGGCGGTGGCGTGGTCCGGAACATGGCGGCGACCCGGGACGGACGGCTCTTCATCGCGTGCAGCGGGGTCAACAAGGTCGGCGTGGTGGCACGGCGCTGACGCCGGTCGGCCGCTCTCACCAGACCTCGCACCGGCTCGTCGCGGGCCGGACCATCGCCGTCCCGGGTGCGCACGAGAAGGCCTTCGCGAACTCCTGGAGGTTCGCGAGCGGTCCGTTCACGCGGTACCGCGGCGGCGAGTGGGGATCGGTCGTCGCGAGCATGCGCGCGTAAGGCTCGCGGACCTTGTCGCACCAGGCTTGCGCATACCCGAGGAAGAACTGCTGCTCGGGGGTGAACCCCGACACGGTCTCGTCGCCGCCCGGCGCTCCCTTCTGCCGCGCCGCCTGCATCGCGGCGTAGGAGAGCTTCACGCCGCCGAGGTCGGCGATGTTCTCGCCCTCGGTGAGCTGGCCGTTGAGCTTCGTGCCGGGGAGCGCCTCGTACCCGCCGAACTGCTCCACGACGCACCGGGCGCGTCCGTCGAACTCCTTCGCGACGGCCGGCGACCACCAGTCGGCGAGGTTGCCGGAGGCGTCGTATTGCCGGCCCGCGTCGTCGAAGCCGTGCGTGAGCTCGTGCCCGACCACCATCCCGATGGCGCCGTAGTTCACGGCCTCGGGCGCCGCCCGGTTGAAGAAGGGCGGCTGGAGGATCCCGGCGGGGAAGACGATCTCGTTCATGGACGGGTTGTAGTAGGCGTTCACCGCCGGCGGGCTCATGAGCCACTCGGTGCGATCGAGCGGCTTGCCTATCTTCGCGAGCTCCCGGTTCACCTCGAACCGGCCCGCGGCGAGCAGGTTCCTGAAGTACGAGCGGCGGTCGATCGACATCGACCGGTAGTCCCGCCACTTCTCCGGGAAGCCGATCTTGTTCGCGATCCGCGCGAGCTTCTCCTTGGCCTTCGCGCGGGTCGCGTCGTCCATCCACGCGATCGCGTCGAGGTCGCGCCCCATCGCCGTCTCGATCTCCTGCACGAGCCGCGAGGTGCGCGCCTTTCCCTCCTCGCCGAAGTGAAGCCTCACGTAGGTCTGGCCGAGCGCCTCGCCGAGCGCCTCGTCCGTGGACTGCACGCACTTCTTCCAGCGCGGCTGGAGCTCCTTCGCGCCGGTGAACGACTCGCTCGAGAACGCAAACCCCTCGTCGACGAACGCCTTCGGCAGGGCGCGCGCGGACGCCATCTCGCGCAAGAGGTGCCACGCGAGATACGTCTTCCAGGTGTCGAGCGGCGCCTCCGCAAAGAGCTTCCCGACGCGCTCCACGAAGCGCGGGGTGGTCACGCTCACCGCCGTCACGTCCGCGTGACCGATGGCCTCGAAGTAGCGCGCCCACGGGAACGCCGGGGCGAGCTTCTCCAGCCCGGCGCGGTCCACGCGGTTGTAGACGCGCTTCGGATCGCGCAGCTCGGTCCGGGTCCAGTGGGTCTCCGCGAGCGACCGCTCGAAGTCGAGGATGATCTTCGCCCGCGCTGCGGCGTCGGCCGCGGCGACGCCCGCGAGCGCGTGCATCCTGCGCAGGTGCTCGAGATAGCGGGTCCGGGTCGCGGCCTGCTTCGGATCGTCCGACAGGTAGTAGTCGCGATCGGGCAGGGAGAGCCCGCCCTGGGTCACGATCCCGATCACCTGCGTTGCGTCCTTCGCGTCCTGGTTGCTCGTGACCTCGAAGGGCGCCGCGATCCCGGCCGAGGTGAGGCGCGCGATCTCGCCGGCGAGCGCCGCACGATCGGTCAGCCCGTCGAGCCGCTTCCACTCTGCGCGCAGCTCGCCGAGCCCGCGAGCCTCGACGCCCGGCTCGTCCATGCACGACGCGTAGAAGTCCGCGACCTTGTCGGCGAACCGGTCGCGCGGGTCGATCTTACCGGCGGCCTCCGTGTCGAGGATCGCGCGCAGCTCGGCGAGGTTCCGCTCGCGCAGGGGATCGAAGCCGCGGCCCCAGCGCGGCTTGTCCGGTGGGATCTCGTTCTTCGCGATCCAGCCGCCGCAGGCGAACCGGTAGAAGTCCTCGCAGGCCGGCACGGTGCGGTCGAGCGCGCTCTCGTCGATCGCGGGGAGCGGCTGGACGGGCCCGGCCTCCGCACGCGGCGGGACCGGCGCGGGAGCCGTGCCGGCGCTCGGGGCGCGGGCGCTGCGGCACGCGGCGAGCGCGAGCAGGGAGGCGAGGACGAGGGGTCGCAAGGTGGGCCTCCCGAGGGTCGAACGAACGACCTAAGAGGATCCCATCCCCTCTGCCACACGGTGGCCGGGATAGACCCCCACTCCCCCCGCAGTGCGGAGGGAGTGGAGAATCCAGGCAGGGCGTCATGGCAGGTGACGAACCTGCTTCTTCAACGGCCTGCTGAACGGCCGAGCACGATTCGCGATCACTAAACGGGCGAGCATGATTCGCGATCACCAGAAACCGTTCGTGCTGAGCGTAGCGCCCGCGCAGCGGGCGCGAAGTCGAAGCACACGCGTTGGGACCCAGGGCGCCCTTCGACTTCGCCTGCCCTGAGCGTAGGGGCCGCACTGCGGCCCCGAAGTCGAAGGGCTCAGGGCGACCGCAATCTTCCCGGTGTTTCCGAATCGGAAACGGTCGTTTAGTCGCATCCGTACACGAGCAGGTCCATCCCGTCGCTTCCGCTGCCTCCCAGCGCGTCGGCGAAGATAGTCAGCGTCGTGCCCGGGACGTCGTAAACCCTCGTCAACTGCGAATGTGGCGCGAGAGTGAACATGTCCAGCTGCGCTACCAGCTCCGAGCCCTCCGTGATCGTGAGCCGGATGCCGATCCCGGAGGCGGAGCCCGCGCGCTCGTCGGTCACGACGCGGATCTTCTTGAACTGGGCCACCTCGACGACGCCCAGCTGCTTGGACTGGCCGGCCGGGATCGACACGCCACCCACCTTCGTCCTGAACGCGAGCTTCGTACCCATGGCTTTCTCCTTGGAGTGAAACGGCGCCGCGATACTGCGGCCGAAGGAAAGGCGGGTCAAGAGGTGCATCGGGGCCACACAAATAGTGCAGGGCGATGAGCGTGCCCGGGACGGGTGCGCCGCTCGTGCCCCGCGCGAAGAACACACCTTCTCGTCACCGGCTCGACTCGTGAGCCCCACACGGGCCTGCGCACGACGAGGCTCCCGTGCAAGAGGATGTCCCGGACGTCGAGCGTGCGCGACCCCGCCCGCGATGACGCCGGGAGCATCATGAGGACGGTCGCCGCCGGCCTCGGAACGGTCCTCGGACTCGCGACCGGGACATCCGGCTGGACCGAAGCCGAGCCTCCGACGCGCGCGGAGACGATCCGGACATCACGGGATGTCGAGGTCCGCGATCAGGTCGCCGAGGACCTGCTCCTCCGGAACGGAGATCCCCGTGCCCTCCATGGCTCGCGCGAGGGGCTCGTCCCATCGCGACGCGGCAGGCGCTCCGATGAGCGCCGGCCCCGCGCGTCCGGCTGCGATGCCGGCGGCGTAATTCGCGGCGGTGAATCGCCATGGCTCACCCCGGGTCTCGGCGATGACTTGCCCCGCGATGCGAAGACCGGCCCAGTCGAAGTCCGCGTGAACGCGGACCCGCGCCCCGGCGGCCGCCAGACCGCGAAGCAGCACCACCGCCGCGGTGGACGGAACCCCCTCGACGCAGACGAGCGCGGCGCAGCGTGCGCCCAGCGCGTCGGCAGCGGCTTCGACGACGGCGGGATTTTCGCAGACGAACACCGAGGTCCGCGGCGCCAGGGCGAGCTCGGCGCGGGACAGCTCGCGCAGCGTCACCCGCCGAGGCTCGCCGGCCGCCGCGCTCTCGCGGAGGTGGCGCGCGAGGCGGTCCTCTCCGGCAGGTCGCAGGCCGAGCAGGAGCACGTCCGCCGAGAGCGAATCGCAGTCGATCCCGACCTCTCGCCACAGTCGCCGGCGCTCGGGCGCGGACGATGGGACCTCGCGCCTGCCGGCGATCGCGGCGGCTGCCCGGAGCACGAGCGCGCCGAGCGGCGTCTCCGGATCGAGCGCGTGCGGGTCGCCCGCGACGGACGCGGCGAAGACGGGAAGCAGCTGGCCACTCGCAGGGAGCCGCAGCGCGATGGGGACGGCCGTCCCGAGGAGCTCCTGCTGGGCCCGGCCGCCC
>WNGB01005449.1_pt1 | contig 19027 bp, 19 predicted proteins | sample 5400681 | NCBI WGS metagenome assembly WNGB01 (sample SAMN13153367, study PRJNA577476) | soil metagenome | isolation source: 115 cm soil or saprolite under grassland replicate 2 | place: USA:California | collected 2016-06-15
ACCCCGAGGTAGCGGCCGAAGGGACCCAGCACCACCACCGACCCCCGGTCATGTACTCGCGGGCGTGATCGCGCAGTCCCTCACCGACGGCTGGCCTACCGCCGCCTGCCTTGAGAAGGCGCACCGCCGGGTTTGACAGGAACGGGGGTGGCCTCTAACATTGAAAATTCGTTGCCACCTCCCGTGCCGGAGTGGTGGAATTGGCAGACACGCACGTTTGAGGGGCGTGTGGAGAAATCCGTGCGGGTTCGAGTCCCGCCTCCGGCACCAGTTGAATGCCCATAGATTCAGCTACTTGGCGTGTATGGACCTGCCAAGTGTGCCTTGCGTGCTATCCTTTTTGCCGTGCTGAACCTCTTCCGGCGGCACCTCAAAAACTGCTTGCACCGGCCCAAGGGCAGGAAGCACCGGCACTGTAACTGCCCCCTTATGGTCGAGGGAACGCTGCGCGCACCGTGAGCGCGGCCGCCGAGAAGTGCTGTCAGCCTCATTCGCTCGTTGGGCTCACTCGGCTGCCCTCTCAACGGAGCGGCGGATCGAAGACGATCTTTCCTCCAACGGCGAGGTCGAGCACCGTGGGGTCCGGGTCTGGACGGGGCCAAGGTGGCCATTCCGGGACGCCGAGCGGCAGCAGCTCCGCAACCCTCCCCAAGTAGGACAGTCCTTGAAGACCCCCAACGCAGTTGATACCAAACACCCGACCCTGTTCGTCAAACGCAGGTCCGCCGCTCGCGCCGCCAAGTAGATCGATCGACGTGACGTAGTGCGGCCACGAGACCAGTACTTGGTCTCGCGCCTGTTCGCTGTGTTCGAGCAGTCTGCCGGAGTAGAACTTGGCGACGAATCGCGATCGACTGCCGGGCCAGAAGTGGGCGTCACTCTCAGGATACGCAAACGTCACTACCTCCGATTCGTATCGCGGCACTTCGAGGGTGAACCGCGGGACCCGGTTCCGCAGAGGCTTGCCCGTCCGATTGACTACGTGGTAGTCCATCTTGCCGACCGCCACATCTGCTGTGTTGTGGAATGACACTCGCGTGATGTGCCGCACTAGGTACTTCTCAGGCTCGACGAAATGCAGGGCGTGCAGAAACGCGCGCTGGCGCTGCTTCTCCGGATCCCACACGTCGAAGACCACGTGCTTTGCGGTGACGAAGTGTCCGACGGTGCTGATGAAACACCCGGTTCCCACAAGCCGACTCCGCGCCGCGCCAGGCTCCTCTTTGAGGATGGGAAAAATGCAGGTGTGGGGTTCCACCGCAGCGCCAGTCTCATCCACAACCATGTACGCCACAGCCTCCCCCCCTCACGTGGTCCGGCTAACACCGGGGATAACCTGCGAGGGCCGCGGTTTCCTTTGCCAGCGCGGACCTCAGGTTCATCCCCTCTAGTTGGGCGTCACACGGTACAAAGCCCGCCTCCATTCAGGGTTTTGCCACGACCTTCCCCGTACTTCCGGCACCATCGTGGCAGGGGCTTCCCACGGCGAGTGGCGCCATGGGGGCGTAGTCCTGCGTCTCCCCGGCGCGTGGGCCACTGTCGAACTTGCAAAGCGTGCTCTTGCCTCCGCTCCCCCCTGCAGCTACAACCTTGCCGGTACTCCCGGCACCGTCGTGACAGGGGCCTCCTACAGGGAGTGGCGCCTTGGGCGCATAGTCCTGCGTCTCCCCGGCACGCGGGCCACTGTCGAACTTGCAAAGCGTGCTCTTGCCTCCGCCGCCAAGCGTAGGCGTCCCCCCTGCAGCCACAACCTTGCCGGTACTCCCGGCACCATCGTGACAGGGGCTTCCCACAGGGAGTGGCGCCTTGGGCGCGTAGTCCTGCGTCTCCCCGGCACGTGGGCCACTGTCAAACGTGCAGAGTGTGCTCATCGTTTGCGCTTGACTCGCGTCTGTGGCTAGACCCCAAACGAGCAGCCCCATAAAGAAGCTAAACCTAGCAGTCATGCTATGCCTCCTCTGTCTTGCACGACGCCCTTCAACGTCCACTCCCTTCGGTCCGTCGTTCCTGTCCGCCGAACACCCCGGATCAGCTGCGGCGCCGGTGCGCGACTGCGCACGCGCCGCAGCTGGCATTCTCACCCACAGCTAGGGCGCGAGGCGCCGTCAGCTGCATCCGGTTGTTCTACGGCGCGGGTGAGAGGCTCGTGGTGGTGCCTCTTCGGATGCAGTATTCGAACTTGGTGCTCGTGGCGACCCCATTCCGGTGAACCGGGAAGAAACGCGTGTGAAACGCCTCGTCTCGTGCCGCGGCTGGGAGCGGTGGATCGCCGACAGCGCGGCTTACGTTGACCGCGATCACATTGCCTACCTCGTCAACCTCAGCTTGGAGGAAGGCTTTGCCCTCCACAGTTGGGCCGAGACCGTTGGCAGGCGCATAGCAGAGAGGGATCGGTACGGTGTTGTCGGTAAAGAGCGAGCGCAACATGGTCTCGCGGTTTTCCACCGCCTCCGTGTCGAGACAAGAAGGGGGATCTGCCTGACGTGCCGCATGGCGGCGCATCTGGCGCGCTCCAGCCTCACCCAGGGTATCGGCAGGCGCCGTGTTGGAGGCGAGGAAGAGGATCACCAGACAGCTTGCTGCCAGTCTCATGGGAACCTCCCACCTGCCCAATTGTACTCCCGCGCCCCGGCGCGGTGTCCGTAGACCACCCCCGTTGAGCTGCGAGGGTCGCGGTTCCCTACCCGCGTCAGCTCCATGCCGTTGCTAGGCCCCCCTACTTTGCGGCGCCTTCTCGGGCCGCGTGCTCAAGGCCCTGGACAAACTCAGCGACAAGCGACACAAGAAAGGCATGGGTTCGCTTTCCGAGGTGAGTCGACCTTACACCGTAGCCGTAGCGCCTGCCCCGCCGCGGATCATTCAGCTCTTGCGCGGGGACCTCTTCAACCAATCCTAGTTTGCGTAGCTCCATAGTCTCTCTACGGCCAGTTGAGACATCGCCGGCATCCCAGTACGCGCCGCCCTCGCTCGTGCTCAAGATCCACCTGAGGCCGTCGGGGGAGATCTCCGCCAGTACCTTTTGCATTTCCGGAGTCGCCTTCTCGCGGAGCGAGCTGCCGACCCTCAGCGAGACGCCGGCGATGGTCAGAACTTCCGACCGGCCGATCAGTGCGGGAAGCTGCTTCGCTGCCTCCTGCAATGGCCCCCAGAACCCCCAGAGTGCGACAAGTGCCAACGATGGCCACGCAGTGGCCTTGATGAGCTCCGTGACCAGCTCAAGACGTGACTTCGGGAGTTCGCCCATCATTCCTCCTCTCGCTCCGACGGCGGCTCCAAGGTGGGCCTAACACCCAGTTGAGCAGCGAGGGCCGGCGCCGGCTCGCCATCGCGGACCTCGTTCTGCTCCAACTGGTTGTTGGACGGCCCGTCAATCCCTGATGAGCGAGACACGATGCAACCTAACGAGGGGCTTGGGCAAGAAGGATGTTGTTCACCCAAACTACCCCCGCACCCTCGATCTGCACGTTCAATCTCACTGTCTGAGCGTGTTGCTGGCTCCCAAGCCAGAGCCGCGTTGCTTGCGCGACCCAGTCCGTCGTGCCCGTCGACGCGTCTTGCGACGCCCTGGCGAAGAGCTCGCCCTTTCCGGGGATGCTGCACCGCATCTCGAGGTACGCGCGGCCTTTCAAGTTGGCCGTGCGGAGATGTCCTCGATAGGTCAGTACAACCGCTTCTGCCGCTTCAGTCTGGACCTCAGCCAACCGGACCCTAGTCTCACCATGAGACTCAATCCGGACCGCGGTTCCCCTCGAAGTCGCAGTGTCGAGGCTCACGCCGTCCCTGGTCAGGATCCCGTCCAGGGATTGCAGCCGATTGTGGTACAGGACGTGCGGCGCTCCCGCACAGTCCAGGACGCTCAGCGAGAGGGTCAGGCCGAGCAGGAGACTCCTACGGTCGCGCATGCTCCCTTCATCTACTGTCCGTCCAACACCCTGGTTTGAGCTGCGAAGCTCCATCGCTTGCGCCGGCTTCGTCAGCAGCTCCAACCAATCCTTTGTTGGGCAGCGCCACGCTCATCTAGGCAAGCGACTCCAGTATGCCGTCGGGCCTGATGCAGCTGAGCCGGCGAACATACAAGAGGTCAAGAGTCGGCTGGTACTCGTAGATAGCGCCGATTAGTTCGGCAGTTACCAGGGATCCCTTCCTCCACACGAATACGGGGCCGCCGCTCATGCCGCCCAGGTCCTCTGTGACTTCTGGCAAGACACCGGACGAAATGCACTTCTCGAGCTCGAGCCTGGTCACCACATGGGCAGATCCGAGTGACGCAACCTCGGTGGTGCCGGCTGACAGCAGATGAAACCGGAAGTAGTCCGGAGTGAAGTGCTGGCGCCCAATCCCAGGGAAGCCGGCGAGGGCAAGAATGTCGTCCGTGGACACCTCTCCTGGGGGCCAAGTGCTCGGGACGATGCACCAGGCGGGGTCGATGCCGTCGGGGGCGCTTACCAGGGACGTAACATCCAGAATGGCCAGGTCGAGCTGCTTGCTTTCCGCCACAAGTCGCCCCTCGGGTTCGAAGCGAACCCCGCCGAACTGGAAGCTCGCCGACAAGAAGGGGCCCCGCTTGTTGCGGTAGTCGGCAAGAACGTGATGACAGGTCACCGCAACGGTACGCTCGGGCAGGCTGACGAAGAACCCAGAGCCATTCTTGAAGGCGGCATGGCCTTCAGCAGCGGGATCAGCGAAGAAGACCGGTTGAGCAAAGCGACCCGGGTAGCGGGCCAATTGGTCAAAGAGCGCGTTTGGCAGGTTCAGCCCTTGGTGCTCCACGATCCCTCAATCAAGTCCGCCCAACACTCAGTCATTTGAGAAGATAGCATGGGTAGCACCGCTGGGCTGGTCTCAACAGGCGAGTGATGGACAAGCGGGTCCGCGATTTCTTGCTGAAGTACCTGGGCTAGGCCAGGCGCAAGCCACGGTCCCGAGACTTCTCCACTCCTCTGCCGTCTCTTCCTTAGCCTCGAAGGCGGCGGTGGCGTGCCTCCGTCCTGCGCGCGCGCGCCAGGCCCTTGTGGCTTCCCTCGCTGCGCTCGGCTGTCACGCGTGCTCGTCCTGCGGCCCGCCACCGCCGCACGGACTGAAGGTCGCTTCGCGTCGTCATCCAAGGCCCTCTTCCTCCCCCCGGGTGCTCTCACGAGCCGGGGGGCGGCGGAGGGAAGTCGTCAAAGGCAACCCCTGGGCGACATGGGGCCGAGGCGGTCCCGAGGAGGAGATGCGATGCGCGTGCATTTCGTGGCGAGAGAGAACGGTCCCGAGCGTCTCGTGACCGAGGCCGAGGTCCACTTCGAGGCGGGTCCGCTCGCGGGGACGCGGCTCGTCGGCTTCTGCCTGTGGAAGAGCCCGGACGGCGAGGTGTACGTGACCTTCCCGTCGCGTGCCTTCGGCGCGGGGAGCGAGCGGCGTTACTTCGACTACCTCCGCTCGGTGGACGGGACGCTCGACGTGGTGAAGCGCGTCAAGGCGTGGATCCTCGACGAGTACCGGAAGGAGACGGCCGTCGCGTGAGCGGTGCGAGCGGGGGCGGGACGACCGCCCCCGCTTCCCCTGGAAGAGATCCCATGTCCCGCCCGAACCCAACCCGCCCGTACAACGTCCCCGGCTTCCGAGTCGCGCTCGTGCGCGAGCCGGGCGTGAAGCTGGCCGAGCGTCCGAGCCTGAAGAGGCCGGCCGAGGCCGCGCGCGTCCTGGCCGAGTACGTCGGCGAGATTGACCGCGAGGTCTTCGTGATCGCGCTCTTGACGATCCGGCATCGGCTGATCGGGGTGCACACGGTCTCGGTGGGCTGCCTCACCTCGAGCCTCGTCCACCCGCGCGAGGTGATGAAGCCGGCGATCCTGGCTTCCGCTGCATGTCTGGTCCTGGCCCACAACGATCCGTCGGGGTGCCCCGAGCCCTCGGTCGAGGACGTGGCCCTGACGCGCCGGCTGGTGGCCGCCGGGCAGCTCCTCGGAATCGAGGTCCTCGACCACGTGGTGCTCGGCGAGGCGGGCCGGTACGTAAGCCTCAAGGAGCGGGGCGTCCTCTGATGGTCGCCGGACGCCGGCAGGCCCGCCGGACGGTACGGCGTCTCATCGAGTCCCCCTCGCGCCCACCCAACCACGCGGTCGGACGCGTTCAGCCGTGTGGAACCCGCTCGACGAAGTGCGCGGCCCCGAGGACGTGGAGGTCCTGGCCGCGCTGCTCTTCCCGGACCGCGGCGACATGAACGATTGGGTGATCCGCGGCGCTCGGCTCGTCTTCGAGGGCCTCTTGAAGCACCACCATTTCCCGAGCCTCCAGGCCGTGGCGTGGCTGCTCGAGCATCGGCCGATAGACGAGATCGTGGCGAGTCTGCCCGGCGGCTACGGGTCGAGCGTGCAGGACCCGAGGACTCGCAGCTACTTCCACTCGACGCTGCTCGAAGTGCTGAAGCCGTGGAACACCGCGCGCATCGCCGCGGTGACGATGGAGCCCTCGACGGTGCGGCTCGAGGACTTCATCCGCGAAGGCGGCTACGTGCGAACGAGGACAAGCACCTGCGCCAGCCGGTCACTCTCTTTTGGGGCATGCTGCTCTACCGCCTGCGCCAGCTCGCAGCGCACTCGTCGCGTCTGCTTCTCCTCATGGACGAATTCGGCGACGCCGGCCGCGTCCCCAACATGGCCCAGGCGCTTGCGCTCTACCGCGGCAAGGGAGTGGCGATCGTGGCCGGTGTACAGAGCTTCGGCCTCATGCGCGCAGTCTACGGCGAGGACGAGTGGACGGCGGTTCGCGACGGCTTCGGCGCGCTCCTGGTGCTCGCCGCCAACATGCCGGCCGAGCTGCGTCGCGAGGTTACGGACCAGCTCGGGAAGTGGACTCTGCTACACGAGCACGAGTCCGCGAGCTGGAACAGCCCGAGCGTCTCGTTGAGCGGCCACGGCGCGAACGTGTCCCTCGGCAACGTCGGCGCGGGCAGGAGCACGCCGACGCGTCATCCGGTGGACCTCGTCCCGACGGACCAATGGGCGGTGTGGGGCGCGGCGCGTGCGGCCGTCGTGCGCTCCCTTCAGCCGACGTGGTGGGTGCCGGTGGCGGTGCCGATTGAGCCGGCGCCGCTGGGGCCCGCCGTGCCCGAGCCGGCCGGCGACTGGCGCGAGCTCGAGAGGGAGCGCGTGGCGCGCCTGGGGGCGATGCTCGGCGAGCAACTCGTCCCCGAGATGGGCGTCGCCGACGAGCGCCACAAGCCGCTTCTTTCCTGAGGCGGAGTGAGCCTCTAAGTTGTTGATGGGTGGTGGGCCCTGTAGGATTCGAACCGAGGACGAGCCTGCGACGCCATCCGAACCCAGCGATCCCGATCCTGATCGCAAGCAGACCTACGTGCACTGGCTTTAGGACTGCTTCGGCCTCCTTGGACCGGGAAGAGGGACAGTCGAGGAAGGGTGGCCATCAGTACCGCGTGTTCACCAGATAGCCGACTCGCCCTGCGCAAGGCCACCCGTTCTTGTCCTTGTGGGGCCGTAGGCTCGCATCGTGCCTCGACCGATCGAAACGCTTGCCGCAGAAGCTGCACTGGTAGACGTAAGTGGGCCCAAGACCACCGCCGCGCCGCTTAGTCGCGGACCTCGTCCCCCGTGGGTCCACGAACCTCTGTGCAGACGACGGCGCGCTCATCGGTCCAGAAGCCGACAGCTCGATCGCGAACCTCGGCACGAAGCCTCGCTTCGTGGCTCGTGCTCCTTGGATCCGATCGACGCGGTATGTCCGGTGACCGGAGCCATCGGCGCGCTCTGCGTGAAGGAGGTAGTGACCCTCGGACGTCGTACGCAAGGAGTAGGGCTCGATCGTCCGTGTGTTGAAGTTCCCCTGCTTGTCTACGTAGTCAAGGTCTACGCAGAGATGACTTCCCGCAGCGAACCGCACGACCTCGAGGAGGCCGCCGCGGATACCCGCCGCCCGGAATCCACCGAGTCCCACGTAGACGGGACGTTCATCCGATCGAAGAGGATAAGGAACGGGAGCAGCCGGCGCCTCTTCCTCTCGCAACCAGCGAAACAGCGCCGGGAGCTCCCCCCAGAACGTATCCAAGGGCGGTAGCACCGGAAGCTGAAGGCCGAGCATCGCCTCCCAGTCGGCCTCGATTTCCACGCGGTGCGCCTGAATGGTTTCCAGGGCGGGCACAGGTATGCCCTTAAAGCGGCACTTCTCGTCGAGGCAGCGACGAATATCTCTCTCGGCGCTGCGGGCCTCCTCGCGCCGAAATAGGTTCACTACGTCGTAGAGGTCGCGGGGCCGGCCCCTTTCGGCAAGCGCCCGGATCTTCTCTGCGAAGACTTCGGCGAAGGGGTAGCTAAGCACTGTGATCCCGCCGGACGGCTCATCCGTGTACGGATGGACGACCCGCAGGCGCTCCGCATTCAACACAATGACTTCGTCAGCGGTAAGGTCGAGCTTGATCCGCGGCAAGCTCCCCCCGGGACGCAATGGACCACGGAAGTAGACGCGTCCCTCGGCGCTCTGGCCCCCGCGCTTGTTCGTGTAGACGTCGAAGCGGATCTGGTCCTGGGGAATCTCGAGACCGCAGGCCTCGTAGACCGCGCGCGCTACTTCCGCAATGGCCTGTCGCAGGAATGCCTCATTGAGGTGGGCGCCCTCCTTGACCGTGAAGTCGAGATCCTCGGAGAAGCGGTAGGTCTCGAAATGAACTTTCTTGAGGCAGGTGCCTCCTTTGAAAACCCACTGGTCACGCAGCACAGGATGCTCTGCGATCCCGGCGAGAAGCCATCCGAGAACGTAGTCCTTTTCGACAATCTCGGGGCGTAAGGACAACTCGCCTGCCCTCTCGAGGATCTCGGCGGCGCTGATCATGGGCGCTCGCCCCAGCCCCTGGGCACCCAGAGCCGCCAACGCGTGATCAGCTTCTCCCTGGGCAACGCAGGGTCCAGGGCAGCGTTGCCCTTGGTCAAGCGTTCCTTGCATATGCCGAGGGTCTCTGAACCCGCCTTCCCGGACCGCTCGAGCAAGAACCCGAGCCGCTTGAAAACGGCCCCCGTGCCCTTTGTGTTCGCATAGTCGAGAAGGCGCCGTATGTCCGAGTCTGAGGAGGCGAGGTAGGTTGTCAGGCAGGCCTCCACGTGGCGAATTCCTCCGCCCGTCCGGGGATTGTCGAGCATATCGATCAGGGTTCTGTGAGGATCAGAGACGGCCACCTTGATTCGCCCTTCCCACACGGCTGCGAGTCCGAAGAATTGCGAGGTTTTGTGCAGCACGAACGTGTTGCCCTCGACCGTGACGCGCCGACTGCTCGAGTCCCTGGCGGTGAAAACGCACGTGTCGCGGAAGACCTGTTCGGTCAGGTGCCAGTGTTCTGCAGCCGACCATCCGCCGACGTAAGCTGGATCAAAGAGCGCTGGCACGAGTACCCACGGGCGCGCCAGAGTACTGTCAGCAGCGGCGGACTCCAGGGGTACTGGAGAGTAGATCCCGCGTCGCAGCCTTTTCAACCAACCCTGCTCAGACCAGCGGGCGAGGAGCTGGGCAGTCTTGTCGCGCGGGAGGTCTAGGGCGGCTGCGGCACTAGCCACAGTCACGAGCTGCCCGGAACGCCGCAACACCGCCACCAGGCGGTTCCTTCTAAGATCCCTTGGCATTGGCCTAGTATATCTGAACCGCAGTAACTCACGCTAAAAGCTAAGTACATAGGTCATAGTATACTCGAATGGAGGAGCTGTGCGAAATTGTTTCAACAGCTCTTGACATCTTTAACGACAGCTCTTAGATTGACGTCGAACAGCTCTTGGTAAGTCGCCTGGGGCGCTGAACTCCGGAGGGCGCAGTGAAAGTCTCAATACCAGCCATTCGCGGCACCATGGGAGGCCGCCAGTACTTCACGATTTCGGTGGCCATGGCCGAGGTCCCGCGTCTATTTCGCTTCAACGACTGGGAACAGTGCACCCCGGAGCTCCGGGCGCAGCGCGTCCTGAACAAGTCCCGCGTGCCGGACATCGTGAAGTACATCCTCGACAACGAGGACGGATACCTCTTCTCCTCGATCACCGCGTCGTATTCGTCCGAAGTCAAGTTCACCCCGATCGGCGATAACCCCGACATCGGCACGCTCGAGATGGAGCTGGAGAACCTGGAGCTCATCATCAACGACGGCCAGCACCGCTCTGCCGGTATCGCCGCTGCGATCAAAGAGAACCCCGCTCTCGGCAAGGACAAGATCTCGGTCCTCCTTTTCCCGATGGAGAACCTCGAGCGGTTGCAGCTGATGTTTACCGACCTGAACCGTTACGCCCACAAGACCTCGAAGTCTCTCGACATCCTGTACGACCACCGGGACAACCTCTCGGCACTGACCATGGATGTCTCGGAGCAGGTCGAGGTTTTCCGCGGAATGGTGGACAGGGAGAAGATCACGATTCCCATGAGGTCCGAGAAGCTCTTCACCCTGTCCACCCTCTACGACGCGAACGAAGAGCTGCTCGGGGAGAAGGTGGAGAAGCGCGGAACGAAGGACTACGAGGACAAGCTCGCCCTGGCTGTGCAGTACTGGACGGTCTTGTCGGATGTCATCACCGACTGGCGGAAGGTCAAGAATGACCACCTAAGGGCTCCTGGGCTACGGCAGGAAAAGATCAACACTCACGCGGTGGTGATGAGGGCTTTGGGTGGCGCCGGTAACGCCCTCATCGAGGAGTATCCCAAAGACTGGCAGAAGCACCTGGAACCGCTCCGCGATGTCGACTGGCGGAAGTCCGTGGGCTCCAAGGTCAATCCTGTCTGGGACAACGTGTGCATCACGGCGGGATCGGTGGTCTCGAACCGCCAGGCGCGCGTGCAGACCTTGGCAGTCCTCAAGAGGGCCCTCGGGCTAAGCATTTCGGCTCGTGAGCAGAAGCTCCTCGGGCGCGTGCCGGCTAAGGCCAGCGGCAAGGCCGCGGCGCGGGCTTAGGAGAGCCGCCATGGACGATCTCACTCTTTTCGACCGTCTGCTCCGTGCGGAGGATGAGTCCGAGGCTGACGAGATCCTGAAGCGCGCGGGGTACGGGCTTGACAACGAGAGCGCCTGGCGCCCGCTTGGCGACATGCCCAACAACCGGTCCGTCGTCACGCACCAGCAGACGGAGGCGACAGCAGCCTTCGTGGAGAAGGTCGTGAACGGAATCGATGCCCTTCTCATGGCGGAATGCCTTAAGAATGGCGTCGACCCCAAGGGCCCGGCGGCGCCCGGCGGCATGACCCAAGCGGTCAGTCAGTTTTTCGGCGTCCGGGACGGACTTCTTGCCAACCTCGTGCCGAAGCAGCAAACCGAGCTGGCGAAGAGACTCCACGTCGTGGTCCTCGGCGAGAAGGCGTCTCCCTCCTACTTGATCATCGATAAGGGTGAGGGTCAGACTCCGGACGACTTCCCCGACACCTTCCTGTCCTTGATCCGCGAGAACAAGGTGGGCATTCCCTTTGTCCAGGGCAAGTACAACTGCGGCGGCACTGGCGCATTGCCGTTCTGCGGCGAACACAAGATGCAACTCATCGTGTCCCGCAGGCATCCCGAGGTGCCGGTCCGGCCTGGGGACACCTCTCGGGGTCTCTGGGGTTTCACGATCGTCAGGCGCATGAAGCCGTCGGCGACGCGGCCGAGCTCAATGTACGTCTACTTGGCGCCGGCCGGGAAGGTACCCCGTTTTTCGGCTGACGGGATCAAGGTACTGCCGGAGGATCGCAGCGCGATCGCACCGCGTCCCTACAGCATCGAGCTCCCATACGGAACATGCGTGAAGCTCTACAACTTCCAGTGGAAGGGTGGAAGGGGCATCGCGACTCTCGAGGCTCGCTATGAACTCGAACGGTTTCTGCACTCGCCCTGCCTGCCCTTCCGGCTCACTGAGACCCGGGAATACAAGGCCAACTACTTCAGCACGACGGTTTCGGGCGTGTGGGCCACGATCGGATCGGAGGATGCTCCGGAGGACTCCAAGATCGAGGTGGGATTCCCGGCCTATGCGGACCTCGACCTCCGGGGCGTGGGACGGCTACCGTACCGCCTGGCCGTGTTCCGGGAGACCGTGAACCCACGGCATGTGCCTCATGGGATCTTCTTCACCGTCAACGGCCAGGTCCATGGGAGCTTGCCATCGGACTTCGTCTCGCGACATCTGAAGTTCGACTATTTGAAGGACCACCTACTCGTGTCCATCGACTGCACAGGGATGGACCCGACGATCCGAGAGGACTTCTTCATGGCCTCGCGCGATCGCGTGCGGAAGAACGAGGTCTATGCCGAGGTCGAAAAGAAGCTGGAGGAGGTGCTGAAGGAACACGCGGGGCTGCGTCAGCTCAACGCGGCGCGGCGCAAGAAGGAGATCGAGGACACCCTCAACGACGACGAGGAAACCAAGAACCTCTTCAGCGAACTACTGAAGGCTGATCCCATGCTCGCAAGGCTCTTCGGGTTCGGTGATCGTCTCATCACGAAGTCAGGCCCGGGCCCGGACGTGCCCTTCGACGGCAAGAAGTTCCCGACGTATTTCCGGCTGACGAAGAGCCCATCTGGCGGCCTGGCGAAGTTCTGCCCCGTGAACCTCACATGCCGCGTGGAGTTCGAGACCGACGCTGCCAACGACTACTTCAAGCGGACGGACTGCCCTGGCTCCCTCACAGTGTCCCCGCCCAACATCATCGAGCACCAGAGTCTCTGGAACGGGCGTTGGACCGCCATGTTTCGAGTGCCGTGGGACGCCAAGCCCGGGGACCGGATCGAAGTGAAGATAACCGTGGAAGACGTCCAGACTGAGGGACGCAGTTCCCCGTTCGTGTCACGCTTCACACTGGTTGCCGAGCCGGAGGCCGAGCCGAGGCCGCGCGGAAATGGGGGCGGACGCCGTACCCGTCCCGGGAATCAGAGTCAGGCCCCCACCCTCGCGATCCCCGAGCTCAAGTGGAAGCCCTTTGCCGACGCCCGCATCTCACTGAAGGTGTCTCACGACGACCAGGGCAACCTCGAGTACTTCGCGAACTTGAAGAACGCCCATCTCACCGACGCCCTCGTCCGAGCGAAGGAGGAGGAGCACCCGCTCATCAAGTACTGGTTTGGGTACGGCCTACTGCTCTGCGCATTGGGCATGCAGAAGGAGCTGCAGGAGCACGCTGCAGCCAAGGAGAAGAAGCCGGACGCGAGTGACCGCGAGGAAGGGGAGAACGCCGACTCGGATGAACTGAAGCGAGTCAGCCTTTACTGCGATGGAATCGCGCGCGTCATCATCCCGCTAATTCGAACGCTGTACCGCGGGCCGCAGGCCGGTGTGGCGTAGCTCACCTACGGCGCAGCCAGACGCCGTCGCCGATGAAACAACAGCAGCTCGGAAGAGGCGTCCGCGGCGCCTTGGAGCTTCGCGTACCACTTGCGATTAGGGACGTGCCGCCAGAGATGCTGCCGGGGCCAGGGGAGCATCAGCGGCTCGAACCCGGCCTCCTCCATTGCAGTCAGGTATCTCGGTAGCTGGCGCTTGACATCGGCGAAGCCCACCAACTGGACGACCACGCTCTCGGGCGCCAGGATCGCCCGTACTGACGAGAAAACGGATCTGATCATCGAGAAGTACGTTCGCTCTCCGGTGGGCGTGCGGCTGCCGCCCGTGTAGTGGCTTGCATAGTAGCCGTCGGGCACTTGAGCAATCCAATAGGGCGCTGAGGTCTCTCTCCGGCCTCGCACCTGCCAACGATGGTACAGCACGTGCACGCTCGGGTATGGCGGAGATGTGAAGACCAAACGCGGTCGGCCTACGAGCCTCCGGAGCTGAGGGTCTTTGTGCAGGCCCGTGGCGTCCCGGCACAGTAGCACTCGCCGCCGCGCGATCTCCCCCTTGCGGAGCCCCACAGACGCGCAAGTCTCGACAAACTCCCGTAGACCGCTGAGCATCTGGTCTGTCAGCTCGGGGAGCTTCTCAGCGAGTTTCCGTCGCGTAGGTGAGATGTGGTCATGGCAGTCCAGGGCCCACTGACCCAGGCGCAGGACGACGGTGCGAGCGAACGCGCGCTGCCGGGGCTGCGGCAGATGCTGGGCCTGCGATAGGGCTGCGGCCGCAAAACCCGTCACGGGGAATGGGAGATTCTGAATCCGCGGCAACGCCCGAGCGGGCGAATCAAGCCCCCGTTCCGAGGACTCGTGGGACCAAGCTTGAATGAGCTCCTCGTCGTGGCGTGAGAGCGGCTGGGTCTTCACGCCCGCGACGAAGTGGGCCAGCGCGTTGAGGTCGATGCCAACCACGGACCGACCCAAAGCCAACCCCTCGATGATGGCGGTGCCACCGCCCATGAACGGGTCCAGCACCCAATCGCCAGGCCTAGAGAACATTTCGATGACGGCGCGTGCAATCTCAGGTGAGAACCTGGCTGGATAGAGGTAGAACCCATGAGTGCAACCGCCGGTGTACCTGGTTGAGCCGAGCGCCTCTCGTAAGCGATCGAGGTCAGCTGCGGCTGGCAGACGTCTAGCCTCCGGGTCCATCTTCACGATCGCGTCCATCAGCGCCGCTCCGGAGTGAGTCGACGGAGGAGGTCGGCGACCCAAGCCGGCGCGTATCGCAGGTCCTTGCGCAGCTTCGCGCGGTCCGTGGAGTTCAGTTGACGATCCACGATTGCCAGCGTCTTTTCGTCCACGTGGCGCCGGCCCAGGTAGCGGAGTGCCTGAATCACGGTCCCGCTCTTGCGGCCGGCGGTGGCCATGTTGCGCGGCGTCGTGCGCTTCAAGACGATCTCGCGCCGGCCGAGCTTGACGCGGCGCGGGGGCCCATCCGTCAGGAAGACGATCTTCGTGGGGACCTGCTCCGAGAGGCCCAGGACGTTGGCGGCATAGGCGCCGGCTGGCTGTAAGCGGACTGCATCGCGCCGGGCGATGGCGCGCGCCACGGCGTCCGCCGGAGCGGCCACCTGGCCCAGCTTCGGGTGCTCGATGGGGTAGTCGTAGAGTCCTCGGCCGAGCTGACGAACGATCCCAGCGCGCTTGTGCCGCACTAGAGCCGAAGCAACGGCCGTCCGAGTCCCAAGATCTAGGAAGCTGGCCGGGGTGAACACCCAACCCCTCCCATGGCCATAGATACGGCTTAGTACCTGACTGTCAATAGATTGGGAGCGTCTTCCCATGCTGTTTTCGCCACAAATCCTGCTCTCTTTTCGTGTCGTCGTCAAGCCCGGACACGGCCTCCCCGCCCGCAATCACCCAGCGCCGCCAACGTATACTCGTCGCGGCGCTCTTCGAAAGGACACGTTCTTGCCGTGGAACGAGGGCCTTCAAGGTTCCGCGCTTCGGTTCGCTGGCAGCGAGTCGCGAATGCTGCGCGCCCTGGCTGGGCCGGGAACGGGCAAGACGTTCGCACTCCTGCGACGGACCTTGCGGCTAGTAGAGGCGGGCTGTCCGCCAGCCGAGATGTTGGTCCTGACGTTCGCCAGGACGGCCGCGGTCGACATCCTCCAGAAGCTTCAGGCGAGCGGCGACGAGCGGGCGCGGGACATTCCATCGAAGACCCTGCACAGCTACTGCTTCTCCGTTCTGACCGGCCAGGCCTTCATCCGCGCGTCGGGGCGAAAGGCGCGCATACTGCTGGAGTTCGAGCGCGACTATCTTCTGAAAGACCTCGAAGGCCCGTTTCCGCCGAACCTTACTGACCGTCGCGACCTGCTCCAGGGCTTCATGGCGGCATGGGCGCGGCTTCAGACCGACGAGCCCGGGCAGCCCGTAGAGGGTCTGGACCAGACGTTTCAGGACGCCACCCTTGCAAGCCTGCGCTGGCACCAGGCGATGCTCATCGGCGAAGTCGTTCCGCTTGCCCTCGCCTACCTCCGTCAGAATCCGGAGGCCCCCGAGCGCCAGAGATACCAGCACGTCCTCGTAGACGAATACCAGGACCTGAACCGTGCCGAGCAGGTGCTCGTGGACCTGCTCGCCGGTGAAGGCAACCTCGCCATCATCGGCGACGACGATCAGTCGATCTACCGGACACTCAAGTTCGCCAACCCGGAAGGGATCCGGGAATTCAACAACACCCACGCCGGCACCGAGGACGTGCCCTTCAACGAATGCCGCCGCTGTCCGCAGCCGATCGTCACCACGGCACAGACGCTGATCCAGCGGAATCCCGGACGCATCCGCGGCGTCCTAACGGCCCGTGCAGGCAATCATCCCGGAGAAGTCCACAACGTCCAGTGGCACTCGATCGCCGCGGAAGCGGAAGGCATCTCGACATTCGTGGCGTACCACGTCGCCCGCGGAATCGACCCGGGCAAGGTGCTGATCCTCGCGCCGACCCGCGACATCGGCTATGCGATACGTGATGCGGTGAGCGCGCGAGGAGTAGAGATACGGTCCTTCTTCCGGGAGGAAGCAGTAGAGAAGAAGTCCGCGCAGGAGAAGCTCACATTGCTGACGCTCCTCGCCCACCCGGCGGATCGCGTCGCCTTGCGTGCGTGGATAGGGCTTGGGGCCTCCTCCGCTTACGTCGGCGGATGCCGGCGGCTTCTCGCCAAGGCGCAGGCAGACAACACCGACGTGAATGCCGTTCTGGAACGAATCGACAGAGGCGAGCTCAACGTCGCCCACAGCGGCCCGCCACTCGAACGCTGGCGGCTCCTCCGACGGGAGATCGAGCGCCTCGAAGCGTTCCGCAACGACCTCGAACGGCTGATCGACGAGCTGCTGCCGGCGGCTCCGCAGGGCCAGGAAGACGATCTGGCCCTGCTCCGACAGATCGCCAACGCCGCGATAGCCGAGCCGCCGCGGCCACGGCTATCTGATCTTCCCGACCGCATCCGCTACCGCATCGGGCAGCCTGAAGTCCCGCTGGAGACCCCGTTCGCGCGTGTCATGAGCTTCCAGAAGTCGAAGGGCCTGACGGCGGCCTTGGTGGTCCTCGCGGGCCTGGTCGACGGTGCGATGCCGCGGTTGAGAGACCAGGACCCGCCAGCGGAGCGGCAAGCTCAGATGGAGGAGCAGCGGCGGCTGTTCTTCGTCGGCATGACGCGGACGACCCAGATACTCGTGTTCTCCAGCTACTCGATGCTTTCGGGCGACATCGTCCGGACCATCACTACAAGGATCGGCCAGTGGGCCGGCGGGAGCTACCGGGTGTTCCCGAGCCCCTTCCTCGACGAGTGCGGGCCGACCCTTCCGGGAGCTGTGCGCGGCGCCGACTGGGTAGCCGCCTACCGCTGACCTCTGCGTCGCGCTACCCTGTCGAAGTAACTTAACCTCCAAACAGAGGATGTCTCACGGGCCCAGCCTGATCTTCGATAAGTCCACGCTTCAGTCACTCAACCCCGACGAGGCCATGTGGCTGGACCACTTCTTCCTCTGCAACATCACCCCCCTGTTCTTCGTTGAGGTACTTGCCGACCTCGAGAAGGAACCGAAAGGGGGCCGCACGCCTGAGCAGGTCGTCGGGAACCTTGCGTACAAGACGCCCGACATGAATTCGAGCCCGAATGTCCACCACCTGACGCTTCTCAACGGAGAGTTGAGCGGTGCGGGAGAGGTGGACATGCGCTTCGGCCGCCCGATCCTGGCGCAGGGAATGCCCGTGGTGTTGGGCGATCAGACCGGCATCGTCTTCAAGCAGGCGCCGGAAGAGGAGGCGCTGATGCGATGGCAGTACGGTCAGTTCCGGGAGTTCGAGAGGCTGACAGCTAAGCTGTGGCGCTCCGTCCTTGGTGGCGTCAACTTCGATACCGTGTACGAGCAATTCCAGCCGATCGTTGCTGCCGGCAGTAGGCCGAAGACGCTCCGCGATGTCAAGGCTCGCGCCGACTCGCTAATCCAGAACATGCCGCCCGTTCAGTTGGTCCGATTCGGCCTCAAGGTGCTCGGCTATCCGCCGCAAGTAATCCCAGCCGTCCTCGGCCGGTGGGAAAAGAAGGGCCGGCCGTCGATACAGGATTTCCTGCCCTACTTCGCTCACGTTCTTTCGGTTGACCTCTTCTTCTACATCGGACTGGCAGCTGACCTGATCGGGCGCGAACGCGCCAGCAACAAGGCCGACATCGCCTATCTCTACTACCTCCCCTTCTGCACCGTCTTCACCTCGAACGACAAGCTACACGAGCACTGTGTCCCCCTTTTCCTGAGGCCCCACCAGACGTTCGTTCCGGGCGCGACGCTGAAGGCGGAACTTGCCCGTCTTGATGCCCACTACTCCGCCCTGCCCGAAGAAGTGAAGCAGGAGGGCGTGTACCACATGGCAGCTGATCCACCGGACGACCAAGACTTCCTCATCACGCGGCTCTGGGACAAATACCTTCCGCACTGGCGCGAGCTCGGAGCCAGCCGCAAGAAGCCCGAAGACTTGAAGATGACCGACGAGATCCGGGGCCTAATCGACGAGTTCAAGAAGGCGAAGCCCAGCCCTGGCAACCCCGTGAGCACGGAGGAGGCTGCTTACGTGACGATGGAGCGTAGGGTGCGGATCACGCAGGGGAAATGGCGGCGCTTCCCGCCCAGCGTCAAGCCCGACTCGGGCGACGAGGAGTAGGTCTCTGGAGGAAAGACATGAAGACTGCCGCCGAACTCAACGAGGCCTTCGCCATGTATCTCGCAGAGATGGCGTCGAAGCCCACACTGCAGGTGGGCGCTCCTGCACATGCTCGTCGCTATTCCGGACATCCGCGCGGCCCTCGACCCTTCGCGCACCCGTGTGTGTGATACGTGTGTCTTATGCGGCTTTGTATACGGTTGGGCGATTCTAGCGGTTGTTGAGTGGCCGTAACTTATGCGGAATCAAGCCCATAAGGGGGATCGAGTCCCGCCTCCGGCACCATCCGGCCCCGACCATCACGATGTGATCTCCATCACGCCCGCCCCATCGCGGCCCTCGGCGAGGGCTATGATCGGGCGTATGGGCTGGACAAGTCGCGCCGCCCCCCGGCATCCGGCCGCCTTCCCGCGGCAGCCAGGACCCGGAGGGGTGACCGCAGCCGCGTTCGGGCGCTACGAGGTCCGCGGGGAGATCGGCGACGGCTCGATGGGCCGCGTCTACCGGGGCTTTGATCCCCGGTTCGGGCGACCGGTCGCCATCAAGAC
>WNGB01005450.1_pt1 | contig 19025 bp, 19 predicted proteins | sample 5400681 | NCBI WGS metagenome assembly WNGB01 (sample SAMN13153367, study PRJNA577476) | soil metagenome | isolation source: 115 cm soil or saprolite under grassland replicate 2 | place: USA:California | collected 2016-06-15
CACGACTCGGCCACCGGACACCACTAATCCTCGCTATCGCTAGAGAGAGGGATCAAGCGCTATGCATGTGCAAGAGAGTGCGAAACGTGCCAAAGACGCTGCCTTACGGCTGGCAACATTATCGACAGCGACGAAGGACCGCGCCCTGGAGGCTATTGCCGAGGCATTGATCGAGCATCGGGAACATATTCTGGAGGCGAATCACCACGATGTAACCCAGGCCAAGAGCCTGGTTGAACGTGGAGTCCTGGCCAAGCCGCTGCTCGACCGGCTGAAGCTGACCGAACACAAGGTGTTGGATATGGCGACTGGCGTGCGCAGCGTTGCCGGCTTGCCTGATCCAGTGGGACGGACATTGTCAACCCTAGAACTCGATGCGGGTTTGGTCCTCACGCAGGTGACCTGTCCGATTGGCGTCATTGGGGCGATTTTTGAATCGCGTCCAGATGCTGTCCCCCAGATTGCTTCGCTGTGCTGGAAGTCTGGGAATGCCGTGATCATGAAGGGCGGCTCGGAAGCGCAGGCATCAAACCGTGTACTGGGGCAGCTCATTCGGGGCGCCCTCGCCAGCGTTGACGCCTCCTGTGTCGAGGCGATACAGATGGTGGAAACTCGCGAGGACGTCCACGCATTGCTGGCCCTCGACGAGTATATTGACCTGTTCATTCCTCGTGGCAGCAATGCATTCGTGCGCTACATCCAGGACCACACGCGTGTGCCCGTGCTTGGACACGCTGAAGGTCTATGCCACGCCTATGTTGACCAGCATGCCGACCTGGGGCGGGCTGTGGCGGTGTGTTATGACGCCAAGGTACAGTATCCCGCGGTGTGCAATGCCGTCGAGACGGTCCTAGTGCATCGCCGCATAGCAGAGGCGTTTTTACCCATATTGGCGTCAGCGTATCGCAAAGCGGGGGTCGAGATGCGCGGGTGTGCTGCCACACGGACGATCCTCCCAGAGGTCCTGGAGGCAACCGCCGAAGATTGGGATACTGAATATCTCGATCTCATCGTCTCTCTACGTGTCGTTGACAGCCCCGAAGAAGCGATTGCCCACATCAATCAGCACGGCTCGGGCCATACAGACACTATTCTCACGGAAGACCCGGAGACGGCAGGGCAATTCCTGGCGCATGTTGATTCTGCCACCGTCATGCATAATGCCTCGACACGTTTTGCGGATGGCTTTCGCTTTGGCAAAGGGGCGGAGGTCGGCATCAGTACGAATAAAACACATGCCCGTGGCCCGGTGGGTCTGGATGGGCTGGTAATCTACAAATATTCTCTGGTCGGACAAGGCCACGTAGTCGCTGACTACGTGGGGCCCCAGGCGAAGCCGTTCACCCATCGCTCTCCCCATTAGTTCAACTGCGCTCCCCGCGACATATCCAGAATGTTGATAATCCGTGTGATCTGCTCAGTTACTGCGGGCGTCTGCAGAATCTCCTGTTTGGTGTAGGGATCGAGGGGCAAGCGCGCCAGAATGAAAAAGACCAGATCAATCGGGCTGGCCAGAAGTCGTAAGCTCGTACGTAATTCGGGGGCGGTGATCCGCTTGAGGTCAAGCAAATCGAGGAAACGTTGCTTCATGGTTGCGGCCAGCTCCGTGAGGCTCTCCCCAGGGGCATAGGTCGGACGGAGGAGTTCAACTGTAGCACGCAGGTAGGCTCGATCATCATGAAAGTCAAGCATGCGAATACGACCCATGCCCTGAATGACAATATCCATACAATCGTTGGGTAACCGTGAAGCATGCACGATGCGCCCAAAACCAGCCACTGGGTAGGGCCGAGGCGAGCCTGACTCCTGTTCCCAACCTTTTCGCAGGAGTGCGACCGAAAGATACCGGTCCCCCGCGATGCAGTCCTGGACCATCTGTTTATAGCGATCCTCGAAAATAAACAGCGGCAGGCTCGCGCTGGGCATCAGAACCACATTCGGCAGTGGAAAAATCGGCAGGATGTCGGGGAGTTGCGAACGGTCCTCATAGGCAAATTCTTCCGACGCGTCAGCCATGATTATGCCCTCTGTATTGCATCGCTCATTGTGGATCTGCGAAATCCTCGGGGCGCACATTCTCGAGCCAGGCACGCACATCCTCACTTTTGTCCAGCTCCCCCTCGGTCCCTTCGTGCCGCTCGTCACCTACCGCAAAATCCGCGCGTTTGCCAGCCGTCTCGAGCACGGCATCAGCCACATAGATGGGAACCTGAAACTTCAACGCCAGCGCCAGCGCATCACTGGGACGCGCATCGGCAATCATCGTGATATCGTGCTGGGTGACGTAGAGTTGGGCGTAGTAGGTGTTCTCACTCACAGCATCGACGACGACCTTTTCGAGGCGTGCCTGAAAGCCCTGGAGAAGGTTGTACAGGATGTCATGCAGCACGGGACGCGGCGAAGGGGTACGATTGAGCTCACGAAAGATGGCCATCCCCTCCCAGATACCAATAAAAATAGGAAGGACACGTGCACCCTGTTCTTCCACAAGCGTGACCACTGCTGCCCCTTTTGACTGATCAAAGAGCACCGTGCCAATATTCATCTTCTGCAACGTGCACTCCTTCGCATGCCGCACCGGTGTACGACCCGGCCCTCATGAAGGTAAAAGTCGTCCCTGCACACCGAAAGCGAGCTTATATACTGTGCTGTTGTCGGTAAGGATAAGGTCTCCGTTCGTCCCAAAAGCGAGGCCAACCAGATTGATACCCGCAACAACACGGGTCATCGCTCCCGTAGGAGCAATGTGTATGACACCACCTTCGCCCTCATGATACGCCACAACATAGAGATTCTGCGCCACATCAAAGGCGATGCCTTGCGCACGTCCGAGACCACGCACAAAGGGCTGGACCTCACCATTGGGCGTAATACGATAAATCTGATCAGACCCTGACAGAGTTGGGTAGCTGACGTACAACCACCCGTCGTTCCCAAACGCCAGGTGATAAGCGGTCATACTGGGATCGAGTCGTGCAAAAACCTGGGCCGTGCCATTCTCCGCGATCTGAAAGATTGCCCCACGTCGATCACCAACATAGAGCTGGCCTTGGGCGTCAAACGCTAGGCCAGTGGCGATGCCAAGTCGAGTGGCAAAGGCGGCAGCAGTGCCTTGCTGATCAATACGATAGACCGTCCCTTCATGACGACTACTGACATACAAAGCGCCATCCGGTCCAAAAGCAAGACTCGTGGGATTTACAATACCGGAGAGAAACGGCGCAACCTCGCCTCCTGGAGATATTTTGTAGAGGGAGACCGGCACATGCTGGTCTTTTGTCCCGCTGATGGTCGTATAAATGTTTCCCTCCGCGTCCACGACCGGGCTGGCCACTGGATGCAGATTGTCTGCGAGCCGCGTCGCGATCCCAAAGGGTAGGACATTGCTCTGCCGTTCACCCTGGACAATCTGGACACTGTTGAGGCCAGTACTCTCTGGGACAACCCCGAGTAACAAAGTAGGGGTCGTGAGCCCAGGACGGGTCAGGCTCGCACCAAACATGATACTGCAGGTCTCTAACGATTGGGCATCTACACCTGCACAGGGTAATGTGATATGCCCGCCGCGGACACCAGCTTGTGGGGTCACAGAATGTAGCGTAATAGGATTCATCATAATAGCTGTGTATAATGCCTACAGAGTCGTTATGGGGAACAGACAACTACTTACTGCAGTAGAGATAATACCATGGAGAGTCAGGCAAGAACAGCGTTTCTTGCAAGTGAGGAGCCAGGCGGCCGCTCCATGGCGTGCCCCACAGAGCGACCGGGGAGCGCTCAGACACCTTGTCTCTGCGAACGCTTTGAGGCTTTGAGAGGGTTAAGGCGCTGGGCAGAGGGTTGCACATCACCCTTCACATGGGTGGCGAAATTGCACCGTCCAAAGACCCATTTGGTCGCTGGATCGGCGTAGAGCTGGCAATATTTGCCCTGCCCATTCTCCATGACATACCCACACCCTTCGCAGGCATCGACAATGGTATGACAGGCTCCCCCGTTGAAGCTGCAGCCTGTCTTTTTCATAAAGATACAATTCGTACCTGGTTTAATCGTGATACATTCCATCGCTTCTCAATACCCTTCTATGCATAATGGACACCTATAGAGCCTCTACCAAGCAACAGAACAATCCCCTGGCGAAGGCACTTCGCTCACACTCCTCAGAGGAGGAATCGCTGTCGTTGTGAACTGCCAACAGACGAGCCAAACCCTGGCGAGACACTCTCGAGGAACGAACGTGGATTACGGAGGCAAAACTATAGTCGCTTCTTCTGGAGAAGACAAGGATTTTCCAACTATTTTACATGATGAATGCCTTTTTTTCGTGGTAGATTTTGCGATTGCGCTCATGCAGCTCGCGTACCTGGGCTATCGATGCGGTCGGCATCAAATGATGCTCGAGATGGAAAAAACTATTGAATGTCAACTTATTTAGTAGAGGACTCGTCAGCGTGCGCGAGGTGCGATACCGTGTCGGTTCGCAGCCATAATGCTCGATCAGATTCCGAATGCCAATCAGGAACACCGTCCCGATATAGACAGGGAGGGCCCAAAAAAATAGCATCGTCGATAGCACCCCACCTACCAGACCAAGGGCAAAGAGGCTGTAGATGCCAGCCGTAAAGACCAGGTAATTGGCCAGCAAGCGGCGGCGATTCCGATGCTGGGCAATGTGCCGGACATACCAGCGCACCGCATGATAGGGCCAGATGATCAGGTACCAGAATGGATTGAAAGAGGTGCCATCTTGCTTCCGTGTACACACGGGGTCCCTTGCTGGGATCTGCACAAAACGATGATGCTGCAAATGGACTGTCTTAAAGGTGTGGAAGTATACAAGATTGAGTGGACAGAGTAGATGCCCGATCCAGATGTTCGCCCTGGCACGGGCAAAGATATTGTTATGCGTGAGTTCGTGAATGATGCCATAAAAATAGAGATGAAGAATACTCAAGGGCACAAGAAACCAGGCAACAAAGCTCGCATCCCGCCATACCAGCGCCAGTGTGATAGTCACGATGTAGAGCCCGATGGTGCTCATCATGATTCTGAATTTCTGATGATCCTTAATCCAGGCATGCATAGTCTACAGCCCTCCCAGAGTATAGTATATCCTTAGGGTGTCAAATGTACCCATAGGTAGCACGCATTTCCAGAGCGAATTAGGAGCCAGCTATGCAACGTATCCTTGTTATACGTGGTGGTGCGGTCGGCGATACGATTGTGACCTTACCAGCCTTGGGGGCCTTACGCCAGGCATTGCCTGAGGCCATGGTCGAACTCCTGGGCAATCCACAGCGGGCGGTCCTCGCTCAGCATCCACACTATGTTGATTGCATCACTGACTTGGAACGCTGGGACCTGTATCGGCTTTTTAGCCAGCATCCCACTCTATCAGAGGCCCTGGCAACTGTCTTGAGCGCCTGTGAACTGATTCTCTCCTACCTCCCTGTGCCTGACGAGACTTTTGCTATGAACTTGCGGCGCTACTGTCAGGGGAAAGTGCTCACGTGGTGGCCGCATCCACCGGCCAGGGTCCATATTACCGAGCATCTTCTCCAGCCCGTCATACGCTGGGTATACCAGCCATACGATGCCTGTCCACATGTGCATCTTGACCCAAGGGCGCAAGAGGCAGCAGCACAGTTTTGGCATACAATGGGTCTACCAACCCAGGGGGTGATTGCTTTCCATCCCGGAAGTGGCGGGATGTATAAGCTCTGGCCTATGGCAGGCTGGAAGCAAGTCATGACCTGGACAGCCCAGCAAGGTATACCGGGATTGCTCATCAGCGGGCCAGCCGAACAAGCCTATGAGACCCAGCTCTGGCACACTACCGACATGCCCTGCTGGCCATGCGCGCACCATCTCCCCTTACCCCACCTGGCAGCTATCTTAGCACGCTGTCAGGCAGTAGTAGGGCACGATTCGGGTGTCACTCATCTCGCTGCCGCCGTTGGGACAACGACGCTGGCACTCTTTGGCCCCACAGACCCTTTTGTCTGGGGGCCACGCAGCCCCCAGGCATGTGTACTCTGGCCTCAGCCCTCAGGACCTTTGACACTCACTACTCTCGCCCCCGCTGTGGTCATCCAGACCCTCGAAGCTCTGCTACGTGGGGCCTTTACCTACACACCCTCCCGAGTCGACTGCACGATCCTCTCAGATCTCCAATTTTAAATGACTCCCTCTTTGCGCAGTTGCTCGACCTTGTCCTTGTCGTAGCCCATGAGCTCGCGCAGCACCTCTTCTGTATGCTCACCGAACAGTGGGGACGAGGTGATCTCCACTGGCGAGTCCGACAGCTTGAGTGGACAACCAACCGTCTGGAAGACACCCCGTTGCGGATGTGGCACATCAACGATCATCTGGCGCACTTTGAGATGCTCATCGCTGATGAGGTCAGAGGTGTCCAGGATCGGACCGCATGGTATATCGATGGCATTGAGTTTTTCTGTGGCCTCGAATTTCGTATGCTGCATAGTCCAGGATTCAACCAGCGCATAGACTTCATCAAGGCGTTCAAGCCTGGCCGCCGGCGTGCTATAGCGCGGATCACCAATGAGCTCATCTCGCCCCATGACTTGCAGCAAGCGGTCCCAGATTTGGGGCTGGAAGACCACATAGACATAATCATTTGGCCCCCCGGGCTTACAGCGTAGCGCCGTGCCAGGATGCCCCCCACCAGAGGCATTGCCCGAACGCGGCACGGCCTTGCCAAAGGTCTTGGCGGGATATTCAGATAGAGGCCCATGTTGCAGCCGCTGGTGGTCACGCATCTTGACGCGTACCAAGTTGAGCACACTGTCTTGCATGGCTACTTCCACGCGCTGCCCACGCCCACTCTGGGTGCGGTGATAGAGCGCCGCCAGAATGGCCGCCACCATGTGGATACCAGACCCCGTATCGCCGATCTGCGAGCCTGTACACAGAGGCGGGCCGTCTTCCAGACCCGTGGTGCTCATCGATCCGCCCATCGCCTGGGCGATGGATTCATAGGCTTTTAAGCTACTGTTCGGACCATACGAGCCAAACCCTTTAATGGATGCGTAGATGACCCGCGGGTTGATCTGCTGGATGGTCTCCCATGGAAATCCGAAACGGTCCAGCACGCCCGGGCCAAAATTCTCCACCAGCACGTCAGAGGTTTTGAGGAGTTCGGTAAAAATCTCTGTGCCGTGCGCCGATTTCATGTTAAGCGTGATGCTGCGCTTGTTGCAATTAAGCATGGTAAAGTACAGGCTATCCACATTCGGGATATCGCGCAGCTGCCCACGGGTAATATCCCCGCGCCCAGGCGGTTCAAGTTTAATGACATCGGCACCCAGAAAGCCCAACATCTGCGTACAGACCGGTCCCGACTGCACGTGTGTCATATCCAGAATACGCACCCCTTCCAGGGCTTTTCCCATGATTAACCTCCTCTGTGGGCATTCTCATTGTTGCTACACCCTGCACCAGCTTACACGTTAAAACGAATCAGCAGTACATCGCCATCCTGCACCCGATAGTCCTTACCCTCAATACGGAGCTTGCCGGCCTCCCGTCCTTTGGCCAGCGAGCCGCTGGCGACCAAATCATCATAGTGGATCACCTCCGCTCGAATAAAGCCCCGTTCCAGATCCGAGTGAATCACACCAGCCGCGTGTGGAGCCAAAATCCCTCGCGGGATGGTCCAGGCGCGTACTTCTTTTTCACCAGCCGTGAGGAACGAACAGAGACCCAGCAGCTCGTAGGACTTACGGATGAAACGATCGAGTCCGGACTGTGGTAAACCGATCTCCTGCAAGAAGCTCTGCGCTTCCTCAGGAGGCAGTTGGGCAATTTCGCTTTCGATCTTACCATACAACAGCATGACCTCCAGACCAGGGTCTTGTACCTGCGCACGAAACTGCTCAACCTCTGGCTCTGCCGGATCAATGTGCGCCTCATCGAGGTTGAGCACAACCAATTGCGCTTTACTGGTCAAGAGACCAAAACTGCGCAAGCGTTTACGCTCCGGCTCTGTGAGTACTAAACTGCGCACCGGGCACTCCGCCTCGAGCGCTGCCTGACAGCGCTGGAGCAGGGTATATTCACTTTCTAGCTCAGGGTTACGGACTTTTTTTACATCCTTGCTGAGGCGTTCAAGTCGTTTTTCCACTACCCCTAGGTCAGCCAGGAGGAGCTCATTATTGAGCGCGTGGAAATCCCGTACCGCATCGATCCTGCCGTGCGGATGCGGCACCGCAGGATTGTCGAACGCACGCACAACGTGTGCCAGGGCATCAGCATCCCGCATGAGTGACATGAGACTTTCCACATAGCGCATCCCTTGCTGCCCGGTCACCAGCGGGTCAACAAATTCGATGGTGGCTGGCGTCACTTTGCGTGGGTGATACATGGTCGCCAGGGTATCTAACCGCACATCTGGCACGGACACAATACGCGTGTCGCCCTTGCTCCCAGCACGCATACCAGAGCTGTCAGCACTGGTTAAGGCTTGAAAAACCGTGGTCTTCCCAGACACAGGAAGACCAATGATCCCGATATGCATGCCGCTGTCCCTCACGTTGTGCGTTAACGCACGCGATTATACCACCGAATCAACAAGGGTGAAGGGTGAAGCGAGAAGGATGAATGGAGGACTAGGAATGTCCGGACTTCACCTTTCACCCTTCATCCTTCATCCTTCTCTCTGTAGAGCTCGTGCTCGCCAATATAGCGTGCCACCCCTGCGGGTACCAGATCGTCCAGGGGCAACCCGTGGTGGCAACGCTGGCGGACCTCAGTAGCCGAGACGTGATGCAGGTCTGGAGGAAGTGTACAGCAATGAAGACGCTGCCGATAGGGGGCAAAAAGCGGATCCTCTGGGAGATGAAATGGCCCTTCGCGATCACAAACAATCAGTTGAAAGGCAGTAAACATCTGGCGTAATGCCGCTTCCGCGTCATCGTACTTCCAGGTGAGAATGCGCTCGGCGGCATCGCGTCCGGTCAGAAAAAACACCTCTGTGTGGGGCGGATATACCCCCAATAAGCCTTGGTACATATCCAGGAACAGCCCATGCGTACTCAGCCCGACCGTGGCATAAGGCCACTCCTCGACCGCCAATTGCATCATCTCGAGGCGCTGTTCCAGAGACGCCCCAAAAATGGTCTTATGCGGTGGTACTGCTGGCAGCAAAAACAGCACTTCATGGATACCAAACATTCTGACGACCGTATCTGCAATCGCCAGGTGTGCCAACGTCATCGGATTATAGGCCCCGCCCAATACCCCTAAACGCCCTTGCCGAGACGATGGCACTCCATGTGGTGCAGCTCGCACAATACGGATGTGTGGCTGGCCTGGAGCCGTGGGATGTTCCATGGGTATCAGTCTATCGGATAGGTCACGTTCCAGAAATGCCCCACCGGCCCACTGCCTTGGCCAATGCTCAGAGAGTGGCGGAGCGCCCCAGTGATATAGGTCTTCGCCCGGCGCACGGCTTCGCGCAGCGCTACCCCGCGGGCGAGATAGGCACAGATAGCGGCAGAGAAGGTACAGCCGGTGCCATGCGTGTTATGCGTGTCTACCACCTCACTCTGCAACAGTTCCATGCTGCTGCCATCATAAAATACGTCCGTAGCCTTGGTGATGGCATGGCCGCCCTTCACCACCACCGCACGAGCGCCATCAGCCACAATCTGCTCTGCGGCGGCCCGCATGTCTTCCAGGCTAGCCACCTTCCGCCCCACCAGTACCTCAGTTTCCGCCAGGTTGGGCGTGACGATAGTGGCCAGCGGAATGATATCTCGGCGCAAACTCTCTTCTGCCTCGCGTTGCAGCAACCGATCACCACTCGTCGCCACCATGACTGGATCTACGACCAGCAGCTGGAGATTTACAGCACGGACTGTCGTGGCTACGGCCTGAATAATCTCTGCCGAGAACAACATACCCGTTTTCGCTGCCCCCACACCGATGTCCGAGACCACCGCACGGATCTGCGCCGCCACCACGTCCGGGTCAATGCCCTGCACCGCACTGACACCGCAGGTATTTTGCGCTGTGATCGCCGTAATGGCGCTCATGCCATACACACCTAGGGCTGCAAAGGTTTTGAGATCGGCCTGAATCCCAGCGCCCCCGCCGGAATCAGAGCCAGCTATCGTGAGGGCTTTTGCGAGCATAATCCCTCCCCTTGAGAACTCACATCGAGGAGCTCCGATCTGCCTCTGCGATCTCACATCTAAAAGCTCAAATCTGCGATCCTACCTGCAGATCACTCGCAGGTGCCAACGCCCGCAAGCGCTCGACCTTTTCCACCACCGCATGGATGACGGTGTCGATCTCTTCCTCAGTCGTATGGCGTCCTAGCCCAAAACGAATCGAGGCACTGGCCAGGGTGTCGTCCATCCCAATGGCGCGCAACACATACGAGGGCTCGGTCGACCCTGACGAACACGCCGAGCCAGAGGACAACGCCACAATGTCCTTCAGACTCATCAGGAGCGATTCGCCTTGCACATAGGCGAAACTCAGGTTCAGGTTGCCAGGCAGGCGCTGGTCCGGGTGGCCGTTGAGATAGATGTCATCGAGGCGCTCCTGCAATCCTGCGTAGAGATGCTGGCGCAGATCGCGCAGGCGGATGCTCTCTTCTGGCCACAGGGACTGCGCCAGCTCACAGGCTTTGCCAAAGCCTACAATACCTGGGACGTTCAGCGTGCCAGAACGGAAGCCACGCTCTTGCCCACCGCCATCGATCAAAGGGTGTATACGGATGCGCTTGGGACGCGTTTTACGGATATAGAGAGCCCCGATGCCCTTGGGACCATAGAGCTTATGCCCCGAGAGTGACATGAGGTCAACCTGCAGGTCATCGACATTGCAGGCAATCTTCCCTACTCCCTGCACTGCATCGCTGTGGAACCACACGCCATGCTGGTGGGCGATAGCACCAATGGCCGCTAACGGACCGATGACGCCGATTTCACTATTGGCGTACATCACGGAGATCAGAATGGTGTGGGGGGTAATGGCCTGGCGAATGTCATCAGGATCGACCAGACCCAGGCGATCTACAGGCACATACGTAACGTTAAAGCCATCTTTCTCAAGTGCTTTGCAGCTATCCAGCACCGCCTTGTGCTCGGTGGTGGCGGTGATGATATGGTTGCCCTTGTCACGATAGGACCAGGCAATCCCTTTCAAAGCCAGGTTATCCGATTCCGTTGCACCACTGGTCAAAATAATCTCTTCTGGCTTGGCACCAATGAGGGCGGCAATCTGCTCGCGGGCGGTATGCACCGCCTCTTCGGCTTCCCAGCCATAACGGTGCGTACGGCTCGCCGCATTGCCAAACTTCTCCGTGAGGTACGGCATCATCGCGTCGAGGACTGCTGGCTCAATGGGCGTCGTGGCGTGATGATCGAGGTAAATGGGTCGGTTCATCCTGCGCCTCTTTCTTTATTGTCAGGGAGGGATTGCGCTACCAGTTCGGCAATATCCTGCACCCGCATGCGCTCCTCGACTCCCTTTGCCTTGATACCATCTTCAAACATCTGCATACAGAACGGGCACCCGGTGGCCACCACTGCAGCCCCAGTCTCCATCGCCTGCTCCGTGCGGATATGATTCACGCGCCGCCCAATGTTCACCTCCATGAAGGCATGGCCACCACCGGCGCCGCAGCATAGGCCCTTGCGCTGATTCCAGCGCATCTCCTGCAACTCCACACCAGGGAGGGCTTGGAGCGTCTGCCGTGGTTCGGCAAACACGTCGTTGTGTCGTCCAAGATAGCAGGCATCATGGTAGGTCACCTTATCGCGTAGCGCTTGCGTGGGCGTAATACGACCGTCCTGCAGCAGTCGCACGATGAGCTGGCTGTGATGGATGACCTCAAAATGTCCCCCAAACTGCGGGTATTCGTTCTTTAAAGTGTTAAAACAGTGCGGACAATGCGTGACGATCTTCTTGACCCCATAGTTCTTCAGCGTCTCAACATTTTGCTGCGCCAACATCTGGAAGAGGTACTCGTTGCCCAGACGCCGGGCCGGATCACCGGTACAGGTCTCCTCCTCCCCCAGAATGGCAAAACTCACTCCAGCTTCTTGCAAAATTTTCACCAGGGCCTGCGTGACGTGCATGTTCCGGTCGACCAAGGCGCCCGTGCACCCGACCCAGAAAAGATACTCGGCGTCGGGCTTCTCAGCCCATAAAGGCACATCGAGCCCCTCGGTCCATCCGGTACGGGTGGCTTGCGTGCCACGCCACGGATGCCCGCGCTGCTCCAGGCTGCGCAGTGCCGCTTCTGCAGTTTCCGGCATACGTCCCTGTTCGAGGACTAAGTTGCGACGCATATCGATAATCGCATCGACGTGCTCAATAGAGACCGGACAGTTCTCCTCACAGGCTCGACAGGTGGTACACGACCATAGCACCGCATCGGTGATGACATCACCGAGCATGGCCACTCCCCCATACGGCTCCTCGGCACCCGCTAACACCGCTGGAGCAGTGGCATGCATATGCCGTTGTAAGTCGAGGATGACAAATTTAGGGGACAGGGGTTTGCCGCTGAGCCATGCCGGGCAGTTGTCCTGGCAGCGCCCACAACGCGTACACGCATCCAGGTCGAGCAGTTGTTTCCAGGTAAAGTCCGCCAGCTTCCCAGCACCAAAGCGCACACGCGTCATCGCCTCTTCATCGCCCTCCAAGGCCTTGTCGAGATCAGCGATCGGTGCCAGTTCGCCTTTGGCGCGGTGCTTATGCAGAAGGATATTGAGTGGCGAAAAGATCATATGATTCAGCTTCGAGTAGCCAATGTACGTCAGCAAGCCAAAGGTCACCAGCATGTGGGTCCACCACCCGAGCCGATGACAGAAGAGAAACTGGCTCTGCGTCATCGTCAGACGGTCGAGACCCCAGGCTAGCGTCGCCCCTACTGGGGACCAGAAGGCCCAACCAGGGTGCTGATGCAGTTCTGTGCCTCCAATGCGCAGCCCTTCCACCGCAAAGCCACTGATTAAGACAGCCAAAAACCACACCAGGATAACGAGATCCTCACGGCGGTTATCGAGCCCGGTTGGTTGGATAACATAGCGACGGTACGTCAGCCCCACAATACCGATCGTGCACAGCAGGCCAAAGACATCCAGGGTCAGCGAATAGAAGAGGTAAAAATTGCCGTACAAGAAGTGAATGCCCAGATCTTCGTGTACCGCAACCATCAGGGTACCAATAAAGAGCACCAGGAAGCCGGCATAGACAAAGAAATGCAGCAGTCCTGGCAATTCACGCAAGGTTTGTTGCTGCCCCAGACCCTGCACCAGCATGGCCTTCAGCCGTCGCCCTAAGTCCTGCACACGATGAGCCGGCCGTCCCTGCATCCACAGGCGGTAGTGTCTGTACAGCGCCAGACCCACCAGCCCAAACGACACTATCATAAACAAGTAGACCAGCTCGCCAGCAACAATATTGCCGTAGATTTCTCGTGTCGGCTCCATATCTCCCCCTCTCCCGCTCTCTCCCTCCCCCGCTCTCCCACCGGGCGAGACCAGGGAATGAGGGAGGGTCAGTGACTCGGTGCCTTCCCTTCGGCGATGTTGGTTGGCAAATCATCACCAAGCAACAGACTGCGGGGATAGAGAAAATTTTCGCGCTTGTACGCGGCCAGGGCAAAGACTCCCGTATCCATGCGAATGGCATCGCACGGACACGCTTCCACACATAAGCCGCAGAACACGCAACGCAGTTCATCGATGGTGAAAGAGATGGGGTATTTCTCTACCGTGGGATCAGGGTGTTCACCGGCTTGAATATGAATACACAGGGCTGGACACGACGTGGCACAGAGCATACAGGCGGTGCACCGTGGCGAGCCATCTTCTTTGCGCATCAACCGATGCCGCCCACGATAGCGCTCCGAGACATGCGTTGGCTCTTCAGGGTACTGTTGCGTGACCGTGTGGCGTTGCCCCAACAAATTCACCACAAAATGGCGCGTGGTCACCGCCATACCCCGCAAGATCTCAGGGACATACAATTTTTGCCAGAATGTGAGCGGTTGCATAGCCTCTTAGCTTTCGTGAGTGACCGGATATCCAAAATCGCCGATTTTAGCGTAACTGAGGCCCTCATACCTGGGAATCGCTGCCGCAATGTCCTGCAGCACCCCTTCCGCCGACACATACGTCCAGTCTTGCCCAAGACTTCTAGCCAGGCGCGTGTAGATCTGCCAGGCAGGCAAGGCCTCTCCGCGCGGCGGAAACGCCGCATTGATGCGTTGCAGATGCCCCTGAAAATTCGTAAAAGTGCCATCGCGTTCAGCGTATGTGGCACTCGGCAAGAGCACATGCGCCTGCTCGTATCCAGGGACCATATTGGACGTCTGCACGATCAGACAGTCGAGCTGCGTGGCCCAGCGCTGCATAGCCTCAGGGCCAAACGCAGCAGCTAGATTGACCCCAATAGCATACAATACTTTAATAGTGCCCTGGTCGATCGCTTGCGCCATGGCCGCCAGCTGCGTCGCTGTGGCTGGGGCCGGGAGTCCCATATCTTGGGCACCACGTGTATTCGGGTTCTTGTCAGCCCGAATCAAAAACTCATCCTCGTCTCCAGGGACGCCAGGATATAGGACAACGTGTGGGGTGGCGAGAACTTCAGACGCGAGCTTGGCGAGAAGATAACTGTCTTCATTAGTCCCCTGGGGGGCAACGACGATACCCACTGCCGCCCCACCATGGCGTTGTAGGGCCTCCACAGCGTGCTCCAGAGCCACCTGCCAGCTGGCTTGCTGTAGCCTGCCATCTTGCTGTATCTGCGGATGCAACACACGGGTTTCATTGATGGATTTATAGCCAAAGCGCCCCGCATCGCAGATCCAGGTCTCGTTCACTGCATCATTCTGCCGTGGTTTGAGACGATACACCTGGCCACTATGGTGATGGATATTGATGTTGCACCCACGCGCACACCCCGGACAGATGGATTTCGTCTCCTGGAGGAACCAGACCCGGATCTTGAAGCGAAAATCCTTGCTGGTCAGGGCCCCAACGGGACAGATATCCACCGTGTTTCCAGCATAGGGATTATCGAGTCGTTTCCCAGAAAAGGTGGCAATCTGTGCCGTATCGCCGCGCTCGAAGATGCCCAATTCATTAGTCTTGCTAATCTCTTTGCAGAAACGCACACAGCGCGTGCACAGAATGCAACGTTCTGAGTCGAAGAGCACATCAGGCCCAAAGTCTACCACCTTGCGCCCATGCACTTTTTCTTCCTGGAAACGACTATGGTAGAGGCCATACTGCATATAATAGTCTTGCAACCCACATTCCCCCGCCTGGTCGCAAATAGGACAATCGAGAGGATGATTGATGAGCAAGAATTCCAGCACCCCGCGGCGGCCTTCGATCACCCGCGGGGAATTAGTAAACACCACCATATTATCTACCACTTGCGTATTACAGCTAATTTCCAGCTTCGGACGCCCCTCGAGCTCAACGAGACACATGCGGCAATTGCCCGCGATACTGAGTTTTGGGTGGTAACAGTAGTGCGGGATGGCAATGCCAGCCTCATGCGCCGCTTGGATAATCGTAGCGTCGTCTCGTGCCGTAATTTCCTTGCCGTCAATGGTCAGCTTTTTTGCCATGAGGTCGTCCTAAGATCTCCTCCCTCCCTTGCGGGGGAAGGATGAAGGAGCCCAAAGAGAAGCTCTGGTGCCCCTATTTGGGCGCTGCACCGAGCGACGTCCACAGCCCAATCACTGCCAGGTTTACCAATGAAATGGGAATAAGGTATTTCCAGCACATATTCATAAGCTGATCCACGCGCACACGTGGCAACGTCCAACGTATCCACATCATGACAAAGACGAGGAACACTGTCTTGATGAGAAACCAAAAAGGTCCTGCGATGACATCTGGCACTACGGGGATAGGAATGGGCCCTGAGAACCCCCCAAGAAACAGCACCACTACCAGCGCGCTGGCAACGAACATGTTGGCGTACTCTGCCAGGAAGAACAATGAGAAACGAAACCCACTGTATTCCGTATGATACCCAGAGACGAGCTCTGATTCCGCCTCCGCCACATCAAACGGTGTACGGTTGGTCTCCGCCAGGGCACCCACAAAGAGCAACACCGCGGCAATAAAACTAAACGGAAAACAGCGCCACAGAAACCAGTTCCAGATCCCACCAGTCTGCGCCATGCTGATTTCCACCGTGCTGAGCGACCCCGCCATGACTACCCCAGCCAGGATCGACAGGCCTACGGGTACTTCATAACTGACGAGTTGTGCCGCGGAGCGCATAGCTCCAAGCAACGACCATTTGTTGTTTGAGGCCCACCCCGCCATGATGATAGCGATCACGGTAATGGTCGAGATACCATAGATATACAGCACCCCAATATTCAAGTCAGAGACAATGATGACCTGACTAAAAGGCAGCACGACAAACGACATAAAGCTGACCCCGAAGATGAGCATCGGGGCCAATTTAAATATGGGCTTATCCGCCATTGCCGGGATGATATCTTCCTTGAGAAGCAGTTTGATCCCATCGGCGATGGATTGCGCCCAGCCGTGCCAGCCTCCCACGCGCATGGGGCCCAGGCGGTCTTGCATATGCGCCGACACCTTGCGCTCCAGCCAGATGAGAAACATCGCCAGCACCGAAATCACCCCGATTAAAGCGCCTGCCACGTGTAAGAGCGCAATGGTATACCAAGGGATCCAGGTCCACGACTTGATAAACGGCAGAATGAACTCAGCAATTGTCCGCAGCAACCATGCTACCCACTCGACCACGTGCGCTTCCTCCCCCTTAGCTCGCTGCGCTTACTGCCAACGCGTTGGCTGCTTGATCCACTCCAGATCGCGCTTCCCCCAGGCATACACCAGGCCAACCGCCAGAATGGCCAGGAAGATCACCATCTCCATAAGCACAAAGGGCCCCGCACCTTTGAGAATCACGGCCCAGGGAAAAATGAATACCGTTTCAATATCAAAAATCAGAAAGACTAAACCAATAATATAAAAGCGCGGGTTGAAACGCACAAAGCCCGTACCACTGGACTCTTCACCGCACTCATAAGGCAAGAGCTTTTCCGCATGGGGGTCAGACGGGCGAATGAGGCTGCTCACCCAGAGGTTCACTGCCACGAATATCAGCCCGATCACCAGAAACCAGAAGGCATTGTAAAACCCATCGAACATGGCAGCAACTCCTTATTGCAAGGTCGGTTCGAGACGGGCTCTAGTCTACCCGATGCCTTCTGAGACTGTCAACAGGTCCTGATCTGCCTGTCAGTGAACGTGTACCTGACTGGCGACCCGAATAACCTTGCCCATGCGTTGGGCTTTTGTCCGGAAAGCTGGAGAACGCAACAACGTCCTCAATGACATTGGGATTTCACGCACTCGGGCATCGGACAAGGCGAAACAAACAACACAATACCATCTGTCAGCGGCAATAGGCGGGTTCTAATTCGGGCAGAGTGTTGACAAATTGCGTCATAACCAGTCTTACTGCTTCCATAATCGCTTCGTGCGAGACGCGACCGCGATATCCCTCGACAATCTCGTGTATACTTTCGCCTGCGGCCAGGCGTTCAAGCGTTCCGGTTATTTCAATACGTGTATACTTAAAGATCGGACGTCCTCCACATACCCCAGGTGCTCGCACTACGTATTCACCAAATGGATAATAGTGGTAAGGTTCTCCACCGACCATGTCTGTAATAAGCTGAGCCATCAACTTTTCCTCATAGCAGCATAAAGGTTACGGAAAAAACTCAGCCCTCAACAACTGGCCGCTGACTGGAGGCTAGCTGCTGAGGGCTGGCAGATACCAACGTACTGTGATGTGTTTATTGGTGGAACGACTGACCACAGCCACAGGTGGTCTTGGCATTGGGGTTGGTAATCTTGAAGCCAGACTGCATCAAGCCGTCAATGTAGTCGACCTCCGCCCCGGCGAGATACAGAGCGCTCTTCATGTCAATAAAGACCTTGACCCCGTTACTGGTAAACACCTTGTCGTTCGGGTTCTGCTCTTCTTCAAGGCCCATCTGGTACTGTAGACCAGAGCAACCACCACCGACGACGCGCATACGCAGAGCGTATTTCTCCTGCATCTCAGCGGGGGTAAGCTCCCGAATCTTTGCTGCTGCCGCTTCCGTAATCGTGATCATTGTTATCCTCCTGTGTCCCCGGTTTCCTCGATGGGGTAACGCAACGTCATGCTACAAGCAATAGTGGGAAGTTGCCCATGGCGATAGACACGCTATCAACAGAATACAAAAGATATACGTGCCGTTAATGTACCATACGGGCTGGGGAAATTCAAATTGGCGTGGGAAGCAGCCGCCGCTCCCGACCAGCAGGAAGGTGTGTCCTGCCTATACCCACGGCGACGCCAGAGACGCATGATTGCGGGGAAAATTGCGTATTTCCTTGACATATCCATTTGATGTCCTATAATGGACCTTATAAAGGCAGTAAAGTTTTTGGATAAGGTAGCTCCGTACATAGGTTAGAAGTAAATGAGCATCGAGATAGGTGGCACAAGAGAGTTCCTGAAACCGATTCTCCTTTGTCTTCTGTAACGTATGGAGCTATGTTGTTCCTATGCCCCACAGGCTCTTTCCGTAGGGAAAGGAGGTGAAACGTCACGACAGGATTCGGCATCCAAAGAGCGGCATGACACGAGATACCTGTAGAGCGTTCCCTAACTATAGTACGTTACTCAACTGAGAAGCGCTGACTCTATCTAGCTGATTCTATCTAGCAGTGAAGCGAGTAAAGCAGAAGTGCTGAACTGGAGCTCAGACGAGGAGAGCAGAATCCATGACAAGGCGTTTTGTCCAGATAGCATTGGTGTGTGTTGTGATGCTGGGGATGGCCTCGCTGGCCACGGCCCAGCAGGTGCCGCAGCCGATGGTGCGGCTCGGCAATTTTATCGAAGTTGGTAATGATGTGTTCATGCACATCACGGCCGCGGCGGATATCCGCTATAGGACCACGACGAACTGGGACTTTGATAGCCGAGTT
>WNGB01005451.1_pt1 | contig 19023 bp, 16 predicted proteins | sample 5400681 | NCBI WGS metagenome assembly WNGB01 (sample SAMN13153367, study PRJNA577476) | soil metagenome | isolation source: 115 cm soil or saprolite under grassland replicate 2 | place: USA:California | collected 2016-06-15
GAACTCGCGGCCGACCAGGTGGTTGAGCGGCACGCCGGAGGTGGCGATGTTGCGGCGGCTCTCGGCCGCCGAGATCTTGATCGGGCCCTCGCCGGAGAGAGCCTCGAGTGTCTCCGTCTCGATGAGCGTCACCTCGCGGCCGCCGGCGCTCGGCTTGTCCGAGTAGTAGCCGGTGCCGAGGGAGTAGCGGTCGCCGTCGAGGCCTCGGCCCGCCACGGCGTGCGCCTCGGGCAGGGTCTCCATCGGCTGCCCCGCCGACTTCGCCACGTGGATCGAGGCCACCCTGCCCTGCCACATGAGCGCCATCCTAGGCGACGCCGCGCTGCGAATCAAGCGGCACTGGGTCAATTTGCTTCGCCATACTTCGTTCTCGGTCGCCAGCGACGCTCAACGTACGGCAAGTACGCCTCGCATCGCTGGCTCCCTCGGGCCTCGTCTGGCTCGCAACTTGGCCCAGTGCCAGCACACGGGCCAATTTGCTTCGCCATACTTCGCGCAGAGCTTGACAGGTCAGTCGCGCTTGACCAGCGGCGCGATTCGCGAAAGGACGACGGCGACGCTGACGCCGGAAGCCGTGAGCACGAGCCACGGCCACCGGTAGGAGCCGGTCGCCTCGAGGATGTGGCCAAAGATGGCCGGGCCGATCAGGATGCCGCCCCAGGCGCCGGTGACGGCGATTCCGGTCAGGAGACCGGCGTAGCGCGCGCCCCCGACCTCGGCCACGAGCGCCAGAAAGAGTCCCACCCAGCCGAAGGCGCCGGCGCCGAAGGCGAAGGCGATCAGGCCGGCCACGGGCCCGGACAGGGGAATCCCGAGCCCGAAAACGAGGCACGCCGTCGCTCCCAGGGCGGCATTGATGATGAGGCAGGGTCGCCGGCGACCGCCGAAGAGACGATCGCTGATGACGCCCCCGATGAGACGCGACACGGTGCCGCCCGCCTGGGCCGCCGCGAGCAGGCCGCCCGCGGCGACCACGCTCATGCCGAGCTGCTCGCGGGCGAAGAGCGGGAAGTAGGCCAGGACCGAGGACTGCGTCAGCCCGAGAGTGAGCCCCGAGACCAGGAGCACCACGAAGGAGCGCCTGCGGAGGAACTGGCCCACCTCGGCGAAGCGGGGTGGGTCGTGGAGCGCCGCGCTTCCGGCGAGCGGCCGGCCGGAGCCGGCCCCGCTCGCCAGCCCGACCAGCGCTCCGAGCGCGGCCGCGCCTGCGGCGGCGACGAGGGCCGCGCGCCATCCGTAGCGGAGCGCCAGGGTCGGCAGCGTGAAGGCGGCCAGCATCCCGCCGAGCGTGAGGCCCGTCTGCTTGATGCCCATGGCGAAGCCGCGCTCAGTCATCGGGAAGCGCTCGACGATGGTCTTGCCGGTCGTCGGATTGACGACGGAGAAGCCCAGGCCCGCGGCGAAGAGGCACGCCAGCATGAGCGGAAAGCTCGGCGCCTCCGCGGCGAGCATGAGCATGACCGCCTCGAGGAGCAGGCCGCCCGTCAGCGTGAGACGCGCACCCAGGCGATCGGTGAGCCAGCCCGCGGCCATGGACATGCTCACGCCGCCCAGGTAGATGGCGGGGATGAAGAGGCCGACCTGGGCCCGCGTGAGATCGAAGGCGTCGAGGAGGATGGGGGCCAGCGGCGCGACGGCGAGCGCGCCGGCAGCGCTGAGCGTGTGGGCCGCCGTGAGCACCGAGAGGACAGCCCACCGAGAGCGCTTCACAGGGCCCTCCCCGGGAAGTACACTGCCCTCCATCCTTATCACGGACCTCGGCCAAAGGGGGAGCGACGCGTGGACGCATTCGATCTCAAGGGGAAAGTAGCGGTGGTCACGGGAGGCAACGGCGGCATCGGGCTCGGCATGGCGCGCGGGCTCGCGGAAGCGGGCGCGGCGGTGATCGTCGCGGCGCGCAACCGGGAGAAGAGCGCGCGAGCCGTCGCCGAGCTCAAGGCCCTCGGCGCCGACGCCGATGCCGTGGTCGTGGACGTGACGCAGGAGGCCTCGGTGGAAGGCATGGTCAAGGACACCCTGGCGCGCTTCAGCCGTCTCGACGTGCTCGTCAACAACGCCGGCATCAATATCAGGAAGCCGCCGCAGGACCTCTCCCTGGACGAGTGGCACCAGGTGCTGGACACGAACCTCACGAGCGCCTTCCTGGCGAGCCGTGCCGTCCACCGGGTGATGAAGCGGCAGGGCGGCGGCAAGATCATCAATATCGGCTCGATGATGTCCCTCTTCGGCGCGTCGTTCGCGCCGGCCTACGCCGCCTCCAAGGGCGGCATCGTGCAGTTCACCAGGGCGTGCGCCTCGGCATGGGCGGCTGACAATATCCAGGTCAATGCGGTGCTGCCCGGCTGGATCGACACGGAGCTGACCCAGCGCGCGCGTCAGCAGATCGAGGGCCTCCATGACAACGTGATCCGGCGCACACCCGCGAAGCGATGGGGCGTGGGCGCCGACATGGCGGGCGTGGCGGTCTTTCTCGCGAGCCCCGCGTCGAATTTCGTGACCGGCACGGCCATTCCGGTGGACGGCGGCTACTCCATCCAGGGCTGAGTTGCAGTAGAATCTGACAGAACCATGATCCGCACCGCCAGGCTCCCGCTTCTGTCCGCCCTGATCCTGCTCGGGTGCGCGTCCGGAGGGCCCGTCGCCCGCGAGCCCGCGCCGCCCGCACCAGTGATTCGCTTCGGCGTGGACACCTTCGCCTTCCCCAACGAGAGCCGAACGAAGAACAAGGGCAAGCCGGATCTCTACGCCAACTACTGCTTCGTGATGGCCCGCGGCGTGACACAGTTCCACCGCTTCGCGCGCTTCGCGCCGGAGCAGCCGCGCCTCACGGCGGCCGAGTACGCCCAGCGGGTGCGGGAGGTGACGTCGCGGCCGCCCTGGCACGACCCGCTGCCGCCCGAGGAGCGCGTCGTGATCCCCGGCTACGCCTCGCTCTACGCGCTCTCTTCGGCCCAGGAGGCCGCGGTCAAGGCCGGGCTGCCGGGTCGGTTCTGGGGCTGGCTGCACTGGACCAACTGGCGCGTGACCTTTCCCGTCACCGGCGCCCAGCAAGAGCGCGTGGCCGCGGACACGCTCGCGGAGATCCAGGCGGGGCGGCCGGTGCAACTCCTGGTGACGAACCTGCCCACCATCGAGCTCAACCACACGGTGATCGCCTACGACTACCGGGTGTACGAGGGCCGCTTCCTCGAGATCCTGGTCTACGACCCGAACAATCCTGCCAAGCCCGGGCATATCGCCTTCGACCGCGCGGAGCGCCGATTCTTCGCGTCCGACGTCTTCGACACCAATCCAGGGGACATCCGCGCCTTCCGGATGTACTACTCCCCCTTCCTTTAATATGGGGGTCCCTGGGACATCCTCGACGTCCGCGGCGCACCCCTCGCCGCGGCCTGAGCGCGTTGCGATCGTGGCGGCCGGCGTCTGCACGCCGATCGGCCAGGACCTCGACGCCTTCTGGTCCGGCCTGCTCACCGGGGCCGACGGCATCTCGGGCATCGAGCGCTTTCCCGTCACCGATCTCCGAGTGGGGCGCGGCGGCGAGATCAAGAAGCTCACGCGCGCCGTCGAGTGGCGGCGTGTCCGCGACTGCCGGGCCACGCGCCTGCTCGTCTCGGCGGCCGACGACCTCTTGAGCCAGATTGGCGCTCGGCCGCTGGCGGTCGCTCCCGAGCGCCTGGCGGTGGTCGTAGGCACGGCGCTGGGCGGTGTCGAGGAGGGCGAGCGCGCGCTCGCGGGTGAGCCTCGACGTCTGCCGCGGGCGCTCTACGATGCGCCCGCCGACGCGCTGAGGCGCTGGCTCGGCGCACGCGGTCCCGCGCTCACCGTGGGGACGGCCTGCGCCTCGGGTGCCGCGGCCATGGGACTCGGCGCCGAGCTTCTCCGGCGCGGTGAGGCCGACATGGTCGTGGCCGGCGGCTACGACGTGCTCTGCCGCTTCGTGATGCGCGGCTTCGACGGCCTGCGCTCGCTCACGCGCGAGCGCGTGCGGCCCTTCGACCGTCGGCGGAGCGGACTCCTGCTGGGCGAAGCCGCGGGCCTGGTCCTCCTCTGCCGGGAGCGAGATGCCGGACCGCGACGGCTCGGCACGCTGCTCGGCTATGGCAGCGCGGGCGATGCCTTGCACATCGCCGCGCCGGACCCCGAGGGCTGCGGAATCGAGCGAGCCATGCGCCGAGCGCTCGCGCAGGCCGGCATCGGGGTCGACGAGGTGGAATTCGTCAGCGCCCACGGCACGGCGACCGCGCTCAACGATGCCAGCGAGGCCAAGGCGCTGCGGCGCGTGCTCGGCGGACGCGCCGTGGCGGTCAATTCGATCAAGGGCGCGCTCGGCCACACCATGGGGGCCGCCGCGGCGCTCGAGGCCATCGTCTGTCTGCTGGCGGGGCGCCACGGCCAGGTGCCGGCCACGCTCGGTCTCGAGGAGCGGGATCCGGGCTGCGATCTCGATCTGATCCAGGGAGCGCCGCGCGCGCTCCGTCCCCGGGTGAGCCTCAGCACCTCGCTCGGCTTCGGCGGCTGCAACGGAGCTCTCGTGCTCGAGGCCGGGATCTGATGCGCGCGCCGGCGATCCGGGCGATCGGCCTGCTGTCGGGCTGGGGCAGTGGTCCCGCGGCCGTGCCGCCGGATGCCGTGGCGGCTGCCGCCGACCGCTTCGTGATCGGGCTCGACAGGCCCGCGCTCGATCCCGAGCGCTTCCGCAGGTCCCGGCGCGAGTGCCTGCTTGGGGTTGCGGCCGTCGCCGCGATGCTCGAAGATGCAGGAGCAGGACCCGAGACCATCGCCGGTGAAGGCACGGGGCTGGTCTTCGTGACGGCCGCCGCCTATGCGGCGTCGAACCGCGAGCACATCGAGCACGGCGGCGGGAGCGTCTATTTCCCGTACACGACACCGGCAGCGGTGCCCGCCGAGGTCGCCATCGCCTACGGCGTCACGGGTCCTTATGGCATCCTGATCGGCGGTCCGACGGCGGGGCTCGAAGCGATCGCTCACGCTGCCGGGATGCTCGAAGCGGGGGCCTGCAGTCGGGCCCTCGTGCTGGGAGTTGAGATCTTCGAGGAATGCGCCGATCTTCTCCGCCACGCGGGCAGGCTATCGGGGCCGCTGGTGGAGACGGCCGCCTGTCTCTGGCTCGAGCCCGGCCAGGGGACGATGACTCTCGAGCGGAGCCGGAGCCGCCGCGGCGATCGCGACGGCGTGCGGCGGCGTCTCGGCGAGATGTGGTCCTGCGAGCCTCTGGCGGCGCTGGCGCTTCACCGTGCGGCCGGCCGCGGCGGGCCGCTGGCTATCGACGCCGCGTGGCGCGGCGAGACCGTTCGGCTCAGCTTCAGCGAAGCACCCTACCGGGACGCGCGCCGCCGCGTGGCCTGATTGGAGGCGCACGGCATGACCCAGAAGGAGATTCTGGACGAGCTCAGGGCGATCATCGTCGAGCGCCTGAAGTTCGATCCGCGGCGGGCGGCCGACATGACCGCCGAGACGACCCTGCCCAAGGGCGTCGAGGGGTCGCTCGGACTCGACTCGCTCGACTTCATCGAGCTCTCCGTGGCCATGGAGGAGCGCTTCGGCATCGTCATCGACGAGGGCCAAGATCTTGCCGACGAGTTCCACTCCCTCGACAGCCTCTCGCGCTGGGTCTTGTCCAAGATCGCATGACCCGCGTCGTCGTCAGCGGCCTTGGCGTGGTCAGCCCGTACGGAGCCGGCGCCAAGACCCTCTGGGCGGGGCTTGCACGGGGTACCTGCGCGATCCGGCCGCTCACGGCGATCGACACCGAGGGCTTCCGCTCCAGGATCGGCGCCGAGGTTCCCGCGGACGAGCTGGCGGGCCTCGGAACGTCGCGCCGACGCGCCCGCGCCGACCGCCTGGCGCTGGCCGCGGCGCGCGAGGCGCTCGCTGACGCCGACCTCTCGCCGAGCGACCGGGCATGCGCGGGGCTCTTCGTCGGCGCGGTGGGCGGCGGAATGTTCGAGGCCGAGGAGTGGTACTGGGAGGAGACGCGCACCGGTCGGTCCTCGCGGAAGCTCCGATCGCTGCGCTCCATCCTGCCCTGGTCTCACGCGGAGATGCTGGGCTTCAAGCTCGGCCTGGGTGGGCCGAAGGAGACCATCGTCATGGCCTGCGCCTCCGGGGCGGCCTCCATCGCGCTCGGGCTCGACCTGATCCGGTCTGGCGCGGCCCCGCTTGCGCTGTGCGGCGGCGTGGACGCCCTCACGCGCATCTGCTTCATGGGCTTCAATGCCCTGCGCCTGTTGGACCCGGAGCCGTGCCGGCCCTTCGACCGGAATCGCAAGGGCATGTCCATCGGCGAAGGGGCCGCTTTCCTCGTGCTCGAAGACAGCGCGCATTGCCGCGAGCGCGGCGGTCGTGCGCTTGCCGAGCTCCTGGGCGCGGGCATGACCACGGATGCCCACCATGTCACGGCGCCCGAGCCCGGCGGCGAGGGGATGATCCGCGCGATGGAAGAGGCGCTGGCGGCGGCCGGGCGCGTGCCCGGCGACATCGGCTATGTCAACGCCCACGGCACCGGCACGCCACAGAACGACCGCGTCGAGGCGCTCGCCCTCGCGCGCGTCTTCGGCCCGGGCCGCGTGCTCGTGAGCTCGACCAAGTCGCTGGTCGGCCACACCATGGCGGCCTCCGGCAGCGTCGAGGCCGTGGCGACGGTGATGTCGCTCCAGCACGGGCTCGTCCCGCCGACCGCGAACCTGCGCGCGCCCGACCCCGAGGTGCTCTTCGACTGCGTGCCGGAGTCCGCCCGCGCGGTCAATCTCGAGGCGGCGCTGTCGAACTCCTTCGGGTTCGGCGGCCAGAACGTGAGCCTGGTGTTCGGACGATGACCGGGCCTCGTCGTGTCGTCATCACGGGCATGGGCTCGGTCAGCGTCGCCGGCGTGGGCGGCGCGGCAGCCGTGGCGTCCGCCCTGACGCGGCCGGCGTCACCGATTGGCCAGGTCCGCGCCTTCGACACGGCGGGCTGGGGCAGCCGGCTCGGCGCCGAGGTCGACGACGTCGCGCTCGAAGGTCTGCTGGACCCCGACGCCGCCCGCAGGCTCTCGCGGATCTGCCGCCTGACCGTCGCCGCCTGCCGCCTCGCTGTCGAGGATTCCGGCGTGGCGCCGGGTCCCGGGCTCGGCCTGGTCGTCGGCACGGAGTACGGTGATTTCCGCTCGAGCGAGGCGTTCGCCAGCGGCTTCCTGGCGCGCGGCCCGTCCGGGCTGTCGCCGATGATCTTCCCCAATACCGTGATGAACAGCATGGCAGCGGTCGCGGCCATCGCGATCGGCGCCAGGGCGCCGTCGGTGACCGTGAACCAGGCGACGGTGGCGGGAGACGTGGCGGTCGTGCGTGCGGCGGCGCTGATCCGGGACGGCCGCGCCCAGGCCGTGGTCGCGGGCGGCGTGGACGAGCTCTTCGCCCACGCGTACCGGCGTCTCGCGGAGATGGGGATGCTCTCGCCTATCGCCGGCACGGGAGCGGAAGGCTGCCGGCCCTACGCGCCTGACCACAACGGGGCCGTCCTCGGCGAAGGGGCAACCTTCCTGGTGCTGGAGGAGATCGAGGCGGCGCGCGCCCGCGGTGCGGTGATCCACGCCGAGGTCCTCGCGGCGGCCGCGGGCAATATTCCCGCGGCGCCGAATACGGCGCCCCGCCGCCGCCGCGATCCGCGCTCGCCCGTGCTCCGTGCCCTCCGCTCTGCGGGCGCCGCGGTCTCGACGGTGGAGCGCTGCTATGGGTCGGGCAACGGCGATCCCGCGCTCGACGACTGGGAGCTGGCGCTCCTGGCTGCCGACGGCATCGCGGCCCCCGTGTCGCTCGCGCCCCGCTTCGGCCAGCACGGCGGGCTGGGCGCGCTGCGCATAGCGGCTGCGGCGCTCGATCTCGGGGACGGCCGGACGCACGAGGGGCCCATGCTCGCGCATGGGCTCGCGCGCGGAGGCTGCCGGATCGCTCTCGTCATGGGCACGGCGGCATGAGCGATCACGTCACGGTCATTCCGGTGTTCAACGAAGCGGCGACCATCGGCGGTCTCGTGGCGCGCGCCGCGCTCCACGGCCCGGTCCTGGTGGTAGATGACGGCTCGTGGGACGGAGGTGACGATGCCGCGCTCGCTGCCGGCGCGGTGGTGCTTCGAACCGGGGGACGCTGCGGCAAGGGCGCGGCGCTCCGACTGGGATTCGCCGGGGCGCTCGCGCGCGGAGCCGAGCGCGTGGTCACGCTCGATGGTGACGGCCAGCACGATCCGGCAGACATCCCGCGGCTGCTGGCAGCCTCTGAGGCCGAGCCCGGCGCGGTCATCATCGGCGGCCGCCTGACAGACAGTGGCAGAGACATGGAGCCCGCGCGACATCACGCTCTGCGGGTGGCGGGCTTCTTCATCAACTGGCTGACTGGCCGGCATGTCGCCGACACGCAGTCGGGCTTCCGCGTCTATCCGCGGGATCTCCTCGAGCGCGTGCCGCCGCGCCGGGGCGGGTTCGTGCTCGAGACCGAGGTGCTGGTCCGCGCCGCGGCCTCGGGTTATGGGATCCGCGAGGTCGCGATCATCACTCCGCGTCCTGCCGACAGGCCGAGCCACTTCCGACCGCTCACGGACGGCGTCGCCGTGACCGCCTATCTCATGGGCCAGGGCCTCTGCCGGTGGATGGCCGATGCGCGGCTCGTGCTCACCGCCCTCGTGCGCCCTTTCGGCCGCGCGCGCCGGCACCCGCGCCATCAAGAGCTGGCGGCCTTCACGGCGGCCTACCGCCACAACCCGGGGGCGTTCGCCTCGGCCGTCGGCGCGTTCACCGTGAACCGCATCGCGAGCACGTGGGGCGGCTGGTGGCGCGATCCGCGCGCGCGCGTCATGCGCCGGGCGGCGCTCGCCTCGGCGGCGCTGCCGGCCCTGGCTGCGGCCGCGGCGCTTCAGTGGACGCTGGGCCTTCGCCGCGTGGGTATCGATCTCGTCGCCCCTCTCGTGCGCTGGGCCTTCTCCCAGGACCGTCTGGCCGCCGCCCTGGGGCCCCAGGAGGGCGGGGGCGCGCCGCGCCGGCGCCCCACGGCAGACTACGACGTGCTCGTCGTGGGGGGCGGACCCGGCGGCTCCACGGCGGCGACCTTTCTCGCGCGCGGAGGGCTGCGCGTGGCGCTGGCCGAGCGGGAGGTCTTTCCCCGCTTCCACATCGGCGAATCGCTTCTGCCTGCCAACCTGCCGATCCTCGACCGGCTCGGGGTGCGGGAACGCATCGAGCGCCACGGCTTCATCGTGAAGTACGGGGCCGCCTTCCACGACCAGGAGTCGGGCAGCGAGTTCCGCTTCTACTTCCAGGAGGGCAAGCCCTGGCCCAACCATGCCTACGAGGTGCCGAGGGCCGAGTTCGATCAGGTCCTGCTCGAGCACGCCGCCAAGGAGCCAGGTGTCTCGGTGCTGCAGCCCGCTGGCGTGGGGCGCCTGGAGTTCGACGCCGACGGCGTGACGGCCGAGATCCTCGACGGCGAGAAGGCGCGGGAGATACGCGCGCGCTTCCTGGTGGACGCGAGCGGCCGCGACGGGCTCCTCGCCGCGAGGCGGCAGAGCCGACGGTTCCCCATCCCGGGGCTCGGCAAGGTGGCGCTCTTCGCCCACTTCGACGGCGCGCCACGCTGGACGGGGCGGGACGAGGGCATGATCCGAATCTTCGTGTTCGAGGAGGGATGGTTCTGGTGGATCCCCTTCGCCGGGACGGTCACCAGCGTCGGCTGCGTTCTCCACGCGCGAACCGCCCGCGGCCGGTCCGGCTCCCTCGAGACGCTCTTCGACGAGATGATCGGCCGCTGCGGCCGCGTGGCCGAGGGCCTGCGGGAGGCACGCCGCGTCACGCCCGTCATGAGCGCCGCCAACTTCTCCTATCGCACCGATCCCGTGGTGGGCGACCGCTTCGTCTGCGTCGGCGACGCGCTGGCCTTCGTGGACCCGATCTTCTCCTCGGGCGTCTTCATCGCCATGCAGACCGCCGAGCTGGCCTCGGCTGAGATTCTCCGCGCCTTCGCGGAGAACCGATTCGGGGCGCGGCGCTTCCGCGCCTACGTCCGCCGCTTCCACCGCGGCGTCGGTCCGTTCGTGCGCTTCATCCGCCGCTACTACGAGCCCACGTTTCTCGAGGTGTTCCTGAGACCCCGGCAGAACTTCGCCATGCTCGACAGCGTCACCGGGGTGCTGGCGGGCGGAGCCTTCCTCCGCATGCGCTGGAAGATGCGCCTCTCCCTCGCGATCTTCTTCGCCATCGTGCGCGTCAATCGCTGGCTCCGCAGGCGCCGCGGCCTGCCGGTGGCATCGAGGCTCGAGTGGTGAGCGTGGCCGAGCCCCTCGCCGACCGTCGGAGGGAGAGGGTACCGTAGGGGTGGCAGCGTGAGGGTTCGCGAGCTCCTTCCCCGCGGCTATGCCTTCACGATCGTCGGCATCGCGGTCGGCGTCGCGGGGCTCGTCGCCCTCGGGGCGATGGCCGAGCGGATCACGCGCTTCATCGACGGTGGCGACCGCTTCGTGCTCGGCCAGATCTCGGTCGCCGGGGAGGGCATGGGCATGGGCACCGGCTTCACCGCCGGCGGCCTTCTCTCGGCAGCCAAGATCGCCGAGATCGCCGCCGTGCCCGGCGTCTCGGGCGTCCAGGCCCAGGTCATGATGCCGCTCAACACCAGCACCTCCCAGTTCCTGACCCTGACCCAGGAGCTGGTCTTCGGGATGGATCTGACCGTGCCCATTCCCAACCGCCACTACCGCGAGCTGCCGGTCCGTACGGGTCGCCCGCTCCGCCCCGCCGACCGGCGCGTCACCGTGCTCGGCGCCGACTTCGCGGCCTCGCGACGGCTGGGCGTGGGCGCCTCGATCGCGCTCGGCGGCCAGGACTTCGCTGTCGTCGGCATCCTCGACAAGACCTTCACGGCGCCGGACAAGTTCGCGCTCGTCTCGATCGACGACGCACGGGAGCTCTGGCTGCGTCGCGACCCGCTCCTGGTCCAGGTCTTCGGCGCGGGCAGCCTGAGGCGCGGCGACCTGAACACCGGCGCAGCCGTCGGCTGGGCGGCGGGCCAGGATCCCGATGCGCTCGCCCGCCGGATCCAGGCCAGCGTCCCCGGCGTCAACGTCACCATACCCGGCGAGGTGAGCCAACTCCTGCGCCAGTCCACCGCGTTCTTCTCGGCCCTCCTCCTCGGCATCGGGGCGCTCGGGCTTCTCATCGGGGGACTGTCGCTGTCGAACACGGTCACGGCGGCCGTCTTCGAGCGCATCCGCGACTTCGGCGTCAAGCGCGCGCTGGGCGCCACCGATATGCACCTGCTGCGCGAGGTGCTGGGCGAAGCGCTCGGCGTGAGCCTCTCGGGCGGCGTGGCCGGTGTCCTGCTGGCGCTCGGCATCGGCACGGCCGTGGACGCGCGCGTCATCCGCGACGGCCAGCAGCTCTTCCTCTTCTCGCCCCGCCTGCTGGCCTTCGCGGTGGTTTTCTCCGTCGTGCTGGGCGGGCTGGCCGCAGGCTATGCCACGCTGCGCATCGCGCGCCTGTCGCCCGCCGAAGCCATCCGGCGCGGTGGCTGAGAGGAGCCTCCTCCATGCTCGTGAGAGCGCGAGGGCTCACCAAGACCTTCACGGGCCCCGGCGGCATGCCCGTGCCGGTGCTCCACGGCGTGGATCTCGAGGTCAAGGGCGGCGAGTTCGTCGCCGTCTCCGGCGCCTCGGGCTCCGGCAAGTCCACGCTCCTGAACCTGGTCGGCCTGCTCGAGCCGTCCGATGCGGGGGAGATCTGGTTCGGCGAGGAGCGCGTGAGCCACCTGCGACGCCGCGCCCAGGCACGGGTGCGCGGCGGCTCGATCGGGTACGTCTTCCAGTCCTTCATGCTGCTGGCGGGCCTGACAGCGCTGGACAATGTCCTTCTGGCCGCGCGCTATGTCGGCCGCGAGCGGGGCGAGGCGCGCCGGGAGGCGCTCCGGCTCATGGAGCGCATGGCGGTGGCCCACCGCATCGATCACTACCCCGCTCAGCTCTCTGGCGGCGAGCAGCAGCGCGTGGCCTACTGCCGTGCCGTCCTGAACCAGCCGCCGCTCGTCCTGGCCGACGAGCCCACGGGCAATCTCGACGATGAGCACGCGCGCGTGATCCTGGCCGAGCTGCATGCGCTGGCCGCGGAGCACGGCGCGGCCGTCGTGCTGGTCACCCACCGTCGCGAGGCCTCCGCCGGCGCCGACCGCGTGCTGCGGCTCGAGCAGGGGCGACTCGTGACCTCATGAGGAGAGACCAATGACCCGGAGACGCTCGTGTCTCGCAGTGGCCGTCCTGGCGGTGGCCGTCCTCCTGCCCGCGCGTGCCTCCGCCGATGACCGGACCCGTGAGTTCCAGGCGCCCGCGGACCGCGTCTGGACCGTGACCGTCTCGACGCTCAAGAGCCTCGGCTGGGACATCGACAAGGAAGATCGCAACGTCGGCTGGATCACCACGGACTCGCGCCGCCTCGAGGGCGACAACTATGGAGTCTACGAGAAGGCCCTCCGCCACCGCCTGCGCATCACCGTCAAGGGACGCGACAACGGCCGCACCGAGGTGAGCATCCAGCGGCGTCTGTACAAGTCCGAGCGCCAGGTCTTCGTGACCAAGGAGGAGGATGTCCCGGCCAAGGACCAGATCGTGGAGAAGGAGATCCTCGACGCCATCGGCCGTAGTCTCTAGCGCCGCGCGTCCCGCGTGAGGGCTCTCCGCAGCGCGTGGGGCGTCGCCGGCCTCATGGCGCTCTCCGCGCTGGCCCTGCTCCTGCCCGGACTGGGCGCCGTGCCCTTCGACGACCCCGGCGAGGGGCAGCACGCCGAGATCGCCCGCGAGGCTCTCGTCTCGGGCGACTGGCTCACCCTCCGCCTCGTCGGCGTCCGCTATTACGACAAGCCTCCACTCCTGTACTGGCTGATCGCCGCAGGCTTCAAGACGTGGGGCGTGTCGGAGTGGGCCGCGCGCCTGCCGGCCGTGCTGGGGGCCGCGGCCGCCGTGGCGGCGACGGCGCTTCTCGGCGCCCGCCTCCTCGGGCCCGGCGCGGGCGCGCTCGCAGGCGTGGCGCTCCTGTCCTGCGCGCTCTTCGCCGCGTTCGCCCGCTATGTCCGGCCCGACACGCTCTTCGTCGCCGCGATCCAGTGGGGCTTCACGGGTCTGCTGCTCGCGGTACATGGCGACGGCTTCCGCGGGCGCCGCTGGGCCATCGCCGGCTGCGCGGCGCTGGGCGCGGCGGCGCTGGCCAAGGACCCCTTCGCTCTCGTCGGCCCGCTCGGCGCGGTCGCGCTGGCGCTCGCCCTCGGCGGCCGGATCCGTCCCGTCGGCCGGTGGCTGCCTGCCGCAGGAGCTGCCGTCCTGCTCCTGGTCGGCTTCGGCTGGTATGCCCTGGCCTCCGCGCGCAATCCCGGCTTCCTCTGGTACACGGTGGTGGACAACCACCTTCTCAACGCCGTGCAGATGCGCCGCTTCCCCGACGAGGACGTGCCGCTCTCATCGCTCGAGTTCCTCGCGGTCGCGGGGCTCGGAGCCTTTCCGTGGATCGTGTCGGCCGCGCTCGAGGTGGGCACGCTCGTCCGCCGCCGCGCGTGGCGCGAGCCCGAGGAGATCCCCTGGGTGGCGCTGGGACTCTGGGCCGCCGGTCTCTTCGGCGTCTTCACGCTGTCGGCCTTCAAGCTGCCCCACTACGGGCTGCCGGCCTATCCGGCCGTCGCGCTCCTCGCCGCGCGCTGGTGGTCGGAACGGGAAGGCCGGAGCCGGCGGCCCGCGTTGGCGTACCTGGCGGTCTTCGCGCTGATGGCCGCGATCCTGGGCGCGGCCGCGCTCAGCGATGGCCGCGCCTTCATGGACACCGTCTTCTCGGTGACGGACGTCTCCTCGCGCAAGGAAGCCGTCGCGGCGCAGGCGGGGCCGCTCCCCGTCTGGTCTTTGCTCCGACCGGTGGTCGCGCGCACGGCGCTCGTCTTCGCGCTGGGCGCCACGGCCCTGGCCGCCGCCACGGCTTCCAGGCGGTCGGGATGGCTCGCCGCCGCTGTCGTGGCCGTGACCATGCTGGCCGTGGTGCCGAGCGTGGGCCAGGCCCTCGGGCTCGTCGCCTCGGCCCGAGCCGTCTCGGGCATGGCGGCCGAGGTCCGGTGGTACTGGCAGCCGGGCGCCGTGCTTGTTCACGAAGGTCCCATCGAGAACTCAGGCGCGCTCGAGCTCTACTCCGCGTTCCGGCCCATCCTCGTGGACGGCGCGCGAAGCGTGCTCGGCATGGGGTCCACCTTCCCGGAGGCAGCGGATCGTTTCTGGGATGCCGGACGGCTCACGCGGGCATGGCTATCCGGCACCCCGATCCTGCTCGTGACACCGAGAGAGCCCGCGCGGAGCCTCGTCGCCGGGATCCCGCGCGAGCGCGTACGACTCCTCGCGGCGCGCCAGGGTCGCTGGCTCTGGAGCAATGCGCCCCGCGAGCCCGAGGCTCAGCTCTCGCGGCCTCGGAATTCCCGCCCTCCGAATTCCCGCCCTCAGATCTCCCGATAGAACAGCAGGAGCAGTCCGACGAGGGCGATGCAGGGTGCCCACACGCGCCCGGCGAGCGTGCCCTGCGAGCCCGGCAGCCGCAGCTCGAGCCAGCGGGCCCACCCCGCGGCGATGGCCAGGACCGCCAGCGGCAGGTGGGTGATCTCCATCAAGTAGGCTTCCTTCATGTTCTGGAGCGTGTGGGCGTGCGCGAGGAGCAACGCGCCGCCCACGGCGCAGACCAGCGGAAAGACGAGAGCCAGGCGCCGGTCGCTGAGGCGCTTCGTGCTCACCAGCCACTCGAAGACTCCGAAGACCGCGGGGAGCACGACCAGGATGCGGTGCTGCAACACTTCCGGGTCCCACAGGCTCTGCCAGAAGCCCTGCGGACCGAGCGGCCAGGCCTCCGGGTCGCTGCGGAGGAGAAGGAAGGCCGCCAGCCCCACGAAGAGAAGCGGCCAGGCCTGAGCCCACCGCGCCCGCCCCGTTCGCTCGAGCATGGCGAGCAGGCCCATGACGAGGACGAGGAGCCCCGAGACGTTGTGGTTGTACTCGGACCAGAGGCTATCCTGCAGCGTGCGGGGCGTGTCCTTGACGGTGAGGTCCGAGGCTTGAGCCAGCTCGGTGAAGGACGGCGTCGAGAGCGTCGGCCACCGCGGCGTGAAGCGAAAGACGACCTCTCCGAGCGTCGCCCGTTCGGCGACCTGGTCGATCGCCGGCGGCACCGAGCCGAGCGAGGCCGCGAGGAAGAGCAGCGTTGCCGCCGTCCCGACCTCGACCTCCACGAGCCGGCCGAGCGCGGGCGGCGGCGGCTCGCCATCCGCGCGCACGCGGCGCACCGCGATGAAGCTGAGCGCGCCCAGTCCGAGCAGGCCGATGAAGAGCACGCTCTTGGTCAGCGTCATCGCTCCGTAGGCGGTGCCGAGGGCAGCCGCGGGCCCGCCGATGTACAGGAGCCAGAGCCCGACCGCGGCTGCGGCCAGCGTGATCACCGCGCCCTGGGCCAGCAGCGTGAAGCGCCGCAGTGTCTCGCCGGGCCACGGGCGATGGGCCCGCCCCTGGAGCAGGATCAGCAGGTGCGCAAGCCCGCCCAGCCAGATCCCGGCGGCCAGCTGATGGGCCCCGTCGAGTGCGAGGAGCAGCGGGCGCTGCTCGAGGCGCCCCGTGGCGTGGCTGAGGAAGGCGGCGCTGGCTGCCGCGAGCGTCGATACGGCGACCAGCGCGAGCCAGCGCGACAGCGCGAGGGGGCGCAGGCGCGCGAGCCCCGCCACCCCGACCGCGGCGAGGCAGGCGGCTACCCGCAGCAAGCTCGCGTGGAAGAGCGAAGTCTCGAAGGCGCGGGCGAGGGGCCAGCCGTCGGGGCCGGCCGCGGCGGCGACGACCATGACGAAGCCCGCCGCCTGGCAGGCTGCCGCGAGCCCCGCGCCCGCGGCGACCATGGCCAGCAGCCGGCACACGTCCCGCTCCACATCCTGCTCGCGGGCCAGCCAGGGCCGCAGCGCCACAAGGCCGAACACGGCGCCACCCAGCGCGAGCGACTGGCCGCAAAGACCGAGCGCCCGCAGATAGACCTGGAGCAGCTCGATCATCGCTCGCGCGCGCTCATGGCCGTGTCACCGCGTCCCGGTCGGGGCACCGAGCAGCCGCCCGAGCAGCGCCTCGACGACGGCGCGCGCCGCGCCGGGCCTGCGGAGCGCGCGAATGGCGCGCTCGAGCTCGGCGCGCGCGCCGTCCTCGCTCAGGAGGCGGCGTATCGCCGCGGCGAGCTCACGGGACGAGCGCGCCGGGAGCGCGGCGCCCGCGGCGACGACGAAGCGCTCGTTGCGGCGCTCGTGCCCCGAGAGCGAGCCGAAGCAGATGACCGGCAGCTCGGTGGTGATGGCCTCGGCCAGCGTCACGCCGCCCGCCTTGCTGACGAGGAGATCGGCCGCGGCCATCAGCCGCCTGATCTCGGACGTGTAGCCGAGGACTCGAAGCCGGCGGCCGGCGCCACGCGTCATCTCGGCGAGCTCGGTCGCCAGGCGCCGATCGCGGCCCGTGACGATCACCGCCTGCAGCGGCAGCGGCAAGTCGCGCAAGACGCGGGTCGTCGCACGAAGCCGTCCGGTCCAGCCGAGCATCCCGGCCATGGCGAGCACGAGCGGACGGTCGGGGTCGAGGCCGAAGGCGCGGCGCACTTCCGAGGGGTCCACCGGCTCGTCGAACTCGGCGCGCACCGGAATGCCGGTCGTGAGCACCCTCTCGGACGGGACGCCGCGGTCGCAGACCTGGCGGCCGACCGCATCGGCGGGAACGCAGTAGAGGTCCACGATGGGGTGGATCCACTGGCTGTGCGCGGTGAAGTCGCTGAAGACGAGGGCGTGCGGCACGCGCGTCAGACCGCGCCGGCGCAGATCCGACAGCGCGCCGGCCGGCGTGGGGTGGGTGGACACGACGACGTCGGGGCGCTCGGCCTCGAGCCGCGCCCGCAGACCGCTCGTGCCGAGGGTGCCCATGCCCATGACCAGGCCTGAGGAGGACCGGATCCGGTCGCCGATCCAGTACCCGGCGCCCCAGAGCGCCGGGGCGCGGCGGAGGATGGCGCTGTAGAGCCGGCGGCTCCAGCGGTCGAAGGCCGGATGGACGAGCTCGCTGAAGTGATGCACCACGCTCGGCCGCGCGCCCGCAGCGCGGAAGGCCACATCGAGCGCCCGCGCGACGGCGTCGTGGCCGGAGCCGTAGCTGGCCGTGAGGATGAGGACACGCGGGGAGGGACTCACAGCAGGCGAGATCGTAGCATGGCGGGCGCAGAACCGCCGACAGCAGACCGAGGAATGGGTGGTGCCTCACGGCGGCATTTGCTAAGGTGACAAAGCCATGAGCTCCGACTATCTCCGCACGCTGTTCCTGCATCCGCCATCCCCGGACGGGTTCGACGGCGGCGCCGGCGCCCGGTACCAGGCCAGGCGCGAGATCCGCTCGTTCTGGTATCCGACGTGGCTCGCCCAGCCTGCGGCGCTGGTCCCGGGCTCGAGGCTGGTCGACGCGCCGCCGGATGGTCTCACGCTGGATGATATCCGTCCGCTGGCGCGCGACTTCGACCTCTGCGTCATGCACACGAGCACGCCGTCCTTCTCGGGAGACGTCGAGATCGCCGTCGCGCTCAAGGTCGAGAACCCGCGGCTGATGATCGGCATGGTCGGCGCGGCCGTGGCGGTGGCGCCCGAGGCGGCGCTCAGGGCCTCTGCGGCGCTCGACTTCGTCGCCGGAACCGAGTTCGACTTCACGATCCGGGACGTGGCCCAGGGACGGCCCCTCGAGGACATCGCCGGACTCTCGTACCGCGTCGGCGGGCGCGTCGAGCAGACGCCGGCCCGGTCCATTCTCGAGAACATGGACCTCCTGCCCTTCGTCACCCCTGTCTACAAGCGAGACCTGACAGTCGAGCACTACGCGATCGGGTACCTCAAGCATCCCTACGTCTCGCTCTACACGGGCCGCGGCTGCCGCTCCAAGTGCACCTTCTGCCTGTGGCCTCAGACCGTGGGCGGGCAGCGCTACCGCACCCGGAGCGTCGAGCACGTGGCCGAAGAGATGGCGCTGGCCCGGCGGCTCTTCCCGCAGGTGAAGGAGTTCTTCTTCGATGACGACACCTTCACCGACGACCTTCCGCGGGCTCAGGCTATCGCCAGGCGCCTGGGCAGGCTCGGCATCACATGGTCTGTCAACGCCAAGGCCAATGTTCCGTACAAGAGCCTGAAGGTCCTCAAGGACAATGGACTGCGGCTGCTGTTGGTCGGCTACGAGTCCGGCAACCAGCAGATCCTCAACAACATCAAGAAGGGCGTCCGCCTGGACATCGCACGGCGCTTCACGCGCGACTGCAAGGAGCTCGGCATCGCCATCCACGGCACGTTCATTCTCGGCCTGCCGGGCGAGACGCGCGAGACCATCGGGGAGACGATCCGCTTCGCCTGCGAGATCGATCCCACGACCATCCAGGTCTCGCTGGCGGCGCCGTATCCCGGCACGGCGCTGTACGCCGAGGCGCGGCGCAACGGCTGGCTCGAGGTCGAAGAGCTCGTGGACGAGGCGGGCGTGCAGGTGAGCGCCATCGGCTATCCGCACCTGTCGCGGACAGAGATCTTCGAGTCGGTGGACGAGGTCTACCGGCGCTTCTACTTCCGCCCGCGGAAAATGATCTCGCTCGGCGCCGAGATGCTGCGCGATCGCACGGTCATGCGCCGCCGCCTTCAGGAAGGGCGCGAATTCCTCCACTTTCTCCGCAAGCACCGCGCCGAAGCCCCCGCTGGCTAGCTCCGTGCGAGTGAGGCCGGTGTGCCTGCCGCTCCATCGCACTGCGGAGGGCGGGTGGCGCCGGCGGGGGGCTCCCTCGGGAGCGAATCCGACGAGCCGTAGCGCGCCCCGAAGCGCAGGGCGCCTCCGCCGCGCGAGCCGTGCTGCGCAGCAGGACGGCGAGCGCACCCCCGCTTCGGGGGATGGGGGGCGGGCGGAGGCGCCCGAGCAAGTGTGGCGCGCGAGGCGAGGAGGTTT
>WNGB01010940.1_pt1 | contig 19012 bp, 17 predicted proteins | sample 5400681 | NCBI WGS metagenome assembly WNGB01 (sample SAMN13153367, study PRJNA577476) | soil metagenome | isolation source: 115 cm soil or saprolite under grassland replicate 2 | place: USA:California | collected 2016-06-15
CTCGAGAGCACCTTGAAGGACCCGGTCAATGGCTCAAGGCTCTCTGCCGGCCACGCGCCTGGGTTCAGCGAGCTTGAAATAGCGTGCAACCGCGCGCCGATCCTCACAAGACAACGTCCGCACGCAAGGGTGGCTCATCTACAACGGGGGATCTTTCGCTGGGCTAACGGCCCGCCGCCAAACGGCAACACGCTGCTCGACGGCACCGTGCTTCGAAGTTGAACTGCGTCCGCCAAAGCTACTGAATCGACTCAACGTCGCATTTGCGCACTTCCGTCAGTCGCGATTACCGCGAGCTTTCCACTGATCGCGCCGCGTCGCCGCGTAGAGGGAGACAAGGAATCTGATACAGTGCGCGAATATGCTGGTTGCCAGAGCGGTCGTGTGGTCGCATGACACCGTCGTTGGCGTCGGTGCAATGATGCGACGCGGCGCCTTCCGTGCCGGTACAGTCTGGTGCGCGCTTCTGGCTGCGCTGTGCGCGTGCGACGCAGGCTCCGGGACGGAGCGCGATGCTTCGACGACGACCGAGACTTCGTCGGGATCGTCATCTACGAGCGGCGCTGGCGGTACAATGGGTGTTGGCGGCGGCCTGACGGGATCGATCGCCACTAGTGGGACGACGAGTGGTTCGGGAGGAACATCGGGCGGGGCTGGTGGAGCACCTGTGACCTGTGGGTACAAGAACATGGGCCAGGTGCTGAACGTGACACCGCAGATTCAACTGTGCTTGCCAGCCACGATCTGCAAGCCCGAGACATGTCCTCCCGGGCTGGGTGATTGTGTGAACGGGAAGTGCATCTACAGGCCTGGATACAAGGGGCTCGAAACGCTCCCCGAAGCCTGGGCAACGCAGTATTGCTCGCTGCTCGGCGCCGCGGCCACCTCGTGTCACGGAGTCTCGCAGCTCGAGCCCGCCGAGGTTACCGCGCAGAAGGTCGCGCAGATGTCGGGGCGCCAGCTCTGCGCGCAGTCTTCGGTCGGCACGTGCGTCGGTATCGTCGCCTCGTCGCCGATGGTCGTCGGGAACAGTGAGACGGCGATCGATCCCGCTACTTCCAAACCCGCTTACCTCTGGGGCCTCGGGATGACCGAAGCATCGGGGCTCTGCTACGAGATCACTGGGCCCGGTGGAACGGCGGTTGTTGCGATCACGGACCGGTGTGCCGGCTACTGTCAGTGTGCCGACTCCGGCTTTGTCGAGTGCGGCGCGTGCGTGAATGCGAGCGACATGCACCCGAAATGCCCGTGCGTAGGAACGGATCCCGGGCTCTACACGAACTGCTGCGGGCGTACGTGTGGGGGAGTTCCGAGTACCTGTGATTGGTGTGCAGCGAACAACCATCCGCACTTCGATCTCGACGACGACACATTCCTCCACATTTGTGGCTCCGAGGCGATGCTCGGGAGCTGCAAGCTTTCGACGACCCGCTTCGTCTCTTGTCTGCCGCCGAACCCAGGGTGGCCCGCAAACCGATGAGTAACATACCGTCGCATGACAGCGGGTACAGGCAAGTGGTTGCCGTACTTTCAGTCCGAACAGGAAAACATCGTGTTTCCCGTGCGCGGTGACGGGCCCCTTTGAGGCTCAGGGCGAATGCCGATCGGCGAGTACCAGCCGGGCGACGAGTCTTGGCGCCAGGAAAACTCGACGAGAGGTCGAGTACGGTGACGTCAATCAGAAGGGGTCGAACTCGGTATCGGTGGCCTTGAAGTAGTAGTCTCAGTGGACTGTTCAGTGAGGAGTGCGGAGTTGCAGTTGACGAAACATCGCTTCGACTGTCTACGTTACGTCGGTGACGCATGTCGACGAGCTCGCGTCGCCCCGAAATCGACGATCAGGGCGGCAACCACCTCGGGCACCTCCATGACTTACGAGTTGACCTGAGATGGCGAGAAGCATTAACTGTGACCTGCGGCCGTGTGCCTCGAACCGCTGAGGGGAGGGAAGGGTAGCTTCATGAGGAATGCAGTCCCCAAGCTGTGGAGGTTGCGCGATCGGACCTTCGCGATCTGCGTGGTCATGCTCCTCCAGCTCGCGTGCGGTCCGGTGCGATTGGTTAGCCCTTACGACGAGGTCTTGGACCACGGCACCAGCGACGTTCACGCGAGAGTCGCGAGCTTCGTGGGCAAAATGGCCGCGGTCGCCGGCAAGCCGGAGGGCACCTACGAGGCAAACCAGCAATTTTATCCGGAAGTGAGCGGCCAAATCTCTTCGCTGATCCTCAGGGCCAAGGCCGACCCAAAAAACGAGGTGACCGCCAAGCTCTTCGGAGAGCTTCAGAAGAACATCGGCCTATTGCAGAAGCTCCACGAAATCGGCAAAGAACGCGGACTGACGCGCGCCGTGTCGGACCCGGCGCTCAGCGCGATCGAGGTCAATTGCAGCGCAATCCTGAGGTTGGAAATCGCCAAGAGGCGCGGCGAAGACAAGTGATTGATTCAGAAACCGGAGGGTGAGTAGCATGGCGCTCGATTTGGAAGAGCTGGCGAAGCAGATGTTCGGGGCAGCGTTCCCCATCATCAAAAACAGGGCCCCCGAGATCAGGGCCTACGCCGAAGGCGAGTTCAAGAAGATTGCTCAGACGATCCTGACGATAGAGGGCGAGAGCGTGCAGGGGCGGATCACGCCCGAGGAGGCTGCGATCCTCTTCGAAATGCAGAAGGGTGCGTCGCGCGCGGTGCTCCTCACCGCGGCCGGGCTGTCGCTCCTCATCGTGGAGGAGGCGATCAACGCTGCCCTCGAGGTGATCAAGACGGCGGTCAATTCGGCCGTCAAGTTTGCTTTGGTGTGATTGCGACCAGTGAAGGTCCTTCCAAGCGCGTCATAGTGTTGGATGGGTATCGCACGGTGAACCTCGATCTGGCTCCCCGAGCCGGGGGCCGCCGGTCGAGCTAACGAAACCACGTGGCTATTCGGTCTTGCGCGCGTCGGCATTCAGGACCCACGTGCAGTCGCCCGCGAGCGATCCGACGGATCCGTTGCACGATTCGACGTAGGTGGCCCGCTGCCCGCAACCGGTGACTCCGCGGGTGCGGTCGTCGATCTCGACGATCCGGATCGCACCTTGCTTACACTGAAGGTCGAATGCTGCGCGTGCCCGGAGCTGCTCATCCGACGCGGCGCAGGCAGTGAGCGTGAGAGCGAAAAGGCCAAGGAGAGCGAACTTGTTCATGGGGTACCTTGTCCCGTGCGGGCGACGCCTGCGCAGGCGATCAAAAAAGAATGGATTGCGTTCGATCGTGACCTTAATCGACCGCAGATCCGCTGCCTAGTCCCTTCGTTTAACAGATCGCGGATCACGAGGGCGCCGATCTTTCTCAGCCGATTGGCGGCGCGCCGCGTGCCATTAGGTCGAAGGTCATGTGCTCGATAAGGGGAAACTGGCTGCATGGATCCGCGCTCTTCAGAGACCAGGACTGCCTGCGTCACTTGGTGAGTCTGGCTCTGAAGGTGTGCACATCCGAATTGTCGTGCCGCTCGAATGTCAAAACGACCAAACCAGCGAGTCGCCCTTGACCCGCGGCAATACGCTCAGCCCCGTGGAGCCGGCGTTCGATCCGCGCGTTCCTGCTGATAGGCCGAGGTCCCGTCTCAGGCTCTGGTTGTACACGTCCGCGAAGTCCGCGGCGGGGTTGTGCCACACGGCGCCGATGATGAGGCTGAGCAGGATGAGTCCTCCGCCGGTGGAATACAGCGCCACCTGCGTACCGCTCGAGAACTTCTTATCGTCTTGCGCAGTGAGGTTGTAGCCGAGCGTGAAACCGACCAAGCCGCCTCCCACGCCCCCGATGGTCCCGAGTACCGTGGCTCGCGTCTGGGCCCGTTGGTAAACCTCGTCGCTCTGTGGATACGTCTTGGCGACGTCCTGCAGCGCGCCCCACGGGTACTCGCCATCGGCGCGCTTCCAGGAGGGTGCAAAGAAACCCGGCTCGTAGGTCAACTTCCATTGCTCGAACGATTGCTCGCGAACGGCTTGATCGGCGTTGCGTGGGACGACGGGGGCTGCGGCCTGCGTCACGCAGCCCGGAAACGCGACGCTCAAGAGCGCGGCAACCAGTACTTGGCGAACCTTCATCGAATGGTCCTCGACAGATGAACAACAGACGGGAGACGAGGCTAGCTGATTCCCCGACATCTAGCATGGCGACGTGTGAAGTCCCACGGCGGGCAATTAACAGCCCCGCCGCGCCACCGGCGCATCGGTGGGAACGATGGTTACGTTCCAGCGGCCATTTTCGTGAGCGGGCGCCACTTGCCGGCGACGAAAATCCATCCGAGAGCTTCCTTCGACACGAGAGATGGGGCCGCGCTTGCGGAGTGAGGTCGCCTTGACGATCCAGAAGAGACACTCTGGAAGACGACGTGAGAGCCCCTATTGCAGATGTCGACCGTCCGCTCATTCGGCTTTTGCTTCAGCGCTCGGTCGGGGAAACGTTAGTCATCTCACCGTTGGGCCCGATGACAGCGCGTGGACCGTGGGCGACGGTTCGTGCATCTCGAACGACGGGACAGCGCACGATGGTTTCGTCGTTGCTTTTTCGTCCGCCGGTGATGCCCGCGCCTGGCTTCTCGATTCGTCCTCTGATTCGATCGCCAACGCCAAGGACGGTTCGGTCTACCTCCGAGGTCCTTTGCGCGGTTGGGTGCAGACATTCGACGGGTGGGCCGTCTTCGCAATCACCGCATCGGCCGACGGCGGCGTTCTGGCGGCAGGGAACGGCTGGAACATGTCCCATGTCCCGGAGAAGTTCTTCATCGCGAAGCCGAATGGCGACAGCACGTCGGCTTCGACCGTCGGTGCGGGCGGGCTCGACACGCCGGCCCTTGCCATCAAGATAGGAAACGCCGGTTTTACGGTGGCCGGTCTCGCGAGCGGTTCGGCCGACTACGATCCGGGAGTGGGCAAGGACACCGTGACGTCGAACCGAAGCCTTCGTTTCGCGATACGCTTTCTGACGTCTCAAGATCGAGCTGCAAACGGCTGCGCGTGCATCGCTCACGATTCGGCGACGAGCGTTCCAAACGTTCACGAGGGTGAATGCTATGCGGATGAGCCTGTGCCAGGGAGCAGGAACCTTCCAACAATACTGTCGCTGGATCCACTGCTCGAAAAGCGCAATCCGTTCGTTTCTTGGCAATAGATTTGCCTGATGGCCGCCGGCAACTCCAACCATTGCGACGTGCCACTCGTAGACAGGTCTTGGTGTGGTCTGCGGTCCGCTCACCATCATCCAACCTGGACCCAAGAGCAATGGTCTGTCCCCGAGGACCTGTGTATTTGAGGGGATGCTGCCATCCGAGTGCGCGGCGAGATCGTCTTTCGAGTCTACTGGGTCCACGATGGGCGCGCAGCGGACCCGTCGCACTCTGCCTGTCTGGAAGCGCGGGGCGGCGAAGGTCCACTCATTTCGAGGCTCGCGCCGTTTTTCGGTGCGACAAGCGCCCGCGAGGTCGGTCATCAACGTGAACGACGCGAGGCTCGGCATCGAACGATGGGGTTCGCCGCCGAGGCCAGCCGTTCACGCACGGGAGGCACGACTATGCCAAGGAACCATTGCATTCAACGACTGAGCGGTCGACACATTCTCTTCGGGAGCGGGGTGCTTTTCAGCATTGGCGCCGCGTCCGGGTGCACCCAGCAGGTCGACCAGCCCGTCGACACCGTGGGCTCTGCCAATCAGGAGCTCTACCTGCTCGGCAAGACTTGGCCCGGCGGTAGCGTCAGCGTCTGCTTCGATTCGCAAGATGGGAACAATTCTGCGCTGCTCTCGCAGGCGCGCAAGCTTCTCGCCGATTCGTGGAGCTCGGCAGCCAACATCTCGTTCACGGGGTGGGGGAGTTGCAACTACTTGGCGACGACCACCGCCAGGAGCTTCGTTGCGGTCCATTTCGCCGCTGGCACCAACGGCGTGACTTCCGTTCGAGGCCGCGTTGCGGCCAAACCGGTGGCAACCGCATTGTGCGGGCCCTTCGTTAGTACCTGCTTCACGCCGGGCGTGACTCACGTGACGTTGATTTCCGACGATCCCGACCGTTTTCAACAGCAGTTTCGCTACGAAGTCATCCATGAGTTCGGGCACGCGCTCGCATTTGCCCACGAGCAAGAGCGTCCCGACAATTGGACGGTCGCCAATACCCCGATTTTTTGCAACCAGACCCAAGGGACCATCAAAGCATTGCCCGGGGGTACGACCGAGACGACCTTCTTCGATGTGGCCTCGATCATGGACTATTGCACGACGGAGCCTCTCGTCGGCGGACCATTTCGAACTTCGCTCAGCGCAGGCGACATCCAGGGCGTTCGCAAAGTATATGGAAGGAAGAGCTCCGCGCATGGCTTCATGATCTTGAGCGACAGGAATTCCGGGCTCGCCGTGAATGCGTTCAACGGCGCGGCCGAGGGGAGGGTGCTCGCGCTCCATGACGCGTGCACCATCGGCAATCCCGACTGCACCTGGACCTATCAATATGGAATGCTCGTGAGCGACCGGGATCCCACCCTGGCCATCAATGCAACGAACGGAGCGAACGAAGGGACGGTCCTCACGTTGACGCGAGCGTGCACGCCCGCCAACCCCGACTGCACGTGGACCTACCAACGGGGGCAGTTTCTCAGCGATCGCAATCCGGCCCTCGCCATCAATGCCGGCGGCGGCGCGCAGTTCGGCACCCAACTCGTTCTGACCCAAGCCTGCACGGCTGACAACCCGGACTGCACCTGGACCATGCCGAACGTCATGTTGTCGAGCGCGCGCAACTCGAGCCTAGGCGTCAACGCTTTGAACGGCGCGCGCGAGGGCGGGCCCATCGCTTTGAATCGGGCGTGCACGGCCCAGAACAAGGATTGCACTTGGACGTTCACGAGGGGAGTGCTCATCAGCAACAGCAATACGTCGCTCGCCCTCGTGCCGTCGAATGGCGGCCCCGATCTGGCGGCTTTGACGTTGGCCGGCACTTGCCTGATCGGCAATCCCATTTGCTCGTGGACCTGGAGCCGGGGAGAGCTCGTGAACGACAAGTCGGCAGGCGCGCTTCCGATCAACGCCCTCGGTGGCGCGCTCCATCTGACGACCTTGGGGCTCAACAGCGCGTGCACGCCCGGTAACGCCGATTGTGTGTTCTCCGGCCTTTTCGCCCGAAACTGAAAACGAGCGGGGCTTCAAGCCGAGAGGCCCCGCTTTTTCGCTGCACGCAGTGACGGTTCGCCCCCCTCTAAACGCCTTCTTGCGGCGCGAGCGCGGCGCAGCCCACCAAGGCATTGCAGCTGACGAGCTTGTCGGTCGGCCTTCGGGCCTCCCTCTGGCGCTCCATCACAAGCTCGCGGCCCCCGCTCAAAGTGGATGTGCGAAGTGCCGCGACCCACCCGGCGACGGCCAGTTGGAACGATGATTCAAGGTCGCTGTCGGGGGGTGCTTCCTTATTCTCAAGGCGCTTGGTGCCGTCTTGAGGACCGCCTTTCCACTTGTTTTCGGTTTCGGTCGGCGCGATGCTGCCGCTCTTGCGCCGAATTGACTGCACGATGGAAGGGCGATTGTGAAGCTGGACGCACGCGGCTCCTTGCTTGTGACCATTCTGGCCTTGATGGGAGCCATCGGGGCAACGCTCCGCGCCGTTCCCGCGGCACCGGCTGAAAAGGCCAGCTACCGGCCCGAATCGCCGGCTTCGCCATCGGATGAAGAGGGATCCTCAATCTCTCGAACGGCTCGGGCCCCGACAGCCGCGGCGTCCGCGGTCGCCACCTCGACGGCTCCTGCCACCAACGCTGGACCACCCGAGACAACCGTCACCGACGAAACCGAAGATAGTAAGTTCGTCTCCGAAACACAGGCCGCGTGTGAATGTCACTTTTACCAGGCGCTGCTTCGATCGTTCGGAGACCCGAGTCACCATCCGTCGTGCGCGCCCGACGAGGTGGCGCGGGGGACTTCGCCGAACCGGACGGCGTTCGAAAAGGCCACCGCGTCCTTTCCGCCCAAGGTCCTGATTGCAACCATCCCGGACCCTATCGACTCTGGGCTTGCCGATTTGTACGACGGGGCCATTGAAGCGATCGATATGAGCCTCGAACGGCTGGACTACACGCACGACCAGTTTTGGGTTCCTTGGAAAGAAGTACAGGGCGCCGATGCGCAAACGCGGTGCCGATTTCGCGTCCCCGGCGTGGTCGTGCACCACGCGCAAAAACGGGAGCTTCCAGACCGAGATCGTGACATCGTCACCCTCCTCGTGGGCGAAGCCCCGACTTGGGGCGTGCACAAGCCGGCGCTGACGTTTGCGCTCGAATTTTGGCGTCAAACACCCCAGCCCTCGAAGGAAGTGCCCATCTTGGGACCCTCGTTCACCGGTTCGGCGAGCTCGTTGCACGAGACGCTCGACCGGTGGTGGCACCGGCGAGGTCGCGCCGATCCACCGACGTCGCGCGGGAAACCGGCCGAGGCCGCCGCCCTATTCGACGTGGTGACGGGCAGTGCCACCAACGTCCTCGAGGAGGACGTCCTCGGTCGCGGTGCAGCGCGTCTTCCCGGCAGGATGCGCATGACCGTCAGTCTCCAGCGCGAGCTCGAATGTGCTTTCTACGGCTATTTGCACGAGGCCCAGGGCGTTGCCTTGGACAACGGACACGTCGTCCGAGGAACGGCGGTGCTCGTCGAATCGGCGACCGCATTCGGCGGGGTCAGTTCGAAATTGACCAGCCCCGGTTACAGTGGTCCTTCGCCCTGCGGATATTTTCCGGAGCTCGTGCTCAACTTTCCTCTGCACATCTCACGCGTCCGGAGCGCCTATGCCAGCGCGGAAACTCCGAACGATGTCGAGGTCGGGCAAATACGGATTCCGAACGCGGAGCTTCGGCCCGACCTCGCCGAGAGAAGCCCACCACGGGACATCGCGCCATCGCTATCGGATCGGATGACCGTCATTCACGACACCGAGCTCGCCACCCTGTTTGCCGATCTCTCGCAACATGACACGCAATACGTAGGCGCGATCGCTACCGACGCGGCCGACGTCGTGTTCCTCGTCGACCAGATCCACAAGGTGCTCCCCAACTCGCGTGTGTTCCTCTTCAATGCGAATGCGCTCTACGAACACCCTCATTTCTTCCCGGCGTTCTACGGAAGCTACGTCGTGAGTCCCTATCCTTTGACCGGGCGCCGCCACTTCGGGCATTCTCGTCTGCATCGGGCGTTTCCCAGCGAATCGGCCGAAGGTATTTTCAATGCGGTCGAATGGCTGGAGTCTTCCGGATCGAAATTGCCTGAACCTGGATGGTTGCAGATCGATCCGCTTTCGGGATCGCCCAAGCCTCCGATCTGGATCGCTTCGATTGGCATGGGGGGAATCAGACCGGTCGCGCTGGCAAGCGGCGGCAAGATCCACCTCGCGAATGCCCGGTTCCAGGTGCCGCGGGACGTGAACCCGCCGAGATCGTGGACCCTCTTGGTCGTCGCGGTTGCCGTCTCGGCGTGGGTTGCGGCGCGCGCGTACCTCCGCGCCTTGGCGCCCCCACCGGTCGAAGGCGGCGTCTGGCGAGATCTGCAACGGCCGATGGCGGCTTCCATCATTTCGATGCCTCCGATGGACGGCGCCACGGCAGAAGCGGATGAGACCGCACCGCCCACCTTCCGGCGGCGCGATCGACTCGGCGTCGAATCGAACTTCTATCGGCTGGTCACCATCGTGGTTCCCGCCACAGCGCTGGTGCTCGTCGGCTGCGTCACGGTTCTGGCCTGGACGAGTTGCTGGCCGCTGGGCGCTCGGCAAATCGGAACGTTCACGGTAGAGCTCGTCGTTCTGCTCGCCGCCATGACGCAGGTCGTGCCCGCCCTGTCCTCGGCGATTCGCGCCTGGTTCTGGAGCTCGTCGGCACGGGCAGGTGATGACGACCGCCGTTCAGGCGGCTGGCGAAGTGGGTTATCGGTAGGCATTCCGTGGTACGTGCCGACCCATGCTCGCATCTTCACTTTCTTGGGGGCTCTTCTCCTCCAGTTGCCGTTCGATCCTATCGCCGCACTCGGACTTGGCGCCATCAGCGCATGGCGGCTCTCCTACGCCAGCTACCAGCTCTTCGTGGCGCGCCTCACCGACGTGACCTCTGGCCTCTCTCCCATGACGATGTTCATTTTTGCTTCGGCATTCTTCTGGACTTGGGGGCGGTCCAACCTGGGGCGGGTGGCGACGTGCCGAGACATCGAAACCGACACCGGTCCGGAACGTTTGCGCGTCGCCGTCGCGCTCGCGTGCAGCAAGCGGGGCGAGGAGCCGACGCCGCTCGCCCGCGCAGAGGCACAAATGCTGGTCGAAATTCACGATCCGGTGCACTCGCACACGTACCAATTGACGTTGGTCATCACCATCGTGGCTGCGTTGTCCCTGTTGGTCATGGAGCCTCCCACTTCGCTGGAGACGCGCTGGCCCCACGTCGCGATCGTCCTCGCGGTCAGCCTCCTCATGATCCTCGCGATCAGCACCATGACGCACTGCACGCTGCTGCTCATGAGCGTGTCCGGCCTTCTCAAGCGCGTGGCTCGTCATCCCATCGCCTCGGCGCTGGGACGAGTTCCCGCGCAGCTTCGACGCAAAGCGGGAGACCGCATCGCCGAATACCGCGACCACGCGGCCGAGCTCGAGATCGCGCTTGGTTTGCTCGAGGGGCTCAAGCCGTGTCCTCTGCCATCGTCCGACAAGATCGCGCCGGAAGCGGCGCCCATCCGGGCCAATTTGGATCAGGCGTTCGTATCGTTCGACCGCGACACGTCGCGCCGGCGTGAGCTCATTCGCCGCGTCCTCACGGATCTCGTCCACGCTGCGGGTTCGATCTCGAAAGCGCTCTGGCCGCTGTGGAGCGCGTCGCCGGGCACCCCCGAAGCGCGGACCCAAGGACAGATCGAGGGGCTCGTCGCCTGGAAGCGCGCGGCCGAGCAATACGTGGCATCGGTCGTGGTCATCCTGATCGGTCGCGTTCTGGGCTTGTTCCGCTATTTCATGATCGCAGGCACCGTCGGCGGACTCGCGTTGCTGCTGCTCGTCTCCACTTATCCTTTGCATCCCCACCGGCTGCTTGCGACGGCCGCCGGAGTGCTCACGCTCGCTGCGGTCTCGTTGAATCTGAGCGTGCTCGTGAGCCTCGAGCGCGACGAGGTGGTAAGTAGGATCGCGCATACGACGATCGGAAAGGTCAACCTGACGAGCGACGTCATTTCGAGGTTGGTCGTGCTGGTGATCGTGCCGGCGCTCAGCGTCATCGCGCTCCAGTTTCCGCGCGCGGCGGCGACCCTCGTCGGCTGGATGGATCCCGTGCTTCGCGCATTTCGTTGACCGATGAACTGACCATGCGGAGCATGCCAACGTAGACGATTGTTCAATCATGCGAAGAAAGCCTTTCGGACGGGACCGAGTACCGCGAGCCCGGTCGGCGCCGCAGCACGGTGCAGCTCCGCGCGCCGAAGACGTTCCAAGAGCGGACGCTGTGGCCGGAGTTTCTCGCGCTCTCGAAGGAGCTGCACGCCCACCTCGACGAGCTCACCGAGCGCGTGATCCGCGACGCGATCGACGACGACGTGAGCGAGGCACTGGAGGCGGGGCCGCCGAAGGCGCTGCCCGACCCGAGCGGACCGTAGGCAACTGCGACGTCAGACACCGATGGCCTCCGCGCCGATCAGCGAGCGGAGCCCGTCTCAACCAGATCGTCCGCGAATCCTTCGAACATAGCCAACGAGACATGAGCGCTGCGGAAGGAGCGGCCATCAGGCTCAAGCACCCCCGTCCAAAGATCGGGCTGCACCTTCCATTCGTCGAACGGTTCATCATCCGCTTGAGGTGCGGTCCGCCTCATCGCGATGCTCGAGAGCGCATCAACTTCATACGCGACGTTGGCACGCGCTATGACCCGTCTGGATGCTGGTCTTCCGCAGCCATCATTCCAAACGCGAACCCTGGATTCGCCAGGGCACCGACGACGTGTCGGCGGTCTTCAGCGGATTCGAGTAGAAGCCAATACACGTGCCATCGGCGCACGGATGTGGTTCGCGCACATGAGTTGCAGTCGCTTGAACGGCCGCGCAGACGTCGAGAATTCGACATGACGCCGAACAGGCGACCTGGAGAGCCGGCTTCGCATTTGCTTTGCGGGCAAGCCGATGCGCCACGCGTTGTCCTCCGCCAAGTCCCCCGTCACGACCGCCGCGCCGATCATCGCGTCGCGCGGACGATTTCCAGTCACCGCGTGCGCAGCCCTAGCGACATTTCTCCTTCAGACTCATCTCGCGCTCGCAGACGTAGCTCTCTCGCATCGATCCCTTTCTGGCGATCCATACGGCAACGACGGCGACCCCGCGCAAGAGGAACCGGATCGGATCTTCGCGGTTTTCGGCCACCTTGGAATTGGCACACCTGTTGGATATGCCGGTATCGCGCTCGACTACGTTCCTGCGCCTTGGTTGGTGATCGAGACTGGCGTGGGCGTTGCGAAGGGCGTCCAACTCTCTCAATACGTTTTGAATTTCGAGGAGCACACGAGGTACGCGTTCCGCCCCGGGTATTTCGCGAATCTCGATCTTGGCCTCGAACACCGCTGATCGAACGGAATTTCGCTTCGCGAGTACTTGGGATTCGGGACATTGATGAACGCGCGTCCAGATGTCATCTGTCACGATGATCGCTGTCTGCCGCCTGGTTCGAACTACGTACGACTGTGGGGCACGCCGTATCTAGGCACGGCACTCGGCTACTTTTTCTGAACTGCAACAGGACGAGCCTCCGACGAGACCTGTGATCGAGGGGCGGGTACGGGAGGCGGTTTCCACCATCGCCATGAGGCTTGCGGGAAGGGACGAGGCTGAATGCCGGGCGATCGTAAGCTTGGGCGCCATCCTCATCCCGGGTACGCTGGCGCGTGGATGCGTCTGACGGTTCTACCGCTCCTCGTCCTCTTGGCTTCCCTCTCCGCGTGCGGGCCGAAGCTGTGCGGGCCATCGTCCCAAGTCGCAAGCCAGGCGCAGCTCGCGCCGCCGATCACCATCGGTGCTCCGGTCTCGCTCGATGGGCACCCGACCTGCGCGATGCTGCAAGCATGGCTCGCTGCCGTCGACGGCGATGCGGGCGCCAAGGCTCTCTATGCCCAATACTACGCCGGTCGAGCGGACGTACCCCCCGCCGTCGATGTGCTCGCCGACTTCTCGCTCCTTCGCTACCAGAGCGGCGGGTTCGTTCCGCGGCGCATCATCGACGAGGCGACGTGCGCGGTGATGGCGCAGCGCCGCGTCGATGGACTGTGGACGAACGTGCGCGTCGGTCCCGTTCTCGACAGCCCATTGAATGCGGCGAGCCCCGCCGTCCCCGAAGCAGAAGACGCACCGGTCCCCCGCAATGACGCCGAGCGCGTCGCCAAAATTGCCGCCCTTGCCGATTGGCTGATGGCGCGTGACCGGTTTTCCGGCAGCATCGTCGTCGTCCATCGCGGCGCGACCATTCTCGCACGCAGTTGGGGTCTCGCGAGCCGCGCGTACGGCGTACCGAATCGCGTCGATACCAAGTTCAATCTTGGCTCGATGAACAAGATGTTCACGGCTGTCTCGATCTTGCAGCTCGTGGAGCAGCACAAAGTGTCGCTCGACGACAAGGCGGGCAAGTGGCTGCCCGATTGGCCGAATGCGGACGTCCGCGACAAGGTCACGGTGCGCATGCTCCTCACGCACAGCTCCGGGCTCGGGAGCTATTGGAACGAGGAGTTCGAACGGCGAAAGGTTCACATCCGCGCCGTCGCCGACTACTTTCCCACGTTCGCTTCGCAACCACTACAATTCCCACCGGGCGCACGCTTCTCTTATTCGAACGCCGGCTTCATCGTGCTCGGCGCCATTGTCGAGAAAGTTTCGGGTGAGGACTACTTCAATTACGTGCGTCGCCACGTCTACGCGCCGGCCGGCATGACCGACAGCGACTGTTACGATCCGTGGGAGGATGTGCCGAACCTCGCCGTCGGCTACACCCGCGCCGATCCCGACGGCAAGCTCGACTTCTCTCGCTGGCACAACAATCTCTTCTTTATCACCAAAGGAGGGCCGGCCGGCGGCGGGTACTCCACGAGCCCGGACCTGGTTCGTTTTGCCGCGGCGCTCCTCGGCGGTAAGCTCCTTCGCCCCGCAACTTTCGCCACGATGTCGGGCAAACAGATCGACGTACCGATAGGGCCGATGGCGGTCCGTTCCCTAAGAAATGCGGGATACGGTTTCGGTATGGGGCGCTCCAAAGTGCGTGGCACGCTCTTCATCGGTCACAGCGGGGGAGCCCCCGGCATCAATTCGATGCTGAACATGTCCGAAGATGGTCAGTGGATCTTGGCGGTGATGACGAACGGCGAGGAGGGCGCGAACGACCTCGGACAGTATATCCGCGACCTCATCACACGAACGTAGAACGCCTAGCTGGTCCCTGTGGAAGACGTTGGATCGCGTCCAGCCTTGGCGAGGCGAGTGATCATCGGAGTATTTGTAAGCAGCCGCTATGTCGATGGTTTTCGACGCCGGCGAAGGCGATCTCTCACCTGAACCTCCGGCAACTTTCGTCCCAATAGATACCATTGTCGTGCCTTGGTCTTCGCCTTCAAGAGGCGATGCAACGCTCGACCGGCCACGCCGCGGCGCTCGCGATATCAATCCCGAGTATTTAAGGCGCGTGTCGTTTCAGGATGCCAAGTCCAGCAGACCGCGTATCAACGACCCCAGAACGCTCGAATCGATCTCGAAGCTACCTTCGACACCGAGCCGCTGGGGCTTCCCACCGAGGTTTTGCCGACGCCACAGGCCAGTGGTGAGCACGATATGCCCGGCGGCGTCGACACTCTGGATTCGGAGGAAGAATTCGTCAGGGCTCATTGCCTCGAGCATTGCGCTGCCGCTTCTCGTGCGCTCCAGATCCTTCGCTTCGGCAACGAAGCGTTCCAGGGACGGTTGTTCTACCCAGACCTGGTCGTAGCGACCGCGGAAATCACCAAGCTGAACTTCAACCGCAAACCTCCGGCTCGGGAATCGCTGGTTGTCCACCTCCTGAAGCGATAGAACGAGAAATGATCCCCTGTCGCTGGACTCGATCTTCACGAGCTTGTCTTCTAACATGGCTCCCACTCTCTTGTTAGAATAGTGGATGTGTGGCCCGCCTCCTCGTGGATGCGGTAGGGCGTGAATCAGGGCCGGTAGCTGTCCTCCCGCACCCGGAGCGCCAAATATCCGCAACTACTGCCCCACGTGGGCGGACGCCACTTGCCGAAAATCCGACGCCTACCGCTACTTCCCTGACGCGAGCACGGGGCGGGCATGAGCGGGCCCTCTATCTAACTGAGACTGAAATCTTCGAATTAGCGCGCGCTCCCGTGACTTCGCTCGCGGCGCTTCGCAGACGTGGAGTTGCATCGTGGCGTGCCACCCGCCGGTTGATTGAGTTCCGTCCTGGGCCTGTCGGCTCGCGCTATTCGGTGCTGGTGGGGGTCAATCAATTCGACGAGCCCGGGCTTGCGTTTCAGTACTGCGTGAACGACATCCGCGCGCTCGCGGCGACGCTCTCGTCAGCGGGTTACCAGGTCCTAGAGCTGCACGACGAGCTGCCGGATCGTTCGCTTCATCCGACGCTCGCAGCGGTTCGCGCCGCTCTCGGATGCTCAAGGGCCGCCGAGAGGTGAAGGACCTGTTGTTGGTCCATCTGAGCTGCCATGGCGTGCTCGATGACCGGGGTAACGTAGGCTAGATCGCGTCCCCCGCCGGCTTTTCCGCGAACCACTTCGAGATGCCGGGCATTTCGTCTTCGAATCCAGCGGAGCTGTTGAAGTTGAGGATCCCCGCACGTCCCTTGGATCGATTCTCGAAGTTATGCTTGACCCCGCCCGGGATGAGAACGAAGGAACCCTTGGGAGCATCAATCCACTCTTGATCGATCAATACGCTCATCGTTCCTTCGATGACGTACCAGACGTGGTCCTCATCGTTGGTGTGTGCGTCAGGCCCCTTGGTATTCGGCTCCAACCACCATTCAGATACGGAATAGGCGAGTCCGGTTTCCGCGTTGTCTGCCTTGAAAATTGCGGCAATACGACCCATGGGATAGGAGCGTCCGCCGCCGGGAGGAAGAAAAATGGGTTTGCGTCTCTGTTCCTCTGTCCTGCCGGACATCTTATCCTCCGTGCTTGATTGCTGTTCCCGGGGTGTCGTCAGACCACTCGTCGTCTCCGTCATCGACTGAGCCCTGCGGCGGAGTGCTTCCTCCATTGCGCGTCGCGCATCGGACTTGCCATCGTCCCGCCGCCCCAGGTCAGGGGGACGAGCGAAAGAAGAAACGTGAGGTGATACCAGACGGGGAACTTGTGCCAGAACATGATGTGCTCGGGGATGAACAGGGCGAGCAGGATCAGACCTGGTACCAACCTGACGAGCATCGAGCGCGGGGCGATGAGCGTCGCGATCAGGCCGGTTGCGAGCGTCGCGACTGCGGCGATGGAAAGACGGGCGAGCAACATCGGCAAGGTAAAGGTCATTGCGCTGGCTACGCTCGCGTATGCGGGCCACGACGCGCGCATGATCAGGCCCGCCACGGTGACGATCGCCAACCACGCCACCAGCCCCGCCACGACTCCGAGAATCGACTTGCGCATAGCGGAAGTCTAGGGAAGGTCGTCGCAGCGGGTCTTGGAAAAATCGGCCACACCAGTCGACGCCAGGCGGCCCGGCGTCGCACCTGCAAATCGAACCAGGTCGAGCGTGAGGTGCGCCTGATCGAAGTATCCGTTTTCCGATGCGAGCGCGGCAGCGGTGCGGCCGGGCGTGTCGTCCATCTCGTGCAGCGTCGCCTGGAACCTGATCACATTTGCGTAGCTCTTCGGCCCATAGCCAACCCAGATGCGCATCAAGCGGTGCAATTGACGCGAGCTCACGCGGCAACGGGCGGCCAGGTCCGGAACCCGCACGCACCCATGCTCGCGCTCGATTTCACGAAGCGCGATGGCGACGGTGTTGTGGAGGCTCGCATGCTCGAGTTGCTGCAACAGAAACCGTTGCAGAACATCGATGCACCGTTCGGGGGTATGCGGATGCAGCTCCCCTGAGACGAGATCGTGAAAGGCTGCGCTCCCGTCGAGTGCGATACGACGACCGACGATCGTATGCACGGGAATGCCGCTGAGCAGGAACGCGACGCCTGGACGCAAACGGATGCCGATCAGCCTGGCCGGCGCGGAGAAGCGTCGTTCGTCGGGCCGGACTAGCGGACCACGCAGAAACCACTCGGATGGCTGATCCTTCTGCAACTCCATGGAAATTGAGGTGCTGCCGTCAGGCACGACGCGGAGCACTGCGTCCCGTTCGGCCGTGACGACCCAGAAGCATCCGACAAAGGTGCGCAGCGCCGCGGCGGCCTCGTGGAAACGAATCTCCGCCCGTTCGACGAGAGTGCTGCTGATGCTCATCTTCTGCCTCGCCAGCGTTTCAGCGTAAGCCTACCAGACCGCGGAACCACATGTCGCGGGTTTGCCGACCGGACATACTACGTTTCAGCGATGGCGACTCCGCGAAGTGCAGCCGCCGGCGACCTTGCGGCCGTCCGCTCGCTCCTGACGAGCGCTCAGCTCCCGATCGGCGGGCTCGAATCGCAGTTTCCGGACAGCTACGCCATCGTCGAGGTCGACGGCGTCGTACGCCCTGCCGCCGGCATGGAGGCCCACGGGAGCGCCGGGCTGCTGCGGTCGGTCGTCGTAGATCCCGCGCTGCGCACGCGTGGTGTCGGCCGTAGCCTCGTCGCCGAACGGCTCGAGTGGGCAAGGAAGCGCGGTCTCTCCGACGTGTACCTGCTGACGACGACGGCGCCCGACTTCTTCGCTGGTCTCGGGTTCGTCCGTGTCGAGCGCTCGACGGCCCTGCGGCGATTCAGGCGTCGAGCGAGTTTGCGTCCATCTGCCCATCGAGCGCCGTGTGCTTGCGCGTGACGCTATCGCAGACCTGACCGGAGAAGACGGCCGTCTACTATCGCGACTCGAAGACCCCTTTTGCCACAGTGAGAATGGTTTTCTGCCAAAGCACCGAATGACCGCGGATTCGGCGGATGTGAAGGTCAGAGTCAGCAGAGTGCACCCCTTCACTGGGGAACATCGCGGGTTCCCGTGCCATCGAAGTTTGTGACAGAGTACTCGCCCATGATCCTCATCGGACAATACGACTCTCCTTTCGTCCGCCGCGTGGCCATCGCGATGCGGCGGTACGGCATCGGCTACGAGCACCGCCCCTGGTCGGTTTTTGGCGACGCGGAAAAGATTGCCGAGCATAACCCACTCTTGCGGGTGCCCACGCTCGTCCTCGATGACGGCGAGCTCTTGATCGAGAGCTCCGCGATACTCGACGCGATCGACGAGATGGTCGGCCCCGAGCGTGCGCTCTTGCCCAGGAGCGGGCCGGTTCGGCGCGACGGCATGCGCGTGATGGCGCTTGCCACCGGCTTTGCCGACAAATCGGTGAGCCTCTATTTGGAAACACTGTTGCGAAAAGCTCCTTCCGAAACGTGGATCGGCCGTTGCCGCAGGCAGATTGCGGAGACGCTCGATCTTTTGGAAGCGGATCGGGCACGGCGCGAGAGCCGCTTTTGGCTCGGCGATGCGCCTGGCCATCCGGACATCACGGTCGCCTGCGCTCTCTGCCACCTGCGCGAGGCTCATCCCGGTTTCTTCGACGCCGATCGCTGGCCGACGCTTGCGCATCATGCCGCGCTTTGCGACACGCTCGAGGAATTTCAGGCGATCTATCAGCCCTTCGTGGTGACCCTCGGTTAATGGTATGTCGACGCTGTAGGTGCTGAGCGCCTGTGCTTACCTGGATTTCGCAAAATCCCGCTGTTAGGGTTTTAACGTGGGGGATTTCTTAGCTCGATCACTTACGGCAAGCGCGACGGCTGTGTTCGCGCGTGTGGGCCTCGTCGCCCTTTTCGCGATCGTGGCCGGGTGCTCGTCGGATTCCGAAGAACCCGTACCGATTTCCG
>WNGB01005458.1_pt1 | contig 19005 bp, 20 predicted proteins | sample 5400681 | NCBI WGS metagenome assembly WNGB01 (sample SAMN13153367, study PRJNA577476) | soil metagenome | isolation source: 115 cm soil or saprolite under grassland replicate 2 | place: USA:California | collected 2016-06-15
TCGACGTGTCCACGAGCACGCGACCGCCCTTGATCTGGATGGGGAACCGGTCCATCCCTCGCGGCGCGGGCCCCTGGATGTACTCACCGATGATGTTGTAGATGCTGCCGTGGCAGGGGCACTCGAAGCGCTGCGACCCCGAGCAGAACGGTACGCGGCAGCCGAGGTGCGGACATTTCTGGAACAAGGCTCGCATGGCCCCCTGGTACTGGGTCACATAGAAACGCCCATCCAGGAAATACTGGACCGACCCCTGTTGGAGGTAGTCGTCCACGGATCCGGCGTCCACGACGCCTCCGAAGCCCTGGGCGGGGCTGGGGTTGAGGAGGTCGTAGCTGGTCCACCCGGCCTCGACCACGAGGGCGACGCCGAGCACCCTCCAGCTCCAGTTCAGGAACTCCCGTCGGTGGACGTCGTCCGAACCTTGGACCTTGGGTTCCTGATCCATGGTCAAAGCTCCAGGTACAGGTGCTGCCACGGCCACACCCACGACCACCCCGGCCCCCGAAACACGGCACCGATGAGGGTCAAGACGAGGGCGGCAACGGCGAGCACGGTGAACACGACGACGACCATCTTCCGATCGCGGATCCGCCAGCCCTTGCTCCGATCGAGGAACGGGACGGCCACAAGGAACAGCAACACGACCCCGGGCACCAGGACCCCGGCGACCATCGGTTGATAGTGGGCCAGCAGTTCCTGGAGGCCCGAGAAGTACCAGGGAGCCTTGGCCACTGGCGGGGTGAGGTTCGGGTTCGCCATATCCTTGAGCGGCGCGTCGAAAGCGATGGCGAGGCCGAAGACAGCGGCGACCGTCGCTCCGGCCACCACGGCGTGGCGGACCAGGAAATGCGGCCAGGTGAACACGTCCTCTTCGGGCTCCTGCTTCTTGCGAACCTCGATCTCCCGGGGGACCACGCCGAGCAGTCGGTAGCGGGGTTCCTTCCCCTCTTCAGGCATCCACGCTCACTTCCTCCCGCTCGCGCTGCTCGGATGGGGTAGTAGGCTCGCTCTCCTCTCGGTCCGCGACGGCGAACCCGTCCTTCCTGACCCGCCAGATGTGCACCGCGAGCAGAAGGATCAACAGGGCGGGGAGCACGTAGATGTGGAGCACGTAAAAGCGGAGCAGTGCGTTGCCGCCAACGTCGGGCCCTCCTAGGAGGATCTGCCGAGCCTTGTCGCCCATGAGCGGCACGTATCCCGCGATATTCGTCCCGACGGTGATGGCCCACAACGCCAGTTGATCCCAGGGCAGTAGGTAGCCGGTGAACGAGAAAAGCAGGGTGAGGACAAGCAGCCCCACACCGATCACCCAGTTGAACTGCCGGGGCTCCTTGTATGCGCCGGCGTAGAACACCCGCATCAGGTGGATGAATACCACCACCACCATGAGGTGGGCCGACCATCGATGGATGTTCCGCACGAACTGGCCGAAGGCCACGGACGTGGCGAGGTAGTGCATGTCGAAGTACGCCTGAGGGACCGCCGGGTGGTAGAAGAACATCAGGTACATGCCCGACACGAACAGGATGAAGAACAGCACCGTGGCGATGAATCCGAGCCGAAGGGTCGACCGGAACGAAAGGACCTTCCGAGGAACTTTCACCGGGTAGACGTGCAGGAAGAAGTTGTGGAACGACATCATGGCCCGGCCTCGCGGCGTGTCCGCAGGCGGATGACGAATCACCGACTGGAAGAGCTCCGTGTGCTGGAACCGCTCGGCCGGGTGGAAGATCGCCTTATAGAGCTCCGAGTCGCGCACCCTCCGACGGCCGTCGTTCGCCATGTCGCCGCTCACGCTCCCACCTGTTCGATCTCATGCAGCCCGGTCGATGACTCCTGCCACCCGTCGAGGGAAAGGGCGTCGGTCGGGCAGCGCTCCACGCAGAGCCCGCAGCGGATGCAGAAGTCCTCCTGGAGGATCAGGGCGCTGGCGGGGCCCTGCGCCGAGATCGCGTCGATCTCCTCGAGCGGAAGGATGCGGATGCACTTCTCGGGACAGATGTCCACGCACCCGCCGCACAGGATGCAAAGGCTCGTGTCGAGCTCGATGTTCAGGAAGCACTGTAGGCATCTCGCGGCCTCCAGGCGGGCCTCCTGTTCCGTGTAGCCGAGCTCGATCTCCGGGACCCCGATCCGTCGCTCCGAGGTGACCGAGGGGACCTCGACCCGTGGGACGCCGTCGTAGCCGAGCACGGGGCGGTTCACCACGGTGACCGGCAGCATTCGGCGGAACCGCCGCTCGGGCTGCTCCTCGCCCGTCAGCATCCGGTGGATCGAAGCGGCAGCCCGCCTGCCGTCCCCGATGGCGTCGATCAGGTTCCGGGGCCCGAAGGCGACGTCGCCGCCGGCATAGATCCCCGGTGCCGAGGTGGCCAGCGAGTCGCGCTCGACTGCGATCGTCCCCCGCGGACTGACCTCCACTCCGTCGTTCTGGTCGAGCCACGAGAGGTCCGGGGCCTGCCCGATGGCCAGGATCACCGAGTCACACGTGATCGACTTCTCGGTCCCCTCGACGAACCGGGGGTTGAACCGGCCGTCGGGGTCGAAGACGGAGGACACGTCCAACGTCTCCAGGCCCTCGACGTGAATCGTGCCCAGCATGCGCTTGGGGCCGAGCCGATGCAGGATCTCGATCCCCTCGTTCTCCGCCTCCTCGATCTCGAACCCGTGGGCAGGCATCTCGAGGCGGTTCTCCAGGGCCACGATGCGGACCCGTCGCGCGCCCATCCGCATGGCCACTCGGGCGACGTCGAGCGTGACCGTCGCGGCAGCTTCGACCCCGTCGGCGAGCTGCTGGGCGCCGGCTTCCGGCTGCGACCGGCCCGCAGCGATCTCACGAAGCGCCGTCCGGGCAACGTCGAGGGCCACGTTCCCGCCACCGATCACCACGACATCGTCGCCCAGCTCCACCCGATACCCGGCGTTTGCGTTGATCAGGAAGTCCACGGCCTTAAGCACCCCGTCGAGCTCCACTCCCGGAACCTGCAAGTCGCGGCTTCGCATGGCGCCGACGGCCATGAATACGGCCGCGAACCCATCGTCCTTCAGCGAGGAGAGCGTGAAGTCCCGGCCCAAGCGCCGTTCCATACGGAGCTCGACCCCGAGCCCGAGGATGGCGCGGATCTCGGCTTGCAGAACCTCCCGGCGCAGGCGGTACGTGGGGATCCCGAGGACCATCATGCCGCCGGGCCGGTCCGCGGCGTCCAGGACGACCGGACGGTAGCCGTACGCTGCGAGGTCGTGGGCGCAGGCGAGGCCGGCCGGCCCGGCCCCCACGACGGCTACCCGATCGTCCCGGCCCGGCATCATCTCCACCGCCTCGCGCCACAGGCGCTCGCCCTGCGCGCTCTCCACACCTCCGCGATCACAGGCGAACCGCTTCAGCGCACGGATCGCGATGGGCTGGTCGATGTCGCCGCGGCGGCACGCGGCTTCACAGGGGGCAGCGCAAACCCGGCCACAGATCGACGGGAATGGATTCGGCATGCGCGCGATGAGGTACGCGAGCTCGTCGTCCCCGGCGGCGATGGCGGAGACGTAACGCCCCGCGTTGGTGAGGACGGGGCATGCCCTGGTGCACGGAACGTTGTCGTCCAGCCACTCCGCCCCAACCGAAACGGCCTCGAAGCGCACGCCGCTACCTTTCCTCCTTACCTTGGAGCCGCACGAACAACCAGCTCATGAAGACGAAGAAGGCGATGATCCAGAGAAGGACCAGGGCGTCACGGGTTCTGGGGACGACGTGCAGAGACAGGTATCCGACCAATCGGTCGGGCAGGAGCACGAACCCGATGAACGAAAGAATCAAGACCAGGCCCGACCGAGCGAGATCGCTGCCCCAGCCACCGCCGGACACTACACCCTCGGGGCGGCCAGCTTCCGCCTGTTCCGCGGACGTCTTCATGCGATTCTCGCGAGTGTATCCGCCATCTCGACCTTCCGTTGGCAGTGGTGCTCGAGCTCTCGGGCCTTCCCAGCGGACTGTCGCTCAGCGAGGCGGGTGCTCAGGAGGGGCGAACGTCCCGATGTGGTTGGGCCGTACGACCTGGGTCCAGGCCAATCCCACGGGCGAGAAGCGCTCGAAGATCACTCCCTCGACCGTCTCCGGCGCAGTCACACCCGCTGCCATGTGCTCTCGGGGTGCGTCGCCGCGTCGATCGCTCCCCACACGGGAAGCCCGATCAGCACGAGGCCGACGAGCAACACCCCGAGCTGCAGGGTGGGCATTTCGAGGAGCTTCATCGCGGAGGCCACCAGCACGAAAACGAGGGCTTGGGGTTCTGCATTGCGTAAGCCCAGGCGCACTGACCAGACCCGCGACGTTCTGCCCGTGAGGCGCGCCCTCATCCCCAGGGACGAGCATCGACTTAACGGCATCCACTAACTCGTCGCGTTGGGGATGCCTGTGGAGCCGAGCGAGTTGGCGCGGCTCTTCGTCGACAAGATACGACCCCAGTACCACGACGGGCCGGCTGGAAGACCGGTAGAGGTCGAGCAGTTCCTCCGCGGCGGTGCCCATCATCATGGCCTCGCTGTCGAGGCTCATGTCCAGGACGACAACGTCGACCGCCCGCACTGAGCGGGCACATGCCTTCGCGGGCACCGACGCACGTGTAGTCGGGCCCGTCGCGCCGGGGCAGAGTAGGGCTGCCAATCCCGCCTGCTCAAGAAGGGAGCCCAACCGCTCCCTCTCCGTGGGATCAGCTTCCACCACCAGCACCGCGCTCTCACGGGGATGACCCTGCATGCTGGACCGAAGGGCGGTTTGCAGCCCTCCGCCTGCAACGTGTCGGAAGTCCCTGGGCGGCCGGGACCATCGACCCTGAGCCGGCTTCCGCCGCGGCCCCATTCTGGCGGCATGTTCATCCGCTACTTCCTGGAATTGCCGGTCCCGTTCGAGGACGTGGAAGCGAGCCTCCTCGCTGCGCCTGAGGTCTGGGTGCCGGGGCTGGCCCGCGAGGCAGAGGACGGCGGGGAGCACCTGTTGGTCGATGTGGGGTTCCCGGTCGACGACCATCGAGTAGGCAAGGAGGTCCAGGTCGAGCTGGGAACCCCCTTCCGTATCCCGTCCAGAACCATTCTGCCGCTCACGTGGACGGCCACCGGACCGGCGAGACTGTTCCCGTCACTCGAGGCGGACTTGGAGATCGCGGCCCTCGGGCGGAACCGGACCCAGCTCTCGATCAGCGCTCGGTACCGGCCGCCACTCGGACCCGTTGGCAGGGCTCTGGACCGCGCGCTGCTCCACCGGGTCGCCGAGGCCACGCTGAAGGATTTCCTGGACCGGGTGGGCGAGAGGCTCGGAGCCGAGACCGAGGCGCTGCCGTGACCGTCCGGACGAACGCCCACCCCGCTCAAAACGGCTCACCCGGCACGCCTGCATCGGGATGGGGCGCGGGAACCCGGTGGGCCAGACCTGGCTCCTTGATCGGGGTGGCCGTGCTGTCGGCTGTGCTGGGCGCAAGCTGCGGACCTGCCGGCCCCGAACCGACGGCCAGCCCGACCGAGGAGGTTAAGCAGGTGGGATCGCCGGCGGCACAGCGGCTGGTGCTTCTGATGGACGAGTTCAGCTTCACCGTGGCGGGCCCCCCTCCGCCTCCGGGTTACCCCCCACAGACCGCAGTCCTGCCGGCCGGTCGTTCGGTCCTCCTCACGCTGAGGAACGTTGGGCGCATCGTGCACCACTGGAGCGTCGGCCGAACCCTCCTGCCCGGCGGGGGCTACGAGGATGAGCTGCTGGCGATGATGGAGCCGGAGATCCTAAGCGGCACAGGGTACCGGCTGGTGGAGACCGAAGAAGGCGCGGCGGGGGGGCCAGGCGGCGTCATCATCGAGGTTGCGCCGGGCGGTGCTGTAACTCTTCGCCTGACGGTCCCTGCCGACGCCACCGGTACGTGGGAGATGGGCTGCTTCGTCCCCGGGCACTACCAGGCCGGGATGAGGAAGGCGCTGACCGTCAAGTAGTACGGTCGAACGATCAGTGACACGTGTGCACGATGTCGCGACACCGATCAGATGGGTTCCCCACTCAGGTTCCCGGCCCCTAGTGGCAACGGGTTCAGTTCGTCGTGGACCACCTGGAGGTGGACTGGCTCACGGTCGGCGTGGGAATCGATGAGCAAGTCGAGCGGGGGACGAAGTTCGCCGTTGAGTTTGCGCTGGTCCGCTGATTCACTGTCGAGTGGCACCGAATGACCACGACCTGCAGCCCGTCCATCCCAGATGGGACGATGAGGAATGGCCGAGGCGAGGATCCCCACCCCTCATGAGTGATGCTCGCGTACGTGGCCCGGCCACCTGACCAGGTACCGTGGCCGGGCGTCGTGATGAGCCACGACGCGCTCGACATGAGCCAGGAGTTCGTGAGGGGCGCCCTCACTTCGTGAGTGCTCCCACACCATCTACCCACGCCAAGCCAGCGGATCCCAAAGGAGGCGTAGGACCCGCCGGTGACAGGGCATTCGGCCTTGGCCCTCCTGTGGGGGGCAGACGAGGATGAGAAGTCTAGGAGGTGGTCCCAGTGAAGATCGTCATCGTGTACGAGTCGATATTCGGCAACACCAAGGCGATCGGGGACGGGATCGCGGAGGGGCTGCGAGAGACCGGCCAGGTCCGGTTCGGCAGCGTGGACGAGCTCTCGCCTGATGTGACCCAGGACGCCACGTTGATCGTCGCCGGGGGTCCGACGCATGCACACGGCATGGCCAGGCAGGGCGCGCATCAGTCCGTGGCGAAGATGGATCCCCATCACAAGTACGGGCCGGTGATGTCCGGCCGGGAAAGCCTCCGCGGCTGGCTCGAGCGCCTACCGACGGGCCGTGCGGCGGCCGCGGCCTTCGACACCCGATTCGACAAGCCGAGGTGGCTCACGGGGTCGGCCGCGAGGAGGATCGCGCGCCGGATGCGCGCCAAAGGGTATTCGATCATCGGGACGGAGAGCTTCTTCGTCGAGACCACGGGTGGACCGCTCGCGGATGGAGAGCGCCAACGAGCGATCGCCTGGGGCCGTGCTCTAGTCGCGCAAATGAAGCCCGCCATCGCTATTGATCGAGCTCGATCCGAGAAGGGGTAGAGAGATGATCACCAGACGACAGCTCCTCAAGGGGGGCGCGGTGGGCGGGGCGGCGCTTCTTGTTCCCTGGAGGGTGGCGTCCCGTGCCTGGGCCGCCATCCCCGGCGGCACCTTGGATCCCACTGGGATCGAAAAATACGTCGTACCACTCGTGGTCCCGCCTGTCATGCCCTCGCTCAGTGGCGTGGGGAACAGCGGTATCGATCGGTATGCCATTGCCGTCCGCCAGTTCCCCCAGCAGATCCTTCCGGCCGGCATGCCTACCACCACCGTGTGGGGCTACGGGTCGGCCACTCATCGCGGGACGTTCAACTACCCGTCGTTCACCGTCGAGGCCAGGGCGGATCGGCCGGTGCGGGTAGCCTGGATCAACGGCTTGGTCGATCGCAACGGGCGCTATCTGCCGCACTTGCTGCCGGTCGATCCCACCCTTCACTGGGCCAACCCGCCGGGCGGGGCCGATGGACGGGACATGCATCCGACGTTCACCTCGACCCCCGGCCCCTACACCGGGCCGGTTCCGTTCGTCACCCACCTGCACGGGGGCCACAACGCCGAGGAGAGCGACGGGTACCCCGAGGCCTGGTACCTGCCCCACGCGAACAACATCCCGGCAAGATACGCGAGGATCGGGAGCTTCTACGAGGAGTTCAAGGCCAAGTTCGAGGCCAAGTGGCACCAGGCCTGGCCACCCGGGACCGCGGTGTTCCAGTACCAGAACGACCAGCGGGCCGCCACGATGTGGTTCCACGACCACACACTGGGGATGACCCGGGCCAACGTGTACGCCGGGCCGGCGGGCTTCTACCTCGTACGGGGAGGTGCCTCGGACCTTCCGGAAGGGGTCCTCCCGGGGCCCGCCCCGGGGCTCGGCGACCCCCCGGGTACCCGGTACTACGAGATCCCAATCGCCGTCCAGGACCGATCCTTCAACGCCGACGGCTCGCTGTTCTACCCGACCAGCCGCGAGTTCTTCGACGGGTTTTCCGGCCCCTACATCCCTTTCAGCGACATCTCGCCCATCTGGAACGCGGAGTTCTTCGGGAACACGATGGTGGTGAATGGCCGGACCTGGCCGGTCCTCTCGGTGGAGCCCCGTCGGTACCGATTCCGGCTCCTGAACGGGTGCAACTCGCGGTTCCTCATCCTGAAGATCGTGTCCGATGCACTGGCGTCCAGACCCGCGACCGCAGCGGTTCCGTTCTGGCAGATCGGTAGCGAGGGGGGGTTCCTTCCGAATCCCGTGCGACTCGACCAGCTCCTGATGAGCCCGGCGGAGCGCGCCGACGTCATCGTGGACTTCACGGGGGTCCCGGAGGGCACTGAGCTGTACCTCATCAACGAGGCTCCCGACGAGCCGTTCGGGGGCGGTGAGCTTGGAGTCGACTTCGAGGCTGCGGATCCTTCCACCACCGGCCAGGTCATGAAGCTCGTGGTCGTGCCCCTGGCCTCGACGGATACCAGCGTGCCTCCCTCTCAGCTCACGCTGCCCTCCTTCACCCCGCTCGGGGCAGCGACCGCCACCCGGCAGGTCTCCCTGAACGAGGAGGACTCTGCGGTCCTCCAAGGGGTGGGGCCGAGGGAGGCAGAGCTCGGAACCCTCGATGAAGCCGGGAACCCGGTCATCCTTGGATGGGACCATCCCATTACCGAGAACCCGGCGTTCGGGGCCACAGAGGTCTGGGAGATCCACAACTTCACGGAGGACGCCCACCCTATCCACATCCACGAGGTGCAATTCCAGGTGGTGGATCGCCAACCGTTCGACGGTGGCCCTCGCCCCCCCGAGAGCTGGGAGGCGGGCTACAAGGATACGGTCATCGCCTATCCCGAAGAGATCACCAGGGTCAAGGCGTTGTTCGATCTCGCCGGCCTGTATGTGTGGCACTGCCACATCTTGGAGCACGAGGACAACGAGATGATGCGTCCCTATCGGGTCGGGCCATGACCGAGAGCCGATAGCCGTCCACGCGAGGAGGGTCGTTTATCAGGAGGCGCTCTCGGCTACGAAAGGTCGACCCTAGGCCGAGAGGTCGCGGCGCTCGAACGCGAGCAGTGCCACGACGAGCGCCACCACCGAGATCCCCGCCAGTACCGCGATGTCGATGGCATGGAAGCCGGTCGCCAGAGGTCGGTGGTCCGCGTAATAGTAGAAGGGCGACAGGAAGCGGAGCGGCTTCATCGCCGGGACCGACGGCGCCAGCGTCTTCACGATGAAGGTGATCAGCGCCAGGCCGCTCGTCACGCCGATCGCCCTCGCCTTGTTGCCGGTCGCCCCACCTACCGCCAGCGCAATAGAGCCGAACGCCGCGCCGAGCAGGAACAGGTTCACCACGGCTGCAGAGAGGTCCAGCATGCTCACCGTGAGGCCATACGGCCGCCCGATGCCCACGATCGCCGCCCAGGTTAGGAAGGCCAGCAGGAGCGCGGCACCGACCATCGCCCAGAATTTGTCGAGCACCACCCGTCGGCGCCGGATCGGCGCCGAGAGCAGCAGGTCGAGCGTCCCCCCTTCCTCCTCGCCGGCGATTGCTCGGGCGCCGGCGCCGATCGCGTAGACGAGCAGCAGGACCGGTGTCAACAAGCTGAATATCTCGGCCTGGATGTAGCCCTGTGGCGTCCCGTAATCCCCACCGATCAGGTTGCGCACCGCTTCCGGGAGCTTCGCGATGTAGTCGTTGAACTGGCCGGCGTTGCTCCGAATCGTGGGCCAGAACGCCGTATATATGAAGACCGTACCCACGAAGCCCAGCCCCCACCACATGAGCGCCCGGCGCTGATCGCGAATCGTCTTGGTGAAGACGGTGCGGAGCATCGGCGAACGGGGGATGGCCTCAGCCGCCATCGTCCTCGTCCCCTCCGTAGAACGTGAGGAAGATCTCCTCCAGGTTCGGCTCGTGACTGGTGATATCGACCACCTCGTACCGCGCCGCGCCCTTAGCGCGTGACGAGGACGGGGCAATCGGCGTGCTGGATCACCTTGTGTGCGATGCTCCCAAGCAGCAGCCCCGAGAAGTCCGAGAGGCCTCTCGTGCCCATGACGATGAGATCCGAACCGAAGGTCATCGCTCCATCGAGGACGGTAGCCGCTGTTGATCCGGTCCGCGCCGCCACCGCGTCTCCGACCGCTTTCACGCCTGCGCCCAGCATTTCCTCGACAATGCCATCCACGAGAGCCTGCGACTCGATCGAGGACTCGAGGGGAGCGAACACGCCAACCTCGTGCACGTGGAGCACGTGCACCTCCCCGTTGGAACCCCGAGCGATCTCGGCCGCAGCAACAGCGGCCTTCTTCGAGTGCTCTGACCCATCCACCGCTAGCAGGATCCGCTCGAACATCTTGGCCTCCTTTCAGGTATGACACGCAATCGCATCAATAACACTACCTAGGCGGGCCGTAGTGTCCGGGGCCTGATGGCCCCATTCGAAAGGGACGTGTGTCCTGGCCCTGACTTGCGCACCCAGGGCTGACCCTCGCTTCGCCCTCGGCCGGTGCGTCCTGGGATCTAGGCTCTCGGCTCGCTCGAGGCGGCCCGCCAATCGTAGGGGCTCGTGTAATTCACCACGGCACGCATGTAGTTCGACCGCTCGAAGGCCACGGGATCGGGGCACGCCGCCTGGCTCACGCTGCCCTTGGCCTGCTCCACCGACTCATACTCGTGCTCGTCCAGCCAGGTCCGGATCCCGTCCAGCACGGTCATCACGTGCTCCGGACCGTGCTTGAACAGCGCCGACGCCATCATCGTCACGTCGGCTCCCGCGAGCAGCAGCTTCACCGCGTCCTCCCACGTGTGCACGCCCGTGGTCGCTGCAAGCGACGTTTCCACCCTTCCGCGCAGGATCGCGATCCATCGCAACGGCAGCCGGAGCTCCTCCGAGGTCGAGAGGTGCAGCGTGGGGTCGACGTCCAGGGTCTCGAGGTCGATGTCGGGCTGGAGGAACCGGTTGAACAGCACGAGCCCGTCGGCCCCCGCATCGACCAGCCGCCGGGACATGTTCGCCATCGAGCTGAAGAACGGACCGACTTTGACCGCCAGCGGGATCTCCACCGAGGACCGCACGGCCGCCACGAGGTCGATGTACAACTCCTCGACCTCCGATGACGTCAGGTCAGGGTCGGCCGCCACGAAGTAGACGTTCAGCTCCAAGGCGTCGGCCCCCGCGTCCTCGATCAGTCTGGCGTGGCGAACCCAGCCACCCGGCGATGAGCCGTTCAGGGAACCCATCACCGGGATCTCCAGCTCCCGCTTCGTGAGCTCCAGGTGCCTGAGGTACGCCTCAGGCCCGATGTTGTAGTCCTCGAGCTCGGGGAGGTAGGTCAGCGCCTCGGCGAAGCTCTCGGTCCCCCGCTCCAGCACGAGGTGGATCTCCAGCCCCTCGCGCTCGATCTGCTCCTCGAACAGCGACTGCATCACGACCGCAGACGCTCCGGCGTCCTGCAGTCGCTTCAGCGTGTCGATCCGGGACGAGAGCGTCGAGGCCGACGGCACTACGGGGTTCGCCAGCTCCATCCCCAGATAGCGGGTTCTCAGGTCGGCGCTCATGGTTCAACCTCCTCCTCTTCGGCGGGCGGCTCGGCCCTGCCCTCGAGTTCCTCCAGCTGGCCGGGAGGGTGACGCTCCACACCGGCGAGCTGCTCGTAGAAGTGCCATCGCTCCTCGGCGTCCGCCTGGGCCAGCCTCTGGAGCTCAGCATGCTCCCGGGGCCGGGATCGCGCGAGCATGGCGAACCGCGCCTCCTTGGCCTGGAAGTCCCTCACCGGCATCCTGGGCGGCCTGCTGTCGAGCTGGAACGGCCGATCCCCACCCTCCTCGTGCCGCGGGTCGTACCGGTACAGCGGCCAGAACCCGGACTTCACGGCCTCGCCTTGGTGCGTCATCGACGTGGACATGTCGATACCGTGCTCGATGCACGTACTGTACGCGATGACCACGGAGGGCCCGTGCCAGGACTCCGCCTCGGCGAGCGCCTTGACGGTCTGAGCGTTGTCGGCTCCCATGGCCACCTGCCCCACGTAGACGTTGCCGTACGCGGCCGCGATCATCCCCAGGTCCTTCCGCCCGATGGCCTTGCCGCCGGTGGCGAACTTGGCGACGGCGCCCCGGGGAGTGGCCTTCGACGCCTGACCTCCCGTGTTCGAGTACACCTGCGTGTCCAGGACCAAGATGTTGACGTCGCGCCCGGTGGCCAGGACGTGGTCCAGGCCGCCGAAACCGATGTCGTAAGCCCAGCCGTCGCCGCCCACGATCCACACGCTCTTTCGGACGAGCGCGTCGGCCAGCGAGAGCAGTTCGCGGGCCGCGTACGACTCGAGTGGTTCCAGGCGGCGCTTCAGATCGGCCACTCGATTGCGCCGGTCGTCGATGCCGGCCTCGGTCGACTGGTCGGCCGATCGGAGCTCGTCGGCCAGGTCCCGCCCCACCTCCGTGGCCAGCTCCGCGAGCAGCTCGCGCGCATGGGTGGCCTGATGATCGATGGCCAGGCGCATCCCCAGACCGAACTCCGCGTTGTCCTCGAACAGCGAGTTCGACCAGGCCGGGCCGCGCCCGTCCCGCCCGACGCTCCACGGCGTCGTGGGGAGGTTCCCGCCGTAGATCGACGAGCATCCGGTGGCGTTCGCGATCAGGATCCGGTCCCCGAACATCTGCGACAGGAGCTTCAGGTACGGGGTCTCGCCACACCCTGCGCAGGCTCCCGAGAACTCGAACAGCGGCTCGAGCATCTGCGAACCCTTGATCGAAGCAACCTTGACGTCCCGCTTGTCGGGCGGCGCGATCCCCTGGAAGAACGCGAAGTTGGCCCGTTCGGACTCGAGGTGCTCGGCCTTGGGCTCCATGTTGATGGACTTGTGCCTGACCTCCTCCTTACTCTTGGCCGGGCAGACGTCCACGCAGACTCCGCATCCCGTGCAGTCGTCGGGCGCGACCTGGATGGTCATCCAGAGGCCCGGGTTCTCCCGGTCGCGCCACTCCTTGTGTTGGAACGATCGCGGCGCCTGATCTGCCGCGATGGGCTCGAACACCTTCATCAGGATGGCCGCGTGCGGGCATACCAGCGAGCACTTGGCGCAGTCGATGCAGATCTCGGGATCCCAGATGGGGATCTCGTGGGCGATGGACCGCTTCTCCCATTTCGCCGTGCCGGTGGGGAAGGCGCCGCCCACGGGGAGCGCCGAGACGGGCAGGAGGTCCCCCTCTCCGGCGATCATCTTCGCCGTGACCCGTTGCAGGAAGTCCGGGGCCTCGGGCGAGACCGGGGGGAGCCTGTGGAGCTCGCCGGCTACGGTGTCGGGAACGTGCACCTCGTGGAGGCCCTTCAGGGCCTTGTCCACGGCCGCGTAGTTCATCTCCAGGACCGCCTTGCCTCGCTTCCCGTAGCTCTTCTCGATGGCCTGCTTGATGCGGGCGATGGCGTCCTGTTGGTCCAGGATCCCTGCCAGGGCGAAGAAGCACGTCTGGAGGACCGTGTTGATGCGCGCTCCCAGGCCAACCTCGTTCGCCACCTTCTGGGCGTCAACCACGTAGAACCTCAGTTCCTTGTCGAGGATCTGCCGCTGCGTCTCGACCGGGAGGTGCTGCCAGACGTTCTCAGGACTGTATGGGCTGTTCAGCAGGAACGTGGCTCCCCGCCCGGCCACCTCCAGGACGTCCATCCGCTCCAAGAAGTGGAACTGGTGGCAGGCCACGAAATCGGCCCGGCTGACGAGATACGTGGACCGGATCGGGCGGGGCCCGAAGCGGAGGTGCGACACCGTCAGGGCCCCGGCCTTCTTCGAGTCGTAAACGAAGTACCCCTGGGCGAACAGGTCTGTCGCGTCGCCGATGATCTTGACCGAGCTCTTGTTCGCGCTCACGGTCCCGTCGGCGCCCAGGCCGTAGAACACGGCCCGCACCACGTCGTCCGGCTCGGTGGAGAACGACCGGTCGACCTCCAAGCTGGTATGGCTCACGTCGTCGTAGATGCCCACCGTGAAGTGGTTCTTCGGCTCGGGCATGGCCAGGTCGTCGAACACCGCCTTGGCCATCGATGGATCGAACTCCTTGGACGACAGACCGTACCGGCCGCCGATGACCCTGGGCATGGCGGGGAACCTCCCGGCGACCACCTCTTCGGTCAGGGCCGTCACGACGTCCTGGTACAGCGGCTCGCCCGGGGCACCGGGCTCCTTGGTCCGGTCGAGCACCGCCAGGGCCTTCAGCGTGCGTGGGAGCGCCGCTGCGAAGGCCCTGGCGGAAAAGGGCCGGAACAGCCGGACCTCCAAGACCCCGACCTTCTCGCCAGCTGCCGTCAGGCGCTCGATCGTTTCCTGCACGGGTCCGACCCCCGAACCCATCTGAACGATCACGCGCTCGGCCTCGGGGTGTCCGGAGAAGTCGAACAGGTGATAGCTGCGCCCGGTGAGCTCGCCGAAGCGGTCCATCGTCGACTGCACGACCGGAGGAGTGATGCTGTAGAAGGGGTTCGCAGCCTCGCGGGCCTGGAAGAACACGTCGGGGTTCTGGGCGGAGCCACGCAGCACGGGGTGGTCCGGGGACAGAGCCCGCTCCCGATGAGCCCTGACCAGATGGTCGTCGATCATCGTCCGGAGCACGTCGTCGTCCACCGACTCGATGACGTTGATCTCGTGCGAGGTGCGGAACCCGTCGAAGAAGTGCAGGAACGGAACCCGGGCCTCCAGCGTGGAGGCGTGCGCGACGACCGCTAGGTCCTGGGCCGCTTGCACCGAGGAGGAGGCCAGCATGGCCCAGCCTGTGGACCGAGCCGCCATCACGTCGCTGTGGTCCCCGAAGATCGACAAGGCGTGGGTGGCGACGGTGCGGGACGCGACGTGGAATACCGTGGAGGTCAGCTCCCCGGCGATCTTGAACATGTTCGGGATCATCAGCAGGAGGCCCTGCGACGCGGTGAACGTCGTGCACATGGCCCCGGCCTGGAGGCCGCCGTGGACCGCGCCGGCGGCCCCGCCCTCGCTCTGCATCTCGACAACCTCGGGGACAGCCCCCCACAGGTTGGGCCTGCCTGCGGTCGACCACGCATCCGCGAGCTCGCCCATCGGTGACGATGGCGTGATCGGGTAGATGGCGATGACCTCGCTCGCCATGTGGGCGATACTGGCCGCCGCCTCGTTCCCGTCGACCGTGATGTGCCGGTTCGCCACGCGCTCGCTCCTCTTCGGTGCCTGTTCCTTCGTGGAGCATGGGTGAGCGAAGGGGGGGCCACCGCGGCCGTCCGGCCCCCTTCGGGAGGGTCTTCCAGCCTCTCCAGATGTTCGACCCGAAAGAGACGGGTGCCGGGCCAATCGTCCCGAACGGGAGGGGACCGAGCGCCCTACGGTCCTGTGGGCGGCCTCCTCTAGTGTGGTGTCGGAAGGAGGTGAGGAAGGATGCTTGACTATTGGGACGAGATCACGGACCTGGAGCGCCGGATGGACGAAGCCCTGCGGGGGTTCCTGGGGACCCGGGGCCGTATCGCGTACCCGGTCCTTCCGCTGTTCGTGCGCCGGCCGTTCCTCCCGGCGACGGACGTCTACGCCAAAGACGGCGACCTGATCGTGCGGGTCGAGCTCCCGGGTATCGACCCACGCGAGGATGTCTCCGTGCAGGTCGACGGCGGTGAGCTCGTCGTTCGCGGCGAGCGGAAGCAGCAGGAGGAGGTGAAGGAGGAGGCCTACTACCGGATGGAGGCCTCGTTCGGCTCCTTCGAGCGCCGCATCCCGATGCCCAAGGGCATCGACGAGAAGGCGATCGAGGCCGAGTACACCGACGGCGTCCTGACCGTGACCGTGCCGAAGGCGGCCAAGGCGATCGAGCCGCCGAGGGCGACGGAGATCCCGATCAAGACCGCCAAGGCGGTTAAGGCCGCGTGAGCTCCGGATAGACCGATCCGCCCGGCGGGATCTCACGCCGGGCGGATCGGTCGTTCGGCCTGGGCTTCAAGCAGCCGCCGAGTGGATCTGCACGGCGATGCCGACCTCCGGCTCCTGCCGGATCGAGTTGTGGACCGTGCAGTGGTCGACCACGGCCACGAGGGCCCGGCGGTGCGCCTCGTTCAGGAACGCCGGGACCACCACCCCGAGCTGCACAGAAGCGACGCGCGCCGCGTCCGGGTCCATGGCGAACTGGCACCGGACCTCCAGGCCCTCGACCGGCAACGAGTGCCGACGGAGGAACCGCTCCGCATAGAACCCCACGCAGCTCGCCAGTCCCGCGATGAAGAGCTCCGTCGGGGTCGGCCCTTCGTCGCCTCCCCCCGCTCCGACGGGTTGGTCCACGATCACGCGGTGGCCCCGAACGTCGATCTCGAGGCTGTCCCCGTCCCGATACCGAACGGTCATCTGGTCCATCATCATCCACCTCCACCCATTCCCATTCACTCTCAGATGAAGAGCGCCACGGCGTCCTGCGCTTCGAGCAAGGCGGTCGTCGCACCGGTCGGCTCCCCCAAGCCAACGATCAGGTCCTCGGAGGTGAGTCCCAGCAGGTCCATGGTCATCTGGCACGGCACCAGCTTCACGCCGAGGTCCTTCGCCAGCTCGATCAGCTCGGCCGGGCTCGCGACCTTATGATCCTTGGCCAGCTTCCTCATCATGGCCGGCCCCGCGCCGGCGAAGTTCATCTTCCCCAGCTTCAGGTGCTCCAGGCCCGGTCGGTCCATCGTCGACAGCAGCTTCTGCATCCAGTTTTCGCCGGTGATCCTGACCTCGTCTTTCACGAGGGGGAAGAGCCCCCAGAACGTGAAGAACACCGTCGTCTGCATCCCCATCGCAGCCCCGCTGGTCGCGAGGATCAGCGTCGGCCACACCTTGTCGAGATCCCCGCTCCACGCGAAGATCACGAGCTTCTGGTGCGGGACGTGACCGGCGGCCTCCTCGGCATCGACATGTGTCTCCGTCATCACCATGGGCCTCACCTCACTTCTTCCTGATGAGGAATCGGTAGACGCCGCCGTCCTCGCTCTGCTCCACGAGCTTGTTGCCCGTCGCGCGGCACCACGCCGCGAAGTCGGGGACCGAGCCAGGATCGGTGGCCAGGGCCTCGATCAGCTCTCCCGATCGCAGCTCCCGGATACCCTGTGCTGTCTTGCGGATACCCTGTGCTGTCTTGGCGATGGGGAGCGGACAGGCGAGGCCCTTCAGGTCCAGCGTCTTGGCGGTCGTTGTGCTCATCCTTCACCCCTTCCTTTCGAGGCCCGCTCCGGGACCCGGCCTTGCGGGACCGTCTCCCAGTACAGGCGATTGAACATCCATTTCGCGGCGTGCCACGCCCTGCTGGGCCGTGGGGGCGTCGGGGGGTGCTCGTAGTCGAAGCGGAGCGCCGTCGCGCGCCCGTCGCCGGTCTCCAGGAAGCACATGACTCGGCCGCCGTAGTTCGTCTTGGGTGCCGTGCCGCGTACCAGCGACGTGATCCGGCTGGCCACGACGGGGGCCTCGAAGTGGGCCGTCGACCCACTCTTCGAGATCGGGAGGTTCGTCGCGTCGCCCATCGCGAAGATCCGCTCGTGCCCCTCGAGTTGCAGGGTATGCTTGTTGGTCGGGAGCCAGCCGCCGGGGTCACCGAGGTTCGACTCGTCGATGACCGGTTGCCCGCGGTGGGGTGGCATCAGCACGAGCAGGTCGTACTCTGCTTTCTCGCCCTCGAGTGACTCGACGACGCCGGCCGATGGGTCCACGGACTCGACGTTGAAGAACGTTTCGAGTCCGATGCCGCGCCGCTCCATGATCGGCTGGACCAGCTTCGAGGCGCTTTCGATCGTGAACGCACGATTGAGCGGCGAGAGCAACGTGATCTCGCTCCGTTCGCGTACCCCCCGCTTCCGCAGGTACCCGTCGAGCATCAACACGAACTCCACGGGTGCCGGCGGGCACTTGTAGGGGATCCCGGCGATCCCCACGCGGATACGCCCGCCTCGGAACGTCCGGAGGGCTTCGCGCAGTCGCTGCGCGCCCTCCAGCGAGTAGAACCCGTGCGCGCCCTGTGCGAGGCCCGGCACGGCATCGGGGACGAGCCGGGCCCCGGTGGCGATCACGAGGTAATCCCAGTCCAGGCTGCCGCCTCGCTCGAGCTCCACGGTGCCGGCGTCGGGGCGGATCCGGACGGCCCGCTCGACCGCAAGATCCACGTCCCTGCGCAGCAGGGTGCGCTCGTCGCGTGCGAGCCAGCGGCCGTTCGCCTGGCCGAGGGCCACATACAGGAACCCGGGCTGGTAGACGTGCATCCCGGTGGGGTCGACAACCGTCACCTTCACGTCACGCCCGAGTTCCTTCACCAGGAGGTTAGCGGCGAGCGTCCCACCGACGCCCCCACCCAACACCGCCACCCGTGCCGGCATCGCCGTGTCACCTGGCCTTCCTGACCACGAACCGGGCGAAGCCCTCCTCTGGAGCGACCTCCACCAGTTCGTGGCGGGCCTTGCGCACCCAAGCCGGGATATCGGTCTTGGAACCATGGTCGGTCGAAAGGACCGTGATTGCGTCGCCTACCTCGCTCTCGCGGATCGCGCCGATCAGGGCCATCAGGGGGCCGGGACAGGGCATGCCCCGAGCGTCGATGATCCGATCAGTCTGCGTTGCGAGCGTCATCGTTCCCACCTCCTCAGATGAATGTCACCGAGCCGTCGGCCGCGGCGATGAACGCGGCCACACCCTCCACGTCGTCGACCAGGGGGTCGAGGTCGTCCTTCGTGATGCCGAACATCTCCATCGAGAGCGAGCAGGCGTGAACGCCCACCTCGCCGATCTCCTTCGCCTGGCGGAAGAGCTCGCTCCAGTGCTGGGTCCCCTGGCGTTGCACGAGCTCGTGCCCCCACTCGCCGGCCTCGGGGGCCACCCCGTGGTCCTTGAGCACCCTGTCGGCGCGGAACGCGTCGAGGGCCCAGTACTGGAGGAACACGTTCACCTTGCGGCCCATGGCCGCCGCTCCCACGGCCAGCAC
>WNGB01014659.1_pt1 | contig 19005 bp, 23 predicted proteins | sample 5400681 | NCBI WGS metagenome assembly WNGB01 (sample SAMN13153367, study PRJNA577476) | soil metagenome | isolation source: 115 cm soil or saprolite under grassland replicate 2 | place: USA:California | collected 2016-06-15
CGTCTTGAGTGCCGCCCTTGATGATGTTCGCGCCGTACTCCCACATCGCGCGCTTCGCTCTTCCGGTCTTGTCCCACCAGTTCGCGTGGTAACCCTTCGACGGATCGAAATCGACGCGCCATGCACGCAGGCCATCTAGTACTACTGCAGAGGAGTTGGCCCAAGAAAGTTGCATGTGCGATCGAGGTGCATGAGCTACGAGCTGGATGAGGGCGCTACGCGTCGGCTGCAGGATTTCTTTGGGCAGATCGGCGAGATTCTTGGGGACCGACGCCGCCGGGCGTCGTTTGCGATCTACGCGTTCGGGATCCTGGGCGAGGGTGAGCGCAAGAGCGCTGAGCCGATCGCAGCCCGTGCCTGCGCGGATCCCGAATTGGCCGATCAGATGCACAACCAGATGCTGACGTTTCTTTCGAGATCGAACTGGGAGGACGAGCCCGTTCGACGTTTGGCGATCGGCTACGCGCTCGGCGCGATGCAGCGGCGCGAAGAGATTCGCACATGGATCGTGGACGACACCGGTTTTCTCAAGCAGGGGAAGCACTCGGTGGGAGTGCAACGCCAATACACGGGCTCTGCCGGCAAGACGACCAACTGCCAGATCGCCGTCAGCCTGACGGCGTGTACCGCAACCGAGCAGCTTCCGATTGACATGCAGCTCTATCTGCCGGAGTCGTGGACCGGAGACCCCATTCGCCGCAAGAGGACCAGGATCCCGGACGATGTTGTCTTCCGACCCAAGTGGCGCATCGCACTCGACATGATCGAAGCTGCGGTGCAGGCGGGGTTTCCTGTCGGCGTCTTGCTCGGGGACGCTGCGTACGGCAATGTGGCCGAATTTCGCGACGGCGTTCACAGCGCGGGTCTCGACTACGCCGTCGATGTGCAGTCGACGACCGTCGTGCGGCGAGTGTTCAAGAACGGTCGAGAAGGAAAAGCTCAATCGTTGTTCGCGTTGGCGCGCAGCCTGCCGCGCAAGGCGTTTCGAAAAGTGACCTGGCGCGAGGGGACGCGAAAAACGCTCTGGTCCAGGTTCGCAAGAATGCGCGTGGGGGTTCAGCACTCCGACGGTCAGTGGCGTGCAGAACAGTGGTTGCTGATCGAGTGGCCGCAAGGCGAGCGCGACCCGACGCACTACGTGCTGGCGACAGTGTCCGAAAACACGACGCGCAGACAGCTTGTCCGCATTGTCAAGCAGCGATGGCGCATCGAACGCACCTACGAGGACCTCAAGGGCGAGTTGGGCTTGGACCACTTCGAAGGTCGCAGCTTCCCGGGTTGGAATCATCACGTGACCGTTGTGCTCTGCTGCTACGCGTTCATCATCAGCGAACGCGTGCGGCACTTCCCCCCCACGGCCGACCGGTCGACTCAAACCAGAGCGGTCTCGTGCGCGGCCTGAACGCCACTTCCCCGATTCCTTCATCACCGCTCGCCTCGCCATCGCGCGTGTGCTGGCTTGCTGGCTCCCGCGCTGCCCGCTATGCCATCGACGCAACTTCGCCGCCGTCGTCGATGCGCGCCGTAGGCAGTTCAAGATGGCCGATCCACCGCAGTAGTATTAAAGCCCCTCCCGCCGCAATCAAACTTGTTCGGATCCTTTCTATTTGCTCAGTCGGGGGCTGGATACGGAACGGTCTCCTCCGGGATGAGTGGCCAGCCTGAGCCAGTCCCCGGACTGGTTGTGACGCCGGGGCCGCGGCCGCACCCACCGATTCCTCCTCCGACTCCTCCGACCCCTAACGTCCCCATCCCCGGGTCTGGAAGTCAACCTCCCGCTGGAGGCACGAGTCAAATGTCGCCTTCGGGAACGATGGCAGGCGGTGGAAACTGGAGTCAGCAGTGTGCCGCGTGTCAAGGAATCGCCCAGATGGCCGGTATAGGCTTTGACGAAAATTCTGGGCGTTGCAACGCCGCGTATGATACGTGCTATTTTCCGGCGGCGACCGCGTGTGTCTTCAGGAACGAGGGGAATTTCATCAAAACGGCGTTATGCCAAGCCCGACAGGCCTGGAGTTGTGGCACCACTCTTTACACCTGCATGGAAGAAGCAAAAGGCCTACGCGACAGGGACCTGCGTGCGGCGGACATTTGCAAGACAGCATTCAGGTGCGGCTCCTGAGCGTCGATCGAGAGATCGAGAATGAGGCCTCATCTTTGATCGTTGAGCGCGACGTCTCGCGGTACCCTGTCGTGACGTAGGCAACGTCTGATGCTTCGTTCTCGCCAAACGAGGGGTCGACCATGGAACACAATGCGGTGTTGTTGCGGCCGAGCTGTCGAGAGTCGTACGTGGCGGAACAGCGCGGTTTGCTGCGGAGTTCTGCGAGCGTTGTCGAGTTCGGGCGGCGGTGCTGTGCGGACGGCAAGAGCTGGTCGCTGATCGGTTCGGCGCTGTCGAAGCACGATGAACGATCAACTGCGGGATCGGCGACGGTGACGGTTTGCGCAAGGTCGCCGGCAAACTGGAGAGTGCCTGCATAGTTGCACTTCGTGTTCCGCGACAATTACTTTTGCCGCCCGGCAAGAATAGTTGACGCGGGTCACTTCGAGCCTTCGCGCGATTTCACCAGCGAGATGTTTCATTCAACCAATGGGGATGGGGTGACGTGGACTGATCGAAAGTGGCAGAAGAGACGCAGCATCGGAAGGGGGGCCGCCGCACGAACATCGGTTGCGGACTCCGACGCAGAGGTGACTGGACTCGCGCCATCGGCGAACAGAGGAAGCGGTTGCATACGTTGGAGACGATCAACGGCGCCAACGTATGGCTACCCAGATCAAAGCGCTCACCGATACGACAAAGCTGCCCGTTGGCCACGCAAGGAACGCAAAGCCAAGCTGTCTCACGACTCCTTCGCTGTGTATAGGGAAATACGCGGGACTGATAATTGCCAGAGCGCTGGCAAAAAATGACAAGGATCCGCCGATGGCCAAAGCGACAAGAACAACCTTGTCCGCGTGCGCCGATGGCTGTGCTTGCCCAGTGCGAGAAGAAGACGTCGAGATGTCGCCCACCCGTCGATAATACATCTTCCTTCATCTGAGGCAAACCGCTGGGAGAGCTGGTGCCCGCGACGGGGCGTGATCAGGAAGGGGATTGGGGGTGAATGCTTACGCAGAATCCCAGCGTGGTGGGCTGAATCGAGTTCACCAAGGCACTGTACTAAACAAAGGCCGTAGGTTCGTGAGCTTCGTAAGGTGTGTTTGCTACAGCTGCTCAGCGCAACGAGTCACGTTCGTCTACGGCGAGCAAGCCAACACACGAATGCGGCCCCTGAGACTGGAAAGCTGCCAATTAGCCAGCCAAGTGCTCCAATGGTGGCATATATGTTGCTTGTTTCCGCCATGCTACGCAGTATTGCTTCCGTCTCTTCACGAGGTGCGTCTCGCTGCAGCAAACTGAGCACGTAGGCGCCCTCAACGAAGCCGATGACGGAAGCAACAAGTGAGAACAGCCCAGCGATGGCGACACTGAGAAGGACTCCGTCCACTCTTTTCGACATGGGAACCTAATTGCGACATGGATACCGTGGCACGTCGCTCACCCTAGATTATACGGTCACCTCACACCGATGCGCAAATTCATGACGGTCTCTGTCGGTTCGCAGGAATGCCGCCACGTGACTGCGTGCCAGTTTTCGCAGAATGATGCGGGAGCGGTTTCGCTGGATAATGGTCCTCACCCCCGCCCCAGGCGAGTGAGGACGTACCGGCGACAACGCACCGGCGGTAACTTGGGCCTGCCGAATTCGTTCGATAATGGCCGAGATCGAGCGAGCGAGAGTTCTCGGCGAGGAGCCTCGGAGCGGAGCGTTGTCCGTTCTTTTTCGGCGGGTGGGCTCGCAATCGGGCGAAGCTTTTGCTCCGCGATCGCTCCTCACGGACCCGCAGCAGCTACTCTTCCGTCGTGATCCGAGGTCGGTCCCGTGACGGACACCGCTCGACCGCGCGACCGCGGGGCTCGGGAGCGAAGCGAGGGCCCAGGCGCCGAGGGACCCCGCCTTCCTGCCGAAAGGCAGGTGCGTCTCAACCGTCAAAACATCTTCTCAGTTTGGGACAACCTCAGTGAATTGTGCGCCGCCGGCACGACCGGTCACAGGCCGAGCAGGCGCCTGTTCGTGTCGGTGCGCCAGAACGCATTCGAGAACTCTTGACGAGAGGTTCAACGCGAGTCAAATACGAATTCACCTGTTAGCAGAAGGGGCTCCTATCGAGCTCGCCTGCGCACTGCCAAACGCCGATGCCCCCTACGATTTGCCTCAACATGATCATAAGAAACGAGATACATGTGATCGAACGATGCCTCGCATCTGTTCGTGATATGATTCAATCGTGGGTGATTGTGGACACCGGTTCCAGCGATGGCACGCAGCTACGCGTACGCGAATTACTGCCCAATCTCAATGGCGAACTTTACGAGAGGCCATGGCGTGACTTCGCCACTAACAGGAACGAGGCCCTAGCGCTCGCGAAAGGCAGAGCAGATTATGTCCTGTTCATGGACGCCGACGACGAGCTCCTCGCCCCCGCGGGACTTCTGCTGTCAGAGCCCTTCGCCGATGGCTATCGGATCATGTGCGAGTCAACAGCAGGTCTCTCGTTCCTCGCCCCCAGATTGGTGCGTGTCAGCCTGCCATGGCAGTGGTCCGGCGTGCTACATGAGTACGTCAGCTGTCCCGAGCCGCACTCGCTTGCCGCTCTCCCTCGTGTCCTAATCCGGGAACACTTTGACGGCTCACGTAATGGCGATCCAAAACGCAAGTATGCGTGCGACGCGAGGTTGCTCGAAGAACTTCTTCAACAGGACCCAACGAACCCACGAAATCTCTTCTACCTCGCGCAATCCTATCGATCATCCGACCAATTTGAAAAGGCCGAACAGGCCTATACACGCCGCATTGCGATGGGCGGCTGGTTGGAGGAGATCTGGTATTCTATGTACCAACTCGGCTTGGTTCGGCTTAAGCTTAGTCGGCCATGGAAGGACGTCGAGCGGTCGCTATGTGACGCACTTGAGCTACAACCGGCACGTGCCGAGCCGGCGTGGACTCTTGCAGTCTGCAACCGGGAAGCGGGCCGTCATCATGATGCCCTCCGCTTTGCGGCGCTCGCTATGAGATGTGCAGAACCAGAGGACGGACTGTTCGTGCAGCGCGACATCTACCGGTGGCGAGCGATCGATGAATACGCAATGGCGTCCTGTCATATCGGCGCGTTCGCAGAGGCACTTCGTGGCAATCGTCATCTTCTCCGCGGCAGCGCACTTCCGGAGCGTGAGCGGCCTCGGGTCGCATTCAATGAAATGTACTGCCTCCAGCGACTGGCACCCCACACATGATCAAACCAAGGCTACCGCATGGTTATCCAACTAATCTCAGTCCTACAGACAGACCACCTATCCGCACTTGTCAAGGGCTTCGCGCAGCCGAGATGTCCCGAGCTTCCAGGGTAACCGGAGTTGCGGCTTGATGCCTCATCGGCGATCTCACGCTCAACGCTTGGGTGCGCGATGCTGTCGCGAAGTCCTTGGTCAACGATGCCAGAAAACGCCATGGACAATCGACCTCCAGCCCCAGTATCTCTTCTCTCATTCTACCCCGACGGGGCACTGACAGCCCTCGAGGCCGACCGGGGCCCAATTCCGCGGGCAACGGTCGATCGCGACAACCGCAATGTTCCACCAACGATGTTGGATCGAATCACCGAGTGCGTCACGAACTGACGATGCAGACCCCTACTCAATATGTGGCCAGACGGCGAGCCAGCGCGCCCCCAATCGGTGCGACCGTACTCTAGATACTGAATACCTCTAGTATTAGCGCTACCCCTGCTCGTACCCCCTTCCTCGACATGGACATTGTTGGCTACAAGGCTATCGGGCATGATGGATCTGTGTGCTGCGTAACGAACGGCACTTTGGTCTACTCCATAGAAGCCGAGAAGGATTCCAATCCCCGTCACGCTCTTTGCTCCCCTGAACTGTTTAATACACTCATAACTAAACGCGGGACAGAGCCCTCCATAGTCTGCGGGGACAGTGAATGTCCAGATGGCGACAGGCTTAACTACCGCGGAATAACCCCTGATCGCGTCATTGAGCGGCAGATGCAATTTCGCGGCCGACCACTTCGTTACCTTTCCGTGCCGCATGAAATGTGCCACGTTGCCTGTGCCTTTGCTTTGAGCGATCTACCTGAGGGCCAAGACTTCTATGCATTGGTATGGGAGGGCGAAATCGGGTCATTCTATTACGTCGACAACAACTTCATGATCGAGCGACTTGGCACCCCTGCGGACATTATTAGTCATGTGGGAATACGTTATTCATTTCCTTATCATGCAGCCGGTCGATCGCGCGACATCTTTGGCCACTCTGCCGCCGGAAAGATTATGGCGCTCGCGGGCTTAGCCTCCCCAGCGTTCAGTGACTCACCGGAACTCCGAGAGTTGATGAAAACGTTGCTCGATTCCCCGCTTTCGCACGAGGGGCCCTTTCAAGTGACACTTTCCGGAAATCCACAGCTTCTATATACGACTCTCCAATCCTTACGAGATCTCGAGGTCGATGCGCCCGAATTCGTGCGAATTTGCCGGGCCATTCAGGATGGACTGTTCTCCCGTTTCTACGACTTTGCATGCAAGCATGTTCGGAGGCGACTCCCGCTGGTTATCGCTGGCGGCTGTGGCCTCAACTGCGACTGGAACACTCGTTGGCGCGACAGTGGTTTATTCGACTCCGTGTTCGTTCCGCCGGTCCCGAATGACAGCGGCATCGCGATTGGCGCAGCAGCCGTTGGCCAGCGCCTCCTTCTGCGACGTTCGAAGATTGCCTGGAATGTTTACGCTGGCGAGGACTTTCTGCTGGATGCCGACGAAGGTCAACTATGTCGTCATGGTTTTCGTTGCGCACCGCTCGACCTGGATTGTGTCTCTGAGTGGTTGTTCGACCGGGAGTGGATAGTGGCGTGGGTGCAAGGCCGTTGCGAAATGGGTCCCCGCGCCCTGTGTAACCGTTCGCTCCTAGCAGCACCCTTCAAAAGAAGCAAGTGTGACGCATTGAATCGTGTCAAGCAAAGGGAGGCTTTTCGTCCAGTTGCACCCGTGTGTCGAATAGAGGACGTCGCAGAATACTTCGAGTGGAATGGCCCCAGCCCATTCATGTCGTACTTTCAGCGGGTCAAAGTAGACAACCTCTCCGCCGTAACGCACTCCGACGGAACCGCCAGACTTCAGACTGTCGCAGCTAGCCAGAACCCGATCACGCATGAGCTACTGTCCCGGTTCAAACGAAAAAGCGGGGTAGGCGTTTTGTGCAACACGTCGCTCAATTTTCCAGGCTGCGGCTTTATTAATAGGGCTAGTCATCTGATACGATTCGTCAACCAGACCGGCATCCCGGCTATGGTGATTGGAGCGAACATGTATGTTCGGGCGCAGTTCGCCACGACAGCTGATCGAAGACTCAATACCTGAACACGTATGGAGGTAGCTTGTATGGCCCATCCTAGTTGTCCGCCTGTCTTCATTCATGGCATTCTGCAAAGAAGCGGGACCAACTTCCTTCAAGCTCTGCTCGCACAGCACCCACAATTTGTTCCGTTGTCACCAATATATGAGAACTACTTGCTGCACTTCTCTTCCCTGCTAGAAGACTATACTTCCTCCCTCTATTCTGAATGGGAAAGGCTTGGCTTCGATGTGACATCGTGGCATAGGCAGCTATTACATAAAAACATTGGCGATGGTCTGGTCCGTGCATTGGTAGAAAGTCGCGAATTGCTTGAGCCGCAACTGCTACCGGACGCCCGCCTTCTCTGCACGACTCCAAGCGTTACCGAGCTAGACCGGTTCTTCGACCTTTGGCCCTGCTCGAGGCTTATCATCCTTGTTCGAGATGGACGGGACCTCGCCGAGTCCTCCGCGCGCTCATTTGACGAGCCGGTTGATAGCGCTATTGATCGATGGGTGCGCGCCGCCGACATTGTGGTTGATTTCGACATACGTCATGCGGATAGGCGCGGACGCGACTACCTTATTGTGCGTTACGAGGATCTTTGCACTCGTCTCGAGCCGGAGTTGAGACGACTCTTTAGTTTTCTGAGTGTCGACGCTGACCATTACGATTACGCTGCGGCCGGTAACACTCCGGTAATTGGGTCCTCAAGCTTTCGTGGAGGCGGCACGGAGCTATCCTGGGATCCTGTCGCAAAGGACCAGACGTTTAACCCACTTGAACGATCGGCGCACTGGTCCGAATATATGCTTGGGCGCTTCAATGCGCAAGGTGCCAAGTATCTGGAATACTTTGGCTATCCGGCACGCTGAGTCGTCAACGCAGTACATGTGATCAGAAGTCGACGTAGTGATCGGACGGCCTGGGGTCGTTTGCGCTTGTCTTTCGAAAGAGGACGCTTCCCGCGCTAAACTCTGCGTGAAGTTCGTACATCTCGAGATTGTGACGGACGAAGGATGTCACGCGTTGAACAGCAGGCATCCAGCTGTTCTCGATGAGTAGGTAGCCGCCTTCCTCCAACAACAGAGTAGAATAGTAGAGTGTCACAAGCCGGGAATCGAATTTGTAGTCCCCCGCGAGCCGAATGAAATCGAACGTTCTGCCGTCGTGCAGAAGTTGCGGCAAGACCTCCATCGGAGAACTTCTGTGCAGCGTGGTACGACTCCATAGACCGGCACGCTTTAGATTGTCCACCCCTTGATTCATCAAGTTCGCGTCTTGAGAGGGATCGACTGCGACTAGGGTGCCTTTGGTTGCATCGAGCAAGTGCATGGCTGCTGCACCCACGCCAAGGCCAACGTCCAGTAGCCGCCTGAACTTTTGAGCTCGCGCGAGCCTATGTATATTCGCCAGGTGGTCTCGAAAAACCACTTCCAGAGCACCCGAAGTGTCAATGTTTTCGAAGAGTGTGGATAAACGTGTGCTTGGCTGGTCTGGCGTCTCCACGGGAGTGCTGGCAGGGCCCTGACCGTTGATGCAAGCAAGTTGCTCCACGCAAGCCGCTTCGTTTTCCATCGCACGAGCCCGTTCGGCAGTCGGGAGGGTATTGCACGTCAGCAATCTCCGATTTGCATCCAGAGCCTCAGCAAATCGTCCGGTATGCCACGCCGCGTGCGCATATTCGACAAAACGTCCCCATTCGTATGCTGCCTTGTCAATCATCAGGCAATCGGTCGGCTCTGCAAGGGTTATAGCGACACTGGCAAATCGATAGGCGTCGGAATGGCGACCGAGTTGGCGACATCGAGCCGCGAGAGTGCACAGCGGCTCTGCGCGCTTTGGACAATAATGATACGCACGTAGAAGTTGATTCTCTACGTCGGCCCACGACCGATTCTGCATCAAAGCGATCAGCGCAAGGGCGAACAACGACCACCACACCTCTTCTTCCGCATCGCCCATCGCGACCCGGCGCTCATAGAGTTCCTCCGCCGCCTCGAGACGATTCCATCCTCTGTAGAGCTGAGCGAGCCGGAAGACGGCGTGTGGATTGTCTGGCTCGCTCCGGACAGCAGCTTCCAACGCCATTGGATCTTCGCCGGTGGTCCCCCCGGGAAACTGATACATTAAACGGCGGGCGGACGCGATGCGGTCGGGATGCAACCTCTCCCAGTGTGTTAGCTTCGCGCGGACGCGAGCGAGCTGACGTGTGTCGCTACTCCATTGGTACTTTTCCGCATAGAATTGCGTCCGCAGTTCATCACTGTGCTCGATCGGCCGCAGAAGGTCGGGCGGGATATCCCGGTAGCGAAATCCGTGAACCATGTGGAGACGCACGCGGAATTCAATATCTTCGGCTCCCCATCCCTCGAACGCCTCGTCGAATCCAGTCGTTTCTTTAAAGTCGTCAGCAGAGACAACGAGCACGCCCGTGAGTGAAGGGATATCATATCCAAATCGCAGTCCAGCAATCAGGAACGTACCTTGCTGGAGTTGTGGTAGTAGCCAGGGAAAAAAACCATGCTGAACAATCGTGTCAGCATCGAGAAAGCAGATGTATTCAGCTCCTTCTGCAAGAGCTCTGCGAGCACCGGCATTGAACGCGGCGCTCTTGTTAAAATGAGTCTTCCCCGCGACTGATTCTATGATGAGCCGCCCGCTTTGTACCTCTGTCGACCAACTGTGTCGAATCCACTCACCACAATGCTCTGGGCAGGAGTAATCTACTAGGCAGTACCGAGGAGTCGGGTCAGATAAGACCGTTCCTAGAGTTTGGCGAAGAAATGACAGGCGACCCATGCAGCTAACCACCACAAACACCGTAGCCTGCTTGGATGCCTGCTCTAGCTTTTCGTTGTAGTTAGTCATAGCCTGGTCATCGTATCATGCCAGCTTTCATGATGGAGGGATCGACATGTCGCGAGTGTCGCGGAGGGGATGTCCCGCTCGACCTTGATCACGTCGCGGTATTGTCGGCGAGTTAATGGTTATGCGACTGCTTCTTTCTGATCAAGTCGGTTCGTCTGTTCAGGCAGACGGCCGAACCCGCTTCGGACGCGTGCGCGGATAAAGGGCATGCCCCTGCTCTTGATCGCCGCGTACGGCTTGGAGGGGCGAAGCTCCGACCCAGTGACGCGCCATGTTGACGGTCCTCGGTCGCATTGGTCGTCGAGACCGTTCGTTGCAAGGTATCCGCTCGCCCGTCGCGTCCTGACGTTGGAGCGATTGCGCGTCTGGGGGTTCGTCAGGTCGCGCGGCAGCGGGATGATCGCGTGCGCGCACGTCCGCGGGTCACAGTAGGCTGCGTCAATCCAGAGATCACAGGGCCAGGCAATACTCTGATCCCGGTACTCAGTGCGGTATTCGGACGCGCAGCTCGAGTCGGCGGCAGTAGATGCGCTCGTCGAGGTCGACCTTGGCCGCAAGCGCAGCATCGTGCGCGCTTCGACATACGGGAATCTACTTCAGGGCGACCGGGTTGCGGATCCAGTCGAGGACCGCTTTGCTGGTGACGATGCGGACCTCGGGATAGGTGAGGGCGTACTTGAGGAAGTCGGCGATTGCCTTTTGGCGATCGTTGAGGGAGACGCTGAGGGGCTCGGCCTGGTTGGTGTAGATCGCGCTGTGCATGCCGAAGAGGACGGGGGCGCGGTTGCCTTTGCGGCGCTGGTCGAGACTGTACTTGAGGGTGGCCAGGAACTCGGGGGCAGTGAGCAGGAAATCGTACCAAAGGTTGTAGTCGAGGCCGGTGATCTTCCCCTCGCGTACGCCCACCCTATCGGCGTGAATGCGCAGCAGTTTGGCGCGTAGGCCAGGTGGGATGCCGTATTTCTGCGCTTCTTCGTCGGGCGGGGTGATGACCTGGTAGGCCGGCATCTCCCAGAGGCCTTTGGGCCAGTTTTGGATGTGCGGGCGTCTGGGATCGATGGCGTTGGCGGGACTGCCGTTGTCGAGGGTGTATGGCCAGAGAAAATTGGTGCCGTCCTGGTCCGGCTGCTGGCCTTCTTCGATGCTGCAGTCGTACCAGAAGTCTAGTGAGCGAGCGGCGAAGAACGTGTTCTCGTTATAGCGAAGGAAGGGGGTGCGGAACCCCCAAAGGTCGGCGCGCTTGACCCCCACCGCGCTAGTGGTGAGAAAGTCGATGCAGCCCTGCATCTCACTGAGCCACTTGGCCTCGCTGAAGTTGCTGCCATCGGCATGCGCGACGGTGTGATCGCCGGTTTCGAAGCCCGCCTGATAGGCGGCCTTCCAGCTCGAGGCGGCGGAGGAATAGATCGATGCGTGGTAGAAGGTCGCCTTCGTGGTGGTGCCGTCGTAGGTGGCGGCCTGGTCACTACCCGGTGGATTTTTAAGGCCATTGAAGAGGCCGACTACCCAGTTCACGCCGTCGATCTGCGGGTTGTCATCGGAGCCCATGGCGACAAACATCGGGACCTGCTCGGGCTTGAGACCGCCTGGCGGATTGGCCGACGGGGGAACGTTGTCGTTCCCAGTCCAAGGGCCGAGGCCTGTCGCAGGGATCCCGCTGTGGGCATCCGCATCAACTCCGGAAGCCGCCGTCACTCGATATCGTGGCGTCGCGAGAGTCCGCAAACTCCGACTCGGGAGAACTGGCGTCGGCAAGCTGGCCGCCGTCACTCGATATCGTGGCATCGCGAGAGTCCGCAGACCCCGACTCGGGAGAACTGGCGTCGGCAAGCTGACCACCCCCGCTTCCTCCCGTCTGGCTCCCTTCGCTGCCTCCGGTTCCGGACCCGCCCGTTGCACTTGCCCCGGCGCTTCCGTCTCTCTCCCCGCCCGCGGACGCTCCGCCTTGTCCTCCCGGGGCACCAGCTTGTCCACTGGATCCCGCGCTCCCTCCGCTCCCTGACGCCGGACCAGCCCCGACGTTGCTGCCGCCATCCGATTGTCCTCCGCCGCCACACCCAGCTGCCAGCGGAATCGCGACTAGCGGGATGGCGAGAACCGAGGCCACTAAGAGGCGCTGAACGAAGGAAGGCATCGTTTTCGTTTTCATTTTCATGATACAACATCCCAAGGCTGGCACCTCAGTGGAAGAAGCAAAATGACTCGGTTGCGTTTGCCGCGATAAATACTTGCGGCGATTTGCCACGGTTCCCGGTCGCATGGCATTACCCCAGCTAGCTTGATCGGCCTCAGTCCACCCGTGATACAGTCGGTCCTCCAGATGGCGGGCAACATCTGGGCCACGAAATAAGACGGGCCCATGGCTGCGATCGCAATCAAGGATCTCTTCCTGTGCCACAGCAGTGTTGACAAGCCGTGGGTCGAGGAGCTCGCCGAGGATGTAGAAAACGAGGAATGGGACGGGCGGGCACTTACGGTTTTCCTCAACGAGTGGGATATCCAGCGTGGCGACAACATCATTGTGGAGCTGCACAAGGTGCCAGGTAGGCTCGCTGCGTCGAGCTGGTAATCACACCCGAGATGATTACGTCGTATTGGGGGAAGAAAAGGCAACTGACGAGCGCGGTCACGCCAAGCCCGGCGAAGCTTGGAGCGGTGAAACGATCAATTCGCGGCGGCTTGGAACAAAGAAATGGCCGGAAGGTTCGATGCAGTCGCGTCGAGTGCGGCGCTGTGGAGAGCGCTCCTGCGAGCTTGCCGTCTTCGCCGCTGCAAGCGCAAGGAAGGCCATTGTCGAAGGCCCGCTGAGCAAATCCTGTTGGCAAGCGCTCGCGGAGCGTACTGAGTACCGTGCTGTCGATCGGCCGACCGTGAGCGAGCCCCCATGCGGCATCGAACGCCATCTCCGCCATCGGCCCGCCCGAGATCGCGGTGCGGACGCCGGCGACGATTGCTTCGTCAATCGGACGTCCATCGGCGAGCGCTTGGGCGGCGCCGAGCGCAGCGCTGATGCCCGAGCCAACCCCGGGCACCAAGGAGATGACGCTGTGCACGTACGGAAGCACGGGCCGAGCGGCGCTCCTGATCACCGTGAGCGCCGGTGTGACCTAATGTCCATACGGGCTCTGGGGCAAGCCCTGGGGTGGCGCTGATCGTGAGCTGCCCTACCGCACACCCGTGCGCTTCATGAGTCGCCAGAAATGCTTGCGATCGATCCCGGCCATGTTGGCAGCCAGCGAAACATTGTTCTCAGCAGCACGTAGCAACTTCGATACGTATTCGGTTTCGAACCGCCGCAAGACGGCTCTTCTCAGTTCACGGTAGGCTTGTACTCGATCAGACGAATGCTGGCCCGGAGCGTCGTAACTTCGGACCGATCGTGCTGAATTGTCGGCACGGGGTCGCTCCTCATCAGCCAGACTGCCGAGTGACCGCATGGCGAGCGTGACCGCAGCTCGTGAAATCCCCTCGCGCCTGGCAATCTGCGCTCTCGACCCGATTTCCCCAGTCTCGAGCTGAATCTGCCACTCGACTGCTCTCCGCAGTGTCCTCAAGCGTTGGAGCCGACGTCCCTTTGTGCGGCCCGCAGGTGCGGGAGGCGAGTTCGCGCGCCCGGACGTCGGCCTTGCCTGAAAGGGTCCTTGTGGCGTCACTAGCGAACCATCGGCGGCGGCTACCTGCCCCAACTCGCCGAGCTGTGCTGCGCGGGCGGCACTGAGGGTTGACGAGATAAGCTGCCGGACCTGCCGCCGAAGTTCTGCGCGAAATTCAGTCATGTGGCGGCGAAGCGTAGCTCATTCGACTCGGTCATCCAGGACTCCCGGCTACACCCGATTGGTTCGCGGATGCGTTCGTTTTCAGGCCACCATCGCGGCCACGTTGGCGCAACCGGGGGGGCTGGCCCCAGCCAGCCCTCACCCGGCGCGAGAAGACTTACGGATGAAGGCGCCGCTTCATTCCTGCGATCGATCGGGAGACGATTCGGGCCCGACCTCGTTGTTGTCCGGCGGCCTACACGCGTCAGCGCGGTATCGGAGGTACCGTCGGCCGCCACATCGACCTCGAACCTCTCGAAACGCGGAGGTGCGATACGTCTCCTCCGTGGACGATTGTCACGACGTAACCGTTCAGGGGGCATGACGAGAGCTTGAAATGATGGGAAATCCGTCGTTCCATGGGAGTCGCACCCCAATGGTTCGCGCTATAGCTGTCGTTGCAAGTCTCTTCGCGGCTTGTGCACGCGCACCGGCGGCACACGACCGCGCAGGTTCCTGGAGTGATCCAGCACGTCACGAGGTCCGAAAAATCGGTGTTGGTGACGGCGTCAGTCTCGAGTTCGTCGACTGGGGCGGGACCGGACCAACGATCTTCGTTCTCGCTGGTCTTGGCAACACCGCACATGTCTTTGATGATTTCGCGCCGGCATTTCTCGACCGTTGGCACGTCATCGGAATGACGCGCCGGGGGTACGGGGCCTCCGATGCGCCGTCGAACGGGTACGCGATCCCAACACTCGGCGCTGACATCGTGCATGTTCTCGACGCCGTTCACATTGATCGCGCGATTCTCATGGGACATTCAATCGCGGGCGACGAGATGACGTGGGTTTCCACGAACCGCCCCGATCGAGTGCTTGCGCTCATCTACCTCGACGCTGCGTATGACCGCGTGGCGTTTCGCGAGGTCGTTGGCAGTCCGCCGCATTCTGCCGAGACGCCGCCGAGCGATCTCGACCTAGCCAATCCTAATGCGTACGCCGAGTATTTGCGCCGAGGTATGGGTTTGCCGATTCCACTTGGCGAAGTGCTTGCCAGCTTCAGGTTTGATCCGACGGGCCGGTTCGCGGGGCCTGCTCCCAGTACGAATGCAGGCTCGCAGATCATGAAGTCGCTTTCCCATCCGGCTTACGATCACGTAGTCGCCCCGGCGCTCGCCATTTATGCGGTCACCAATCCCGCCGACGAGTCGCTGACGCCGGAGCAACGACGGCTTGCCACCTTCAATGCTGGCGAGCGCACGCGCTTCGCCAAGGAAGTGGCAGGGGCGCGCGTGGTGGAGCTACGCAATTCGAAGCATTATGTCTTCCTCGCGAGTCGGGATGACGTCGTGCACGAGGCACGGGGGTTCCTCTCCGCTCTACCTGTGGACGTGCCGAAACCGGCGACGCATTGAGCGAGGCCGGTAACCGTCCAAACGGGTATGACAAGCGGCGTAAGTGATCCACATTGCTCCATTATTTCGTGGGGCTTTCCATCCGCACGTAGATCTGCGATGGAAGGCGCGTGGTGCGCGATTGGCGAGACGAGCGCATTTCTGAGCTGGAGGTGGGGCTCGTCACGAAGGATCGGCGCATCGCGTCGCTCGAGGCGGAGCGCGCGTCGAAGGACGCACGAATCGCGGAGCTCGAGCAGCAGGTGTCGATGCTGAGACGAAGATCCCGGTATGGCGATGCGGTCCGGGCCCTGATGGCCGTTATGGCGCTCTTCACTGGCGTCTACCACCTCAGCCGGCGCAGGGCGCTCGAATTGCGGTCGGACATCATCGGTGTCCGAGTGTCGCTCGGAGCGCTTTCCGCCGTCGAAGCGCGCGTCGGCCAACTGTGCAACCTGCGGTGAGCGAAGCGTGCGGAGCAAGTCGGCCGGGGCAAAGTCAAACAGACCGACGGCACGAGCTGGTACCAAGCTGGCATGACGATGGCGCTATGGACGATCGCTCCACCGTTCACGTCACCGGCGAGCGCCGACATCACCTGCAACCCGCGCGCGAAGAATCGCATGCCGACTCGACCTAGCTCCCGTCGACCGGAATAGTCGGTCAGCGTGAGACTGGTGCCGTCGACGGGCACATACACAATGCGCTCGCCCTGACATCGCTTTGCACCTGCTGCCATCGCCGCCGCCACGACCGCATCACCACTGACGTCGCCGCTTTCCCGAAGCCGAAACGCCCCCTCCCGTTCCGCACTGCTCGGAAAAACGCTCGTCACGGTCCGCGCGGCGACTCAGCAGCTCGTGCGACCATGACGACGAGGCGATCGGTCCGACGCTGATCTCCGAGTCTGGCCCCGCCAAACGTTCGGACGCCCACGTGTTCACGCAACCCGCCGCTTTCAAGGTCATGCCGTTTCGAACACGTCGCGCGCTCCTGAAATTCCAGGATAATACTTCGCCAGACAGCCGGAGCCCGTCGTGACGGAACGGTTGCGTTGTGCGGACGCTTCGCGCCACGTAAATCGACTGCTCACGACGCATGCCGAGACCCGAGATGCTATATACCGCGTCATGCGCATCTGCATTTTGGGAGCTACTGGTCTGGTCGGGCGTGAGTCGCTCGAGCTCGCACGGCGCGCCTGGCCTGGCGCCGCGATCGATCTCTACGCGAGTCGTGACCAGAGCCTCGAGCACCACGGCGAACGGTTGAACGTCCTCGGAGCGTCGCACCTCGAGCGCGGTGATGCGCCAAGAGGCGACCTGGCCCTCGTTGCACTGGACGACGATCATAGCAACCGTTACGTGCCGCGCCTGCTCGACCTCGGCTATCGCGTTATCGACAAAAGCAGCATCTATCGCCTCGATCCGAAAGTCCCCCTGGTTGTCGCCGGCGTGAACTCCGACCAAGTCGGCGAAACGGTGCGTCTCGTCGCCAATCCCAATTGCACCACAATGCCTTTCGCGCTGGCGATAGGACCGCTGGCGCGGCGCTTCGGCCTGGAAGCGGCAACGCTGAGCACCTACCAGGCGGTAAGCGGCGCCGGCATCGCAGCTCTCGATGAGTTTTTGGCCGACGCCCAACGCGGATACGCGTCGCCCAACCGACTCGGCAACGGATTTGACGTCGGGCGCTACGCCGGCAACACGGTTCCTCACAACGGCAAGACGGACGACTCGGGCTTCTCGGCTGAAGAGAAGAAGCTCATGCAGGAGAGCCGTAAGATTTTTCAGGCTCCCGACCTCGCCATCTCCGTCCAGTGCTGCCGAGTACCGGTGACGGTAGGCCATTACATCAACGCATGGATCACGGTCGGTCGTAAGATCGAGCTCGACGAGGTCGCTGCGGTGCTATCCGACGCGAGCTCGGCTCCCTTCGTGCGCTTCTTCGCCGGCGCGGCCGGAGAGGGCCTCAGCGCTCTCGCATGCGTCCACGATCGCGATCGGGCGCTCGTGGGTCGACTTCGCCGCGACGTCCGCGACGCGACGGGCCGCAGCATCTGCTTGACCATGGCGGGGGACAACCTGCGGCTCGGCGCCGCCACCAATGCGATCCGCGTCGCGAGCAGGTGGTTTCCGGCGCGCGATCCCGATCTCTTGGCACCCGAGAGCTGAAAGCCGCGCTGACGAGGCCGTCCCGGAGGAGCTGCAGCACTCGAGGCCTACCGGAGCTGGAATCGCTTTCTATCTGGATACCTCATGCACCTCGACGAGGAGGAGACTCGGCTGTTTCCCGCGCTCGGCGCCCGGAACCCGCCCGCCAGCCGCGTAGCCGCCCTCGTCGTCCCGCGCGCCGAGCAGGCTTCGGCCTTTCTGGCGATGCTACTGCCGGTTCTATCGAACGCCGAGCGGGTAGAGATCCTGCGACACCTGCGCGCCGCGCCCGGCTGGCTCGAGCGCGGCCTCGCGGCCGCACGAGATTCCTTGACCGCCGCCCAGGTCGGGCAACTCCAGCGGGCTCTCGACACCGCCTGAACCGCGGGCGCACTGTACAATGCGGCATGCCCAAGAAGCCGGCAACGATCGACGCGTACCTTGCAGCAGTGAAGCCTGACCGGCGCGCGACGCTGGAGAAGCTCCGGCGGGCGATCCATTCCATCGTGCCCGAGGCAGAGGAGTGCATCAGCTACTCGATGCCCGCATTTCGGTATCGCGGGCACGTGATCGCCGGCTTTCTTGCCACGGCGAAAGGATGCTCGTACTTCCCGTTCAGTGGCACGACGCTCTCCACGCTGTCGTCGGATCTAGCGGCGTACAGCCGAACGAAGTCCGCGCTCCACTTCGATCCCAAACGCCCGCTCCCCATTGCGCTCGTGCGCAAGCTCATCAAGGCGCGCATCGAGGAGACGGCGTAGATTTCAGAACATCGCATTCTTGTTTTCGGATTTCTCGGCGCGGTTGGCGAACCGCGAGGCTTAGGTGCGATCAGGAACTCCTCGCCGCTGGACGGCAGAAGACCATCCGTCCTGGCCGAGAAGTAACGCTGGGCAAGCGTGGCGCCCGACACGTGCTCGGCGTTGTCGAAGCCCGCTTCAGCAAAGGGGCCGGCCTGACGGATCTTGGTACAGGCTCGGTCGGCGACCGCGCCGAATGCGCCAGCTCGTCGCAGTGTCATCGTGCCCCTCGCGCGCGTCACGAATCCAGGACTGCCAGTAGCTCAAAGCGATCCAAATCGCCCACCTTGATCTTGGGCAGCCCTCTCGCCGGAGCCTGTCCACAGTGGCCAGGGCGCAATGGCCACGGTTGCCGAGACTGGCGGCCATCGTTTACGCTCTTAGGATCTTGGGGTTCAGGTTCCGGCGGAGCATTGGCTTGGGGAAGTTCGCGCGTGTGAACCTAGTGCATCGTTTCGATCGAAACGATGCACTAGAAAATTCGCGGAGCGAATTTTGGGTCTGGGCGAAGCCCAGCAAAAACAGTCTAGTGCCGCGATGCGCGGCGCAGCCGCGCGTGCGAAGCACCCATCATCTCGAT
>WNGB01005937.1_pt1 | contig 19002 bp, 12 predicted proteins | sample 5400681 | NCBI WGS metagenome assembly WNGB01 (sample SAMN13153367, study PRJNA577476) | soil metagenome | isolation source: 115 cm soil or saprolite under grassland replicate 2 | place: USA:California | collected 2016-06-15
TGGCGGATGCGCTCGCGGGTGACCGCGAAGCGCTTGCCGACCTCCTCGAGCGTGTGCTCGCCCTCGTCGCCGATGCCGAAGCGCAGGCGCAGGATTTCCTTCTCCTTGGCCGAGAGCGTGCCGAGGGCCCGCTCCACCTGGTTCGTTAGGTCCTGGCTGATCAGGTTGTCGTTCGGCGACTCGGTGCTCTTGTCCTCGAGGAAGTCTCCCAGCTCCGAGTCCTCGCCGATCGGCGTCTCGAGCGAGAGCGGCTTACGCGAGGACTCGAGGATCAGCCGAACCTTGCGCGCGGGCACACCGGTCTTCTTGGCGAGCTCTTCGGGCGTCGGATCGCGGCCCATCTCATTGACCAGAGCCCGGTTGACGCGCGAGATGCGGTTGAGCGTCTCGACCATGTGCACCGGGATGCGGATGGTGCGCGAGTGGTCGGCGATGGCACGCGTGATCGCCTGACGGATCCACCAGGTGGCGTACGTCGAGAACTTGAATCCGCGCCGGTACTGGAAGCGGTCCACCGCCTTCATGAGGCCGATGTTGCCTTCCTGGACCAGGTCGAGCAGCGTCAGCTCGCTGCCGAGGTAGCGCTTGGCGACCGAGACGACGAGGCGCAGGTTGGCCTCCATCAGCTCGCGCTTGGCCTGGCGCACGATGCGGTCGTGCTCTTCGATCCCGCGGAGCGCGGCCTGGAGCGCCTTCTTGCCTAGCCCGATCTCGCGCTCGAGGGCGCGGATGTCCCTGGGGGTCCTGAGCTCGACCAGGCGCTTCGCCTGGCGGCGGACGTCGCCCACCAGCTGGTCCACGAGTCCGGGCTTGAGCGGCAGCTTCTCGACCGCGGTCTGAATGGCGGCGCGGTTCTGCGCGATCCACTTGTGGTAGTTTGCCCGCGTGGTCTTGCCGCGCCGCTTGTCCTGGAGCGACTCCTGCAGCCGTTCGATCTCCCGCTCGAGCCGCCGGATCCGAGTGAAGACGGCCAGCAGCGGCTTGATCTCGTCGGGCTTCGGCTCGCCCCCCTCGGGCAGCACGATGACCTCGTCGAGTCCGAGCTCCGCGTGCCGGATCCGGTCCACCCGGGCCAGCAGCCGGGTTGTCGCCATGGGAATCCCAGCCAGCGCCCGGCGGAGCTGGATCTGGCCGACCTCCGGGGGTTTCCTCGAGGACGACTTCCGCGACCTTTTCCTCGTCCTCGAGCTCGGTCCCTGAGGGCTCGGCCTCGATCTTGGGCCGAGCGCCCTTGCGCACCCTGGGCTTTGGCTGAGCGGCAGAGGCCCCCGGATGGATGGTCTCGAGAACCTCCGAATCGCCTATTTCCCTGAACCTCATGCCTGTAAATTCTCCTGGGCGTTTTATACGCTTACGGACGTCGTTCCGTTTCAGAATTTGCCATTACAGATAGAGCGGAAGACGCCGGCCCATCCGATCTCGCCTGTCCAGAGGCTTCCGTTCTACCAGGAGGTATTCCCGCGTCAATTCTCACCTCATTCCTAACGCTTCGAGGCAGTGGGGAATGCCCTCGGGCGGGTCAGATGAGGTCCGCCTCGAGGAGAAGGCGGGGCGATTTCGGTGAATGCGGGCCCACGCTACCGTTTAGACCAAGTCAACCTCGAAGGCGAGGGTGTTCGATTTCGGTGGTTGCGGGCCCGCGATTTGAACCAGCGATTCAAGGCAACTGTCAGGGGACTAAAAGTCGCGTTTGATTCCCTTACCGGCACCTGCGATTTCGAGATCCGGGACTGAAACGCGACTTTCAGTCCCCTGCACCGATCCCCCGGGGAGAATTGGCAGGCTGTTGGTCCCACGCCGCCTCGCGGGGTCCCAAAGGTGCTGACGACGGACACCTTGATCTGTCCGCATCCAAGGAACGACTAACAATAGGAGAGGATGGTCGACGCGATCAGCAAGGTATTACCATTAGCAGGAGATCATTGCGCTAGGTACGCCCGGGAATAACGTGCCCAGAGGAGGGAACTGACGAAGGCACGACGATGGTTGACCACTCAACCGGTGTCGGAAGGGAACGATCAAGGACAAGCTCGCGACACGCTCCGAGACCACGGGACGAGCCCGCTCTTCTCCGATCTCGAGCGGTTGCTTCTCGACTACGCGAGGAGATGATGGCAATGTGCAGGTGGACCCGGACTCGTCGAGGCGCTCAAGCGTCATCTCTCCGCCGAGGCGCGTACCCAGCTCACCCTGAGCATCGCCGCGGCCAACGTCACCGACCGATTCAACCAGGCGCTCGGCACCGAGCTCGAGGCCTAAAGGAGACCGACCATGGCCGACACGATTCAACGCGTCGAGTACTTCTACGCGCAGGTGCCCAACAAGGCGGGCGAGGGCGCCCGCTTTCTGACGGCGCTCCAGGAGGCCGGCATCAATCTCCTCGCGTTCTCCGGCTTCCCCGAAGGACGCGGCTCGCAGCTCGACTTCGTTCCCGCCGATCCAGCCGCCTTCAAGCAGTTCGCGCGGACGGCCAAATGGAAGCTCACCGGCCCCAAGAGCGCCATCCTAGTGAGTGGCGAGGAGCGCGTGGGTGCGGTGGCTGAGCTGCACAGGAAGCTCGCCGAGGCGAAGATCAACGTGACGGCCATCGACGCCGTCTGCGCTGGCACCGACCGCTACGGGGCCATCCTGTGGGTGGCCCCGCGCGACGTGGGCAAGGCCGCCAAGCTCCTCGGCCCCGCGTAGAGCCGATGGGCGACGGAGAACGGGCGCGCGTCCTTCCTGTCCAGGTCGCACAGGTTGTCCATGAGCTCGGCCCAAAACCTTCAACAGCAGGAGTGAACCATGGCTCAGGACAGCACGCGCCGTTTGCTCAAGGTGTTCGGGATCGCCGTCACGAATCTGGAGGACGCGCTCGAAGCCGCCCTCGCCGAGGGTGCGAAGAAGGCCGAGGCGGAGTTGAGAGAGCGGATGAAGGAAGTGATCGCGCTCGTCGAGCGGCTGTCCGAGCGGGCGGCGAAGCTCTAGCGCCGCCCCTTCGGCTGTTGCCGGAAGACGGATAGGATCGTACTCAACTCCAAAAGGAGTCCCCGTTCACTCGTCATATGGCGCGTACTGACTATTAGGTTTGCCTAATAGTCTCGCTCACTACTTTCCCACTACTTTAGTGGGCGGATTGGGTCCTGACACGACGAATAGAGTTCCCACTCAGTAACAGCATCGGGATGGCTTTCGACGACGCCTAGTTCCGGTAAAACCTCTCGATTGTCGGCTTCCCTTGCAGCTCCTCAGCGCCGGCTTCGCCGTCATCGGCTAGATCATTGGCATCTACCTCACCTATGCCGGTTTCCGCCGATGAAGACCAGCTCCTCCTTCCATTGGGAAGCAAGGGCCCAACCCGTTCCCCCGCCGGGACAATGGCCCAAGCGGACGCCACTGAAGAAGGCACCTCAGGCGCCCCGGCGGAAGGTCACGAAGAAGTCTCGATGAGCTTCACGGCCGAGGACATCATTCGGCCCGACGTTGGCTTCCTCCTCCGTGGCAACTATCGGGGCAAGTTTCTCTGCTCGCCGTGCCTCGTCACACTGGCCGCCGCGGAGGAAAACGAACGAGCCGGCAGCGTCCCGCAAGAGACCTCACGCCTCACTCACAAGCAGCGCCACAGGAAAGTTGGCGAACACGTCGGCCAGTGACAGACCTCCGCGGTCCACCGCGAGGCGCTCGCCGGTCAGTCGGTTGACAAACCGTGGGCCGGCCTCGGGCGGCACAAGCAGCCGGGTCTCGTCGCCCCAGTAACTGTCGCTGAGCGGTGGTTCTTCGATTCCGCGGCGGGCCAGTAGGCGAGGGACGATTGTGAGCGCGACGGCCTCCTTCGCGACTCGTGCGAATCCGAGGATGTGTTCGGCTAGGGGACCCCGCGTCTCTAGTGGCCGGTACTCGCCTTCACGGAAGAGCGGCGCGTGGGCGCGGCGGCAGGCGAGGGCCTCGCGGATCAGGTAGAGCTTGGCGCGTCCGTCCTCCTTGGCCTTCACGAGTTCCTGGGCGAAGGCCGCGCGGTCACTGACCTGTTCCGTCGCCCCGATCAGCTCCTCGAGCATGCGACGGCGGAGCTGCCAATCGACGGGGCGCCGGTTGTCCGGATCGACGAGATTGAGGTCCCACAATTCGCTGCCCTGGTAGAAATCGGGAAGACCGGGCGCCGTGATCTTGACGAGGGTCTGGGCCAGCGAGTTGAACGCGCCGAAATGGGCGACCCGGGCCTGGAAGGCCGCGAAGTCCTCCAGGAAAAGAGACGAGCGGCCCGGATCGAGGATCGCGTCGGCGAAGCGAGCGACGGCTTCATCGTACCGCACGTTCGGATTGATCCAGCTGGTGTGCGATTTGGCCTCGTGGGTCGCCTTCAAGAGGTAGGCGAGCAACCGCTCCACCCCGATCGGCCAGGCCCCGATGAGGGTTTGGTAGATCAGGTATTCAGTGTTCGCCCCTGGCGTCGGTTGCGCGTCGACCATCGTGCGGTGCTTCCGGTTCAGCTTCTGCCAGATTGCGACTCGGCCGCGCCATTCCTCGGGAATCTCCGAGAGGACGTTGATTCGGGCCCGCACGTCCTCGCCCCGTTTCGTGTCGTGCGTCGAGGTGGCCGACAACGCATGCGGGTACGACCGCTGCCGGTCGGCCATCGCCGCGTGGAACTCGGCCAACGGAGTGCCAAACCGGCTCGGGTCGGCGCCGACCTCGTTGAGTGACACCAGCCGATTGAACCGGTAGAGAGCGGTGTCCTCGTAGCCCTTGGCGGTCACCGGCGAGGTGATCTGCTGGAAACGCATGGCGAACTCGAGCCGCTCGCGCCGTTCAGCCTCCTGCGCCCAGGGCGGAAACCGCAGCGTGAGGATGTCCTGGATCCAGTCGTAGATCGACGGACTGGTGAGTGGCGTGCGACGCTTCGCCTGCGCCACCGCCCGGGCGATGAACTCGCGGTCGCGATCGTTCACGGCCCGCTGGTCCTCGCCCACGTATGTGCGGTACACAGGAAAGTTGGCGACGATCTCGGCCAGCGCGCGGGTGAGACTGGCCAGGGTGAAGTCGCGGGAGGAGCGGTGCTCCTCGGAGATGGCGTTCAGCCGGTGCGCGAGCATGTTCAGCTCCGAGGCCATCGACGTCTGCATGACGAGCCGCTTGCATTCGTAGACGATCTCCGAGAAGGGAGGACGCTCCTTGATGAGACGGGCGTACAGGTGCTCCATCGCCCGCGCCTGGCTGCGATCGACGAAGATGCCGTTCAGGAGGTTCAGAAACTCGTACCCTGTGGTCCCGGCAATGGCCCAGGTCCGGGGCAGCGCCTCGCCGGGACTCAGGATCTTCTCGGCGACGATGTAGAGGTCGCCCCCGCCGGCGGGCGCGGCGGCGCGCGCGCGCGCACACTCGTGCCGCAGCCTCCGGAAGTATTCGGCCGGGGCGTAGAGGCCATCGGGATGGTCGACCCGAAGCCCGGTGACCTGTCCGGCGCCGACGAGCCGGAAGACGAGGCGGTGCGTCTCGGCGAAGACTTCGGGGTCCTCCATGCGAATGGCGGCCAGTTCGTTGATGTCGAAGAAGCGACGGTAGTTGATCTCCTCGCCGGCTACGCGCCAGAAAGCGACCCGGTACGCCTGCTCGCTCAGCAGTTGGTCGAGCAGATCGAACGAACGCAGATCGTCCGGCGTGCCGTTGAAGCGCCGTACGGTCTCATCGAGGAACGTCTGCACCTCGGGTGACTGACGCAACAGGGCCGCCAGACGCTCGACCCCGGATGTCTTGTCCTGTGCTCGTATCCTCGGCCGCTCCGGGTTGTGGTCGGCACGCGGCGGGAGGCTCGCGAACCAGGTGGTGAGGGCCCTCAGCTCAAGCAGGCCGGGGTGCGCTGGCCCCAAGTCGACCTCCAGCTCTTCGATCCGGTGGCCGAGGATCCGGCTGTAGGAGTGCGGAGCGATCGGTAAGGTCGTGTCGTAGTACCGGATGGTGAAGATCCCTTCGTTCAACTCGAGCCGCAGCTCACCGCGCTCCAGCACGATGCCATATTGGTCGCCGAGGACCGGCAACAGAACCTTGCCCGCCAGCTCTGGCTTGGTCGGCCTCCAATCGATGTCGAACACGTGCGAGTAGCGAGAGCGGGGGCCATTCTCGAGAACGTCCCGCCACCAGGCGTTGTGATTCCGAGCGATCCCCATGTGATTGGGGACGAGGTCGATCAGGAGACCCAGACCAAGGCGGCCGAGGGTCTCCGAGAAGCGGACGAAGGCTTCCTCGCCTCCGAGCTCGCCCCGGATGGAATTGTGATCGGAGACGTCGTAGCCGTGGGAGCTCTCCGAGCTGGTCTCGAAGATTGGGGAGATGTAGCAGTCCGAAATCCCCAGAGCCGCGAGATAGGGGACCAGGCCCGCGGCGTGGTCGAAGGTGAGCTGGGAGCCGAGCTGCAGACGATACGTCGCCAGCGGGATCCGGGGGCCGGCCGGCGCAGTCACCGAGTCTCTTCGGCCGCAAGGGCAAACCCGAGGGCATCGGCGAGCGGCCGCAGCGTCTCGCGCGCCTCCGGGTGGTCGCGCCAGAGCGCGAAGAACCGGTTCTGCGTCTGCCAGAGCCCGAAGCGGAGCCCGAGCCGCTTGAGCCCGAGGACGAGCGCTTCGAAGCTGGCCACTCTCTCCGGCGTCGGCCGCTCGGTCAGGGCGTCGAGGGCTTGCCCGACCGCCCCGCTGATGATCGGGCGGGCCGCGGTCGGTTCCAGCTCGAGGCCGAGCGAGCGCGCCTCTGCGGACACCTCGAAGAGGTGCTCGGGGAGTGAGGTCGCATCGGTGGCACGCCTCAGCTCGGCCACCAGCTGGTCTTCCATCACGTGTTTGGCGGTGATGCGGAGCACCTCGGGAATTGGCGCGTCAGCTTCCCGCAGGTACCGGACCATCTTGCGGGTCTCCTCCCAGACCCGACGGTACGTTTGCTCGTGCTTGTCGAGCACAGCTTGCATCACGCTGGCGAGCACGTGCCGGCGCTGCTCGAGGAAGAGGTGGGTGAGCGAAAACAGGCCTTGCGGAAAGTATTCATCGAGCCCTCTCACCATGTCGGCGAGGCTGCGCTGGGCGTAGCGCCGCAGGAGATCGGTCTTGAGCATGGCGTAACTATCCTGGCCTTCGTGCATCCGGATGCCGCAGGAGAAGTCATGGCCGCCGAAGTGGAGCACGGTGTACTCGAGCTCTCGAGTCTCCCCGGTGATCTCGGAGGCGACCCGGACGCGCCCGATCCGGAGCCTCGTGCCGTCGTAGGCGTCGCTGGTGTCGTCAAGCCGATGCACGCACCAGGCGTAGACCGCGGCCTCGTCCTCATATTCCTCGAATAGGCCGCTGATCGCATAGTGGGCGACGACACGCCGGATGTCGACGACCGACGGCCTGATCAGGGTCCGATAGACCTCGCCGCCGTTCGCGAAGGCGGCCACGTTGCTTGGTGCGGCCTCGAGCCGTCGGACGAACTCCTCCTCCAAATGATCCCCGCCGAGGTCGCGCAGATACTGCAGGGCCATGGCCGCGTACTTCAAAATCTGCGTGGGTTCCAGCGCTGAGATCTCATCACAGAACCATCCGCAGGATGTGTACATGAGCAGGCGATTGCGTTCCATCTCGAGCAGCCGGCGTGTCTCCACCTGCCCACCGGCATCCAGCAAGACCCGCCGGTGCCGGGCCAGCCAGGTGGCGAGGCACTCCGGGCTGCGATCGAGGATCACCTCGATGTAGGCGTCTCGCGCCTCCCAGGGGTCCTTGAGGAAGGCCGAGGCACGTGACTCGTAGAACGTGTCGATCTGGTCTCGGAGCCAGTCGAGCGCTTCCCGCAGTGGTTCCCGCCAGCGCTGTTGCCAGTCCGCGCGTGTCCTGCACCCGCAGTCGCTCCGCCACCGCTCGATGCCGTGCGCGCAGCTCCACGACGTCCGCTCCCGGATCTGGACTTCGAAAGCGGGCGGGTGCTTGACCAGGAAACTGCTGTAGTTCGTCAGCGTCGCGAACCCTTCGGCCTCGAGCTGGGCGATGGCGGCCGCCAACGCCATGTCTCCAAACTGCTTATGGTGGCCGTAAGACTCGCCGTCAGTAGCACAGTGGACGAGCTGGGCTCCCTCACGGTCCGCGACGAAGCCGGCCTTCAGGCGGGCGACGAGATTCTCGCCACGATCGAGGGCGTTTTCGAAGGCGATGGCCCGGGAGATTGGCCCGTCATAGAAGAATAGGGCGAGCGTCTGCCCTCGTGGTCCCCGCCAGAGATACGGCCGGCTAGGATCGATGCGGTCGTTGACTTCTTCCCAAACCTCGGTACCGATCTTACGGATGCGCCAGGCTTGATGGGGAGCCAGGATCGTGAACTTCATCCCCGCTTCGGTGAGGATCTCGAGCGACTCGTTGTCGACGGCGGTCTCCGGTAGCCACATCCCCTCGGGATCGCGCCCGAATCGTGCTTGGAAATCCTGTCGCCCCCACTGGACCTGTGTGAACTTGTCGCGGCGCGTGGCGAGCGGCAGGATCATGTGATTGTAGACTTGGGCGATCGCGTTGCCATGTCCCCCGTGCGCCTTAGCGTTCTGGCGGTCGGCTTTGAGGATGTTCTGGTAGGCGTTGGGCGCATGGCGGTCCAACCAGGAGAGGAGAGTGGGTCCGACGTTGAACGAGATCTTCCGGAAGTTATTGACGATGTCGAGGATGCGGTTGTCCTGGCCGACCCGGCGGGCGGCCGTGTTGGGCGCGTAGCATTCCCTTGTGACCCGCTCGTTCCAGTCGTGATAGGGTGCCGCCGAGTCCTGGATTTCGACCGCTTCAAGCCACGGGTTCTCGCGCGGAGGCTGGTAGAAATGGCCGTGGATGGCAACGAAGCGGTCGGCGTTCACCGGTCGTTCAGCCATAACAGGGCCCCCCCACATTGGCCCGCCGCTGGCAGGCCCGTATCTGACCGTACTGTGCCGACATAACGATCGAGTCTCGGGAATGTAGCATCCCACCCCACGTGCCAGACTGGAAAAGGCTTCCAGGAGTCCAGCCGCCGCAAGGATCGCACGGTTGCGTGTTCATTCCGCGTCTCATCTGCTGGCCGGTTCCTTACCCACTTTCTGCGGCCTCCTCGTATCGAGTGCCTTCTCTCGGGCGCGACCAAGAACCGCGCGGCCCTCCATCGCCCGGGCGTAGTCTGCAAAATCGTCCGGGCCGAGCGGCAGCCTCAGGCCCTCAGCGAGGCGCAGCATCATCACTTGACAGCCGCCCGCGAGGGTGGGAAACCAAACGCATGGGGGTACCCATGCCGTCATGGATCACATCGAAGGCTCGCTGCGCGTTGTTCGGCTCAGCCATGAGACCGAGCCGGAACCCTGGACATACGAGATCAGCTTCGCTCCCTATGCCGCCTACAGCATTCCACCGGCCTGCGACGTGGTCGGCGATGACCAGCTTGAGCGGGCGCTTCGCTATGGGCTTGGCCTGAGGGAGCCACACGTCGACAGCTCCGTCCAGAAGGCCCGCCACGACAACATGGTCATTCACCACGTCTATCTCACGGACGAGCTCAAGACGCTTTTGGACGACGTCATGTAGCCCTTCGCGAAATGTAGCCCTTCGCGAACCTCGCCCGTCGCCTCGTCCCCAGTGAGCACCGCCGGGATCCAGAGGGCGCGGGCGAGGGAGAAGTTGGGCGCGATGGTCCCGGGAGAGGTGTACTGTGCCGAGTGCCTCGCGAAAGCCCTTGGGCATTCTAACGGTGATGATTCGCCAACTCAACAGCCGCCATGGCGCAGTGCGACACGCGGCTTTCCGCTCTCGAGGCACTGGGTGTAGCGTTTTGTTTATCGGGGGTCCACGAGCGGTGTGTTTGCCCGTCTCCCGAGAGTGACCAAAGTTCGTCCCCCGGAAGGAGGTCCCGCATGAACAAGGGCATCATGGAGTCAGTGAAAGACAAGATGGTCGGCTCGATCAAGGGTACCGGCGAGGTCCTGAACGCTGCGGTCGACACCGTCAGCGGCACACTGGTGACCACCATCAAGGGCACTGGCGCCGTGGGTACCGCGTTGACGTCCACCGTATCCGACGTCCTCCGCGGCGCCATCATCGGCACGGCCCAAGTCGGCGGCGACGTCGGTGCCGCCGCCAAGGGAGGCGTGGTCGGCGTTCTCAAGGGCACGAAGGAGGTCGGTGCCGAGACGATCGACACCGTCAGCGTCAGTGCTCGTACCCTCGTCAAGAGCGCGGCCGAGGTCGGCGGCGATCTCGGCACTGTCGCGAGGAACACCGTCGAGGGCGCCATCTCCGGCGCCAAGCAGGTTGGCCTCAATGTCGAGGAGGCAGCCTCGGCGGCCGCCACCGGGTCCATCAAAGGGGCGGGGGAGATCAGCCAGCAAGCCGTCCAGCAGGTCCGCAACGCAGTAACCGGCGTCATCGCGGGCGTCAAGGTGGTCCTGAAGGAGCCCTTCAAGTAGCGTCCGCATCGCGCCCGCCCGCGCGAGGCGAGCGCCAGTCCCCTCCAGGGCGCGGGGGGCCGCGGCAAGGTCTTGAACCGGCCCGTGGCTCCTCGCGCTTTTTCCGCCGCATGAGACGCGACCGCATGCGCGAAGAAAGGCTGTGCCTAGCGCGTCATCCGGACAACGGCCCGGCGGTTTTGTGCCCAGCAGGTCTCCAGCGGCTCCTGGCAGACCGGGCGCTGACCAGCGTACGTAACGGTGGTGATGCGATCAGCGTCGACGCCCTGGGTCACGAGATGATCACGGATCGAACTGGCTCTCCGCTCAGCGAGCGCCTGGTTCGGCCGGGCGTCTCCCCGCTGATCCGAATAGCCCTCGACGAGGACGCGCGCGCGCCCATTCGTTGCGAGCCACGTGGCGGTCCTGTCGAGGTCACGCCGCGCCGCCGGGCTGAGCTCAAGGCCGTGGCCATAGGGTGGAGCGCCAAGAGGCAGATCCTGGGCAAGACGGTCTACAACGAAAAGAACGTGCGGGTCGGGCGGATCGACGACATCATCGTCACGCCGGAGCGGGCGGTGTCCTACGTCATTGTGGGTGCAGGGGGGTTCGTCGGTCTCGGCAGACACGATGTCGCGATTCCGATCAACCAGTTGCAGGAGCAGGACGGGAAGTACGTACTATCTGGCGCGACCAAGGAAGCCATCAAGGCCTTGCCGAAGTTCGAATACGCAAGGAAGTAGATCCAAGTACGCCGGGCCACCCAGCGGCTTTGTGTGGGTGAAGCGTCGTCGCCCGGTCGCTACGGAGCCCTCGCGGCATGCCCGGTATCGGCGCGGGGGTCCACGCAGCAGGACGGCCCAAACTCGTCACTCCGGTGGCCCGAATCCGGCGCATCTAGCGCCATCGGTGAGACGTAAAGCCTTGTCAGACCACACGAACGGACGATGGACCATATCTTGCCCCTCTCCCTGAGCGACCGGGTCTGCTACCGAGTCTCCGGGGGGAGGTGGCGATGCGACGGTTCTCGCAACGGTTCCTGCAATGGTTCTTCATGTTCGCGGTGTTGGCTCTAGTCCTGACCTGTTTCGTCCTAGCGGGCTGCCCGACGATGGCCGCCGGTCGAACTGCGGAGGATAGGTGGCAAGGGGATGATCCGATCCGTACTCGCGTAGCCCTCAGAGAGTCTAGACATTGAGCGCCCGCACCGATACACCGGGCATCGTCTACATTGTTCGTCCAGATCACCTTGCTGTTCAGCCGACTACGATGGAGTTCTCAGTCAGCTTCGGCGGTCAAAAAGATGGAGTCGGAACGGTTGAGCTGGGCAAGCCGAAGGACATTGAGGCCCTGGCATCGCTCCTGCGGAAGCTGCAAATACCTCCAACCGAGATCGAAATAGCCTGCCGAGTGCTGACGACAGAGCCACACCATGAGATTCCGAACGTGATACTGAGACGGGGAATCTTCCGGCAACTCGGTCTGGCGGATACCGACTAGGCACCCACCGGCGCTGTACTATGCAGCACGAGCGATCACGCCTGCGAGTACTTGCCGAACCTGCTCCCGCGTGAATGGCTTGGTGAGCATGGGGACTGTCCCGCCGCCATATTGGGCCTCGAATGCTCTACTCAGTCGCCCGGCCGTCATGAACACCACCCTGGGGGCTAGACGCGGCCAGCCGTTTTCGATGTGGCGATAAAGCGCCTCGCCGCTCATCTGAGGCATCCGAATGTCGCTGAGAATGACATCGTAGCTGCGTCGAGTGAGCAGGTCGAGCGCCTCCGATCCGTCCTGCGCTGTCTCGACATGGTAACCGTCCAACTCGAGTAGGCGCGCGACTATTTCCCGCGAGTCCGCTTCATCGTCCACAAGCAAGATGCAGAAAGCCATCTCCTGTGCTTCCCCGTGTGAGCCGGTGGCTCCTTTGGTTGCTTGACGAGCATAAGGGATGCCGATCCGAAAACATTGGCCATCCTCCGCCCGAAGCCCCGAAAGCGCGCTTGTGCGCCTCGGCCCGGAAGAAGGTTTCGCCAGTACGGTCAGTGGTACCGAGTACAATTCACCCGACTGGCTGGCACCAGAACGCTCCATTGGGACGGCGGTTTAGGAGCTTGCGGCTTTCGCGTACTACTTCCCCTTCGGCGCGCGCGGGTCACTACCGGACACTAGATTTCCCCACAGCACCCACGCGCATTCGGCGGAGGCCGACGTGGCGAGAACGAAGAGACCGAACGCGAGCGGAACGGTGCAACGAAGGGTGACGCATGTGGGTGCCTCTACTTATTCGCGGAGTTTCCACTCAGCCTGCTCAGCCGGTGGTAAGCGGCTATAAGCGGCGTTGCACAAGTAGTCAATGCCCAGAGCAGGGACCTGGCCTTGTCTGGCACTTTTCCCAGGGTCCGCAGATCGCCTCTGACATACGTACCAGCGATATGCCAAGTGCGTCTTGCCGTGGTCCACGCAGTGGCGTCCCTCTTCGACCACACCGTCTCCTTTCTATCTTTTTCTCGCGTATCTCTGTCGGAAGTCTAGCAGAGCGTGCGTCGGTGGGGGCATCGAAGTAGACTATCCGCCTGCTTGGCCGCTTCACCGCAACCGTCGGGTTCGCCCGCCAGAAGGGCCGACTTTAGCATGAGCCAGAGTATCAAGGTCATCCGCGAAATTCTGACGGCCTGGCATTGGGCTGGCGCTCAGAGTATCGAATGGCCGGTTTGCCGCGCTTGCCATGGCTACCGCAAGAAAGGGCCGCGAAAGTCCGTGTGCAAAGGGACCGGCACGACGTTCCCCGGCTTTTGGTGGAGACTGCGGAAGGCGTGGAAGCGCTTCTGGATTTCTTGATGAAATCCGAACAAGCGTCAAGGCTAACCCAAGGAACCTGAAAAGGGGATTCCTGTGGAGAGAGAAAGACCGCGCCACGGGGACGGGGAGGATTGGCTTGGTTATCCGAAAAGCTGGGCGCGCCGATCATTGCTGGCCTGGGATTTGACGCTTCGAGAAATTGCAACGGGACGCGAATCTCGGGGAATGAAAGTCGCGTTTCAACACGCGCCCAAAATCCTCCATCTCCGAGGTGCCCGCGAAGATCGAAGGCGCAGGGCCTTCATTGACAAACAAGCCGCAAGCGTGGGACTTTGACTTCCTGAGGTTCTCCGCATGACGGACTCCGACACCCATACCGGCCGAGAGATCCTCGTCAAGTGGGCCAATGAGCAGGACCACTGGGCGCGGGCAGTGGTGGCCGAGGTTCTCGCAACTCGCGGAGAACTGTCTGAGGCAGCCCTACAGGCAGCGTACGCGATGTTTCTCACCGAGAAACAATTGGTCGATGCTCCCCCTCCGGATGTGCCCTTGCTCGGCCTCGACATCACTGACCAGAATGGAGGCCAGGAACTCCGCCTCGCGCGTCTCAGCGGGGTGCACAGTGTGAACGCCCTCGCAATGAACCAGGAGGTGTTATTCAACGCCCGCATGACGATCCTCTTCGGCGAGAACGCCTCGGGCAAGACGGGCTACGTCCGGATTTTTAAGAGAATGGCTGGGGTTCGGGCCGCCGAGCGCATTCTCCCAGACATCAAGGCTGCAACCTCGCCCGCAACGCCCCAGGCCACGATGGGATATACCCTCGGTGGTTCAGCCATGGAGCACCAGTGGAGGAACGAGGCTGGCGTTCCGCCTTTCACTCGCATCAGCGTGTTCGACGCCCGAGCGGTGTCCTTTCACGTCGACGAAGACCTCACATACACCTACACCCCGGGTGACCTAGGCCTCTTCCGGTTCACCCACCAGGCCGTCGAGGCAACGAAGACGCGGCTTGAGGCCGCTCGCGACGCCGCCCAGCCAAAGGGGAACTCGTTTCTTGCCCAGTTCCGACGTGACACGCCGCTGTACGCGAAGATCGAGGCGCTCGGTCCTTCAACCAACTTCGGGGAACTCGAGACGCTGGCGGCGGTCACGGAGGATGAACTCGCGACGCTCGAGACCATTCGTGAAACGGTTGCGGCTCTAGAGCCACAGACCGTCCAGGCTCGGCTCCGTCTCGCCCGAGAGGATCGAGACCTCTATGTCTCCGTCCTCTCTGTCGCACGGGCCATCGCAACCTTCCCATGGGGCGACTACGACGCGGCGGTCGAAAGGGTGCGCAGGGCCGCAGAGCGCCAAGAATATGCGGCCGAGCAGGCTTTCGCTCAGGAAGGCCTTCCGGGCGGACTCGGGACCGCATGGCGCGCATTCATTCAGGCGAGTGAGGAGTACATCAAGGATCTAAGCGAGCACGACTATCCACACGACGACGCACAATGCCTCTACTGCCGGCAAAACCTCGGCCCGGCTGCGCTCCAGCTGGTGCGCAAGTATCGTGATTACTCTAATAGCACACACCGGCAGGAGCTCGATGCGGCTATACGGGAGCTGAGTGCTCAAAGCACGAGGATCACGGCGCTGGATTTCGGGGGCCTCGGGTCCAGCCTCCGCCGAAGGCTAGCGGGAGAAGAGCGGCGGGAAGAAGTGGTCGAGAAGGCCCTCGGTCTAATCGACGCTAGCACGCCGCTGCAGGAGCAGGTGAGACAGGGGCGGCCGGTCAACCCGGGAGACACCCCCATTCTTGCCGGACAGACTGAGTCGGCGGCTCTCCTCTCAATGGCAAGGGCTGAGGAGCTGATCGCCGCGCTCGAAGCCCAAGCAGCCGAGCGTGAGCGCGAGCGTACCCAGGAGACAGCCAAGCTCCGCGAGCTGGAAGCGAGATTGGCGCTCCGGGCATTGCTGCCCGAAATCCGGGCCTACGTCGAGCGTGCTAAGTGGGCCAGCCGGGCTCTCACACTCATCGCCTCGCGCTTCCCGCAGCTCCTCAGGTCATTGACCGAGGTGGCAAAGGAGGCGAGCGAAGGGCTACTTAACCGAGATTTCGAGCACCACTTCATGGAAGAGTGCGCGGCTCTTCAGGCCCCTCACGTGAAGCTCGACTTCCCCGGCCGGAAAGGTCAGCCGGCGAGGCGGAAGTCCCTGTCCGCGGACTATCGCTTGAGCGACATCCTATCTGAGGGTGAGCAGAAGGTGATTGCGCTGGCAGACTTCCTCGCCGAGGCGTCCCTGCCGAAGGCCTCTGCACCCATCATCTTCGATGACCCGGTGACTAGCCTGGACCATCAACGGCTGGGCTATGTCGTCGACCGCCTCACTCACCTCAGCAAACGGAACCAACTCATCGTGTTTACGCACGATATCTGGTTCGCTGTTGAGCTGCTCGCCCGGTTCGAGGATGAGCCAGGTGCCTGCACCTATTACGAGGTTTCCAGTGCTAGTGGAGTGAAGGGCCTCATTACAGAACGCACCCATCCCCGGTGGGATACCCCTGGCAAGATCGGCCCACGTATTAACACGAATATCGACCAGGCCGGAAAGGCTGCCGGCGATTCGCGCGATGCCCTGATCGAGAGAGGTTACAGCCTCATCCGAACGTGGTGCGAGGCTGTGGCCGAGCAGGAGCTGCTGGCGGGAGTAACGCAACGGTACCAGGCGCAGGTGCGGATGACCAAACTGCCACAGATCAAGGCCGAACGGTTAGGGGAGACGATCTCGGTGATCCTTCCCGTGTTCGAGAAGGCGTGCCGGCTTACAGATGCCCACTCGCAGCCGCTCGTGACACTCGGCGTGAGGCCCACGCTCGAGGAGCTGAAGGCGGACTGGAAGACCATTTCCGAGGCCCGCGACAAGTATCGAAAGTGAAAGGGCGCTCTGCCAGGCTAACCAGCAGGCCGAGACGTGTTTTCGGAGACTCACTTGGGTTGGTCATCGGCTTATACGAGTACCGCAATTCGCTAAGAGAGACCTAAAAGGGGGGCGGGGCGGCGAAAGACTTCGAACGACCATCGGAATTCAAATGCCGGGGGCTATATTGTTGAGTCAACATCCCGTAAGTGTCTGACTCGGAACAGCTAGCGCGTGGCGGACTGTAAACACGGGTTCAAATCCGCTCGGAAAATCGCCGTCAATATCCGGAAGAAGAGTCGGCCCACGGCGGTGAGCCGTGGGCCGGGCAAGTACTGCGACTCTTAGCGCGCTAACTGATGTTCAGACGTGCTGCGGATTATGTTGCTCTGGCATTTCTCATGGGCCGCCGTTTTCTATCATGCTGGATTTGCTGGCATGCGCGTGGGGGCTAACTGTTTCTGGAAGTTCAGGCCCGCGTGACGTATTTGATCACCTGCGTGTAGAATTTGGAGCTCGCGGGCGACTCGACTCGTGGGGCTACCCGGCCCAGGTATGTCGAGGCTGCCAGCGGCGCTACGCGGGTGGAGGGCGGGGCGAGCGGGCCCGGTCACGCGGGCACAAAGCAGTGTGGGTGTGCCGAAGCTCGCGGTGTAGACTGACCGCAGGATCGAATCATTTGAGCCCGCGCGACAGGCAGCCTCCCCGAAGAAGCGTGCGGCGCCGGCCCGGGTCGCAGGCGGAACCCCCCCGCGCTGAAGCCTCTGTACAGGAGCTGCGCGAGAGCGAGAATCGGCTCCGCGCGCTCATCGAAAGCGCGTCGGACCTCATCACGGTGCTGACCACGGACGGCATCATCAGGTACGAAAGTCCGTCCGTTCATCGGCTGCTCGGCTGGCGGCCAGAGGAACTGATCGGCCAGCGGCTGTTCGATTACGTCCACCCCGACGATGTCGAGCAGGTGGTCGCAGGAATAGCGAGGCGCCTGGACGATCCCGCGAGAGTGAACCCCCCGGTGGCCTTTCGTGTCCGAGCCAGTGACGGCTCCTGGCACTTCCTCGAGGCCTATAGCCGCATGTCCACGGATACCGCGGGTGCCGTCACGCTGGTCGTCAACTCCCGCGACGTGACGCGGCAGCGGGACCTCGAGGAGCAGCGGCTGCACGCCCAGCGTATGGAGTCGGTGGGCCGCCTGGCGGGCGGTGTGGCCCACGACTTCAACAATCTGCTGATGGTCATCACTGGGCGCAGCCAGCTTGCCCTGAGCCGCTTGGCCCCGGACGACCCGGTGCGCCGCGACATCGAGCAGATCGCGATGACGGCGGAGCGGGCAGCCCGGCTCACCCAGCAGCTTCTGACCTTCAGCCGTAAGCAGGTTCTCCAGCCCGAGGTGATGGACCTCAACAGGCTGGTCGAAACGATGGAGGCCAGCCTGCTGCGGCCGATAGGCGAGCACATCGAGCTCGTTACGACGATGGCATCGGCCCTCTGGGCGGTGAAGGCCGATCCCGCCCGACTGGAGCAGCTCATCATGAATCTGGCCCTGAATGCGCGGGATGCCATGTCCGCGGGCGGCCGCCTGGTCGTGGAGACGGCCAATGTCGCCCTGGGTGCCGAGATGGCCGGCGCCCCCGCCGGCGCGTCGCCGGGTGACTATGTGCTGCTCCGGGTGAGCGACACCGGCGTCGGTATGGACGCGGCGACACGGGCACGCATGTTCGAGCCCTTCTTCACGACCAAAGAGATGGGGAAGGGAACTGGACTCGGGCTGTCCAGCGTGTACGGCATTGTCCAGCAGAGCGGCGGCCACATGACCGTCGAGAGCGAGCCCGGGCAGGGGACGACGATCAGGATTTATCTGCCTCGGGCCGCGGCCGAGGTCACAGCGGCCGAGCCGGGGCTCGTGGAGCCGACGGCCCGCGGGATCGAGACGGTCCTCCTGGTCGAGGACGAGGAGGACGTGCGCGGGGTCGTACGGGAGACACTGGCTCTGGCCGGCTTTACTGTGCTCGTGGCGGCGAGCGCGGACGAGGCCGAGCGGATCTGCCGCGAGCACCCGGGCCCCGTCCACCTGTTGCTCACGGATGTGGTCATGCCGCGCGTGAGCGGCGTCGAGCTGGTTGCGCGCCTGCGCCCGATTCGGGCGGCCATGAGGGTCCTGTACATGTCCGGCTACGCCGATGACACCGTCCTGCGCCGCGGCGCGCTCGAGTCCGGCGCGAGGCTCCTGCCCAAGCCCTTCACTCCGGGCTCCCTCATCCGCTGGGTACGCGAGGCGCTCGACGGCCGGTGATGGCGGGCCGGCTCAGGACGCGCGCGTGCGGTCTCGGGCTGGGCCTACGCGGGCTTCATGCGGGCAGAGTGCGCGGTGAAGAAGGGCGACCGAGGCGGATGGGGCACTCGCGCGAGGGCGTAGGAGACATCAAGCTCAGCACACCTTCTGAAGCCGGCCGTGACTGAGAACGGGTGCAATGCTCGGTATGCTTCCGGGGCTGGGAGGGACTCGAACTACCCTCAGAATTCAAATCCCCGGATAAGGGTTCACCTCGTTCGCGAGGTAATGCTCGAAGGGCGTCGGATTGGTTTGTCTCGGCATTTCTCATGGGCCGCTGTTCTCTATCGTGCTAGATGTGTTCGCATGCGCCATCTGTGACCTACCGGTACGCAAGGGAGGACATGGAGGCTCCACGGTCAAGCCTTGCCCCCCGATTCTCTATGTCGGATATGCGACAGACATCGTGTGGTAGGCAGTATTAAAGTGTGAGAGATCTCGATATTGTCTATCGATGGCATGGGCGCAGCGGTTGAGCAGACACAAGGAGAGCATCCCTGTTAGATGCTTCGAGAAGATCGACTCCGGTGGCAAACCGGATCCTGGCCGGTCTGCCGCCCAAGGACTATGCGCGAAT
>WNGB01005460.1_pt1 | contig 19000 bp, 23 predicted proteins | sample 5400681 | NCBI WGS metagenome assembly WNGB01 (sample SAMN13153367, study PRJNA577476) | soil metagenome | isolation source: 115 cm soil or saprolite under grassland replicate 2 | place: USA:California | collected 2016-06-15
CCTGGTGGGGCGTGTCGCGCAGGATCAGGCCCAGCGCCTCGACCCGGCGCGCCGTCTGCGGGGTTGGGTGGAGGAGCAGTACGTCCACGCACGCGATCGGAAGGATCTTCTGGACCCGCCGCCATTGTTCGGGCTCGTGCCAGTCTCCGGCCACGTAGGGCTTCTCGGGTCAACGGGTGACCAGGGTGAAGCCGCCCGGCGCGACCGGGGCTGCCACGGTGCCCGAAGAGCTGGTCGCCGTGGCGACGAGCCGGCCGCGCTGGTCGTAGGCCCGTGCCCTGGTCGGGCCGGTGCCCTCGAGTGTGATCGCCTGCGTCCGCGGGCTACGCGCGAAGCTTCGCAGCAGCGCCTGGCCGCCGCCCCCGCCACCGAGGACCAGCCACTCGACCTCCGGCTGGACCAGCACGGCGTCCAGGCGGGCCGCCTGGCCGTCCCCGACGTGCGCGCTCAGCAGGGCCGCTGGGCCGGCCGCCGCCGCCGGCGCCGCGGGGGCCGTGCCGACCGTGAGGTAGCCGGGGGTGGGGGTGACGCCCTGCGGTCCGGCGCCGCCATGGGCGACCACCCCGGCATTCGCTTCGTCGAGTGCGTGCCGGGTCGCGACCGAGCCGGCCGGGAGCTGCTGGCGGTCAAACACGGGCAGCAGCACGTAGCGGCCGTTCACCGGCAGCGTCAGCGTGTTGGCGACCTGGCCGCCCGGGCCGAGCTCGACGTAGCTGCCGCCGCTCCAGGCGCTCTCACCGGTCCACGCCGCAGGCGGGGTGACTACCCTGGCCGACCCCGTGAGCTGGCCGGCCTCGGCCTCGACCAGCTGCCAGCTCACCTGCGCGCGGCGCCCGGCCAGCCGGGCGCGGGCGGCGACGTCGGGCCGGGCGTCCAGGGCGAGCATGGACAGCAGCCCGTGGATGGTCGACTCGGCCCCGGAGTTGTGGTTGACGGTCCGGTCGGGGCTGATCCCGTCGAAGGTCCGCCCGGTGGCCGGGTCGTACATCGCCACCCCGGCCGGGTTGTTGCCGAAGTACCAGGCGGCAGCGACCCCGGCCAGGTCGCGGAAGGCGGGCCGGCCGGCGGCCTGGGCTGTGCGGAGCAGGTTTTGCAGGGTGGCGTCGGCGCCGTAGGCGATCTGGGTCCGGTCGGCCGGTGCCGGCAGCCAGCCGTTCTCGGCGCCGCCCTGGGCCAGCAGGTGGGGGGTGAAGCGGCCCACCTCGCCGGCCGCAACCCCGACCCAGTCGCGTCGTCCGCGCAGGCGGCCGGCCTCGGCCAGCGCGCCGGCCATCTGGTCGGCCCAGGCGTGCCAGACCGAACGGGACAGGCCCTAGGGCATGATCGCCCCGAACGGCCACTGCCGGGCGTCACCGAGCGGCATCGCCGCGATGCCGGTGGCCAGGCGGGTGAGGTCGCGGCGGGCGCGGGCGTCGGCGCCGGCCCCGACGTAGGCGACCAGGCCGTACAGGGCCTCGGAGGAGGCGTCGGCGCCGTCGACGATCAGCCAGGCCGGCCAGCGTAGCCCGTCGACCACCTGGTAGGTCCCGAACCTCGGGTCCAGGACCCGGCGGTCCAGGGCGTCCAGCGCGAGGTCCAGGCGGGCGCGCAAAAAGCGCGCGAACGCCGGGTCGACGGTCCGGAACGCGGCGTAGCCCTCCCCGAGCGCCCAGATGGCGCGGGCCAGCCAGTACGACGGGCCGGTGTCGGACGGGTTGGGGTTGTCGGGCGGGGTCGGGGTCAGGTTCAGGCTGCCGTCGGGCTGCATCCACAGCACCACGTTGCCGGCGTTGGGTCCCGAGCTGGTCTGCAGGTAGGTGACCCCGCGCAACAGCTGGTAGGCGAGGCGGCGGCTGTGGTCGTCGCCGAACTGGCGCCAGTGGCGCAGGTAGACCACCGACGCCCGGGTCAGGTCGTCGGCGTTGAACGCGCCTTGTCCCCAGGTGTTGGTCGCCGGGTCGTAGGCGCCGCCGAGCGGATCGTCGCCGGCACCACCCGCTCCATGGGGATCGAGGTACCCGCCGGATGAACCAGAGGTGTTCGCTGCCGACTTGAACAGTTCACGCATGTTGAACGCCCCCGCGGTGAAGCACCCCAGCCCATCGTCTGGATGGGGCACGAGCAGAGGGAGCTACTCATCATGGGCCTTGTGGACCGCCGCACCTGCGAGAGGAGCAGGGCAACGATCCGGCCCAGACCGAATCGTCGGCACCTCCCTCGGGGACGCGGTTCGATGTGCCCTGCTGCCAGCCAAGGTCCCGGTGTGCGGGCGGCGCGGCACCGCCAGGGACAGCAAGATGACCAAAGACCGAGGAAGGGTGGGACGATGCGGATCGGGCTGACCGGTATCTATGTCGACGACCAGGACAAGGCCGAGCGGTTCTACACCGAGGTGCTCGGCCTTCGGGTCAAGACCAACGCGCCCTACAGCGACACCGAGCGCTGGCTGACCGTGGTGTCCCCCGAGGACCCCGACGGCGTCGAGCTGGTGCTGCACCTGACCGACGAGCCCGCGCGGGCGTTCCGGCAGGCAAGCCGCGAGATCGGCCGGCCGGTGATCTCGCTGCGCACCGACGACTGCCAGCGCGACGCCGAGCGGCTCAAGGCCAAGGGCGTGGTGTTCGTCACAGAACCCGCCAGGATGGACTACGGCGGCATGGACGCGGTCTTCGATGACACCTGCGGCAACCTCATCAACCTCCACCAGGACTGATGAGGGGGCTTCTGCGATGGTCTCCACGTCCCTGCCGGGCAGCATGCGGGTCTCGCTGCTCGGCTACTGGCACCAGGCTCGGCCTCCCCTGCGGCTCGGCTACGTCGTGGGCGGCGCGCTCGTCCTGGTCGGCGTCGTCCACCTGGTGGCGTGGCTGGCGGTGGGCGGGGCGTGGGCGGGGCCGGTCTCGTTCCGCAAGCCGACCACCTTCGGGGTGTCCTTCGGGCTGACCACCATCACCCTGGCGTGGGTCGCCGGTCGGCTGCGGATCACCGACCGGACCGGGTGGCTGCTGCTCGGCCCGCTCGCCGCCGCCGACACCTACGAGGTCGCCTGGGTCTCGGTGCAGCGCTGGCGCGGCGTCGCCTCCCACTTCAACTTCGACACCACCCTGGACTACGTGCTGTTCCTGCTGGGCGCTGCCGCGATCGCGGTCACCATCACCGTCATCGTGGTCCTGACGGTGCTGGCGTTCACCGCCATGCAGGCCCCGCCGAGCATGGCCGTGGCGATCCGCGCCGGGCTGCTGATCCTGCTGGTCGCCCAAGGGGTCGGCGGCTGGATGATCGGCCACGGCGTGGGGCCGGCCAGCGACGGCCGGACCATCGGCCTGACGACCTTCGGCGCGGCCGGCGTGATGAAGGTGCCGCACGCCGTGTCGCTGCACGCCATCCAGGTGCTGCCGGTGCTGGCCTGGCTGCTGTCCTTCGCCGTCGACGAGCGGCGGCGCCTGTCCCTGGTGCGGGCCGCCACCCTCGGCTACCTGGCACTGGCGGCGGTCAGCGTGCTGCAGACCGCCACAGGGGTGGCGCCCTTCGACGTCGGCGTGGCCGCAGCCGCCCTGTACCTGCTCGGCGTGGTCCTGCTCGGGGCCGCCCTCCTGGCCGCGCTGCTGGCCTTTCGCAACCCCACCCCGGCGTCCGCCTGAACGGCCGCCCGCCCGGGCGCCGGGCGTGGGATGCTGGGATCTGCCCGAGGACGGCGAGTGGGTGGGCAAGCCGACGGTGGGTCTTGCCGGCCTGGACACCGGCCGCTACCAGCTCACCGACGCCGGCCGGCGCTGCCTGGCCGCCGCCCACCTGGCCAGGCGGCACCAGGCCGGGCGGACCGCGATGGTGCAGCGCTACCTCGCCGGGGTCGACAGCGACGGCGAGACCGCGCTGGTCTCCATCGACGGCGTGCTGAGCCACGTGATGCGCAACGGCGCCGTGCTCGACGGTCCCGACACCGGCGTCGACCCCCCGACCCTGTCTGGTGGGCGGCGGTACCGCCCGACCCCGGACTGGGTGGTCAACCGGCTTCCTCGTCCGACTGGATGGCCGCGAGCAGCGCGGTGGCGGCCGCTGTCCGCTGGTAGAGCACCATCCGTCCGCGCCGTCGCGCGGTGACCAGGGCGGTGTCCTTGAGGATCTTGAGGTGCTGGCTGACCGCGGCCGGACTGAGGTCCAGCTGCTCGGCGAGCTGGGTGGTGGTCCTGGGCAGGCCGAGCGTCGCCAGCAGCGTGGCCCTGGTCCTGCCCACCAGGGCAGCCAGCGGGTCGGTCTGCTCGGCCTGCGGCTGCTGCCACAGCTCGGCCACGCCCCCGCGGGGGGTAGACGAGGACGGGTTGGTCGACGCCGCCGCAGTCAACGCCCACCGTCGGCCAGGTGAACACGCACGGCATCAGCACGATGCCCGTGCCGGCCAGGTCGAAGCGGTGGTGATAGTGTTGCGGTTTGTCGATCTGGAGCAGGTCGTTCGCGAAGGCGATTTCGGGATGCAGGTTCTCGAGGACGCGCGCAACGCCGCCGTCGGCGAACTGCTCCATGCGGTAGGCCAGGTCGGCGGTGATGAGCGCCCGGTGGCACCGGCCCTCCCCGCCGTGGACGACTCGGCAGCCAACCCGCTCGCCCGGAACCAAGCCGCCGGAATGGCGGGATGGTCCAGGCCGTTGCGCCCTGTGGTGAGGGGCTGACATGAGCCAAGACATGACGACTGCTCCGGTGATGACGCCCGCGTCGGTCGTGCGGGCCTATCTGGTCATCTCCGGGCTGTTCACGCTGTCGGCCTCGGTCATCTGGGGCGTCAACACCCTGTTCCTGCTGGACGCCGGGCTGGACATCTTCGAGGTCTTCATCGCCAACGCCGCGTTCACCGCCGGCATGGTGGCCTTCGAGATCCCGACCGGCGTGGTGGCCGATACCAGCGGCCGGCGGCGGTCGTTCCTGCTGAGCGCCGTCACCCTGCTTGTCGGCACGCTCGGCTACGTGGCGATCTCGGCCGTCGGCGGCGGGCTGGTCCCGTTCGTGGCCGCCTCGGTCGTGCTCGGCCTGGGCTTTTGCTTCTACTCCGGCGCGGTGGAGGCGTGGCTGGTGGACGCGCTCAAGGCCACCGGCTACCAGGGGCAGCTCGACCGGGTGTTCGCGCGCGGTGAGATGGTGTCGGGCGTGGCGATGCTGGTCGGGTCGGTGGGCGGCGGCGTGCTCGGCACCCTCGACCTGGCGTGGCCGTTCCTGGTCAGGGCGCTGCTGCTGGCCGTGGTGTTCCTGGTGGGGCTGCGGGTGATGCACGACGTCGGGTTCACGCCACGCGCCACCAGCTTCGCGGCGATGCCCAGCGAGATGACCAGGGTGCTGAACGCGAGCCTGACGTACGGGTGGCGGAGCCGGCCGGTCCGGCTGCTGATGCTGGTGTCGCTGGTCCACGGCGGGTTCCTGATGTGGGGCTTCTACGCATGGCCGCCGTACTTCCTTGCGCTGCTTGGCAGGGACGCCGTGTGGGTGGCGGGGGTCGTCTCCGCGCTCATCGCCCTGTCCACCATCGCCGGGAACACCTTGGTCGAGTTCTTCACCAGGTTCTGCGGCAAGCGCACGACCCTGCTCATCGCGGCCGCGGTCGTCCCGGTGGCCGCCGCCGTGGGCGTGGGGCTGGTGGAGTCGTTCTGGCCGGCGGTGGCACTGCTGCTGGTCGCCACCGGCGCGGCAGGTGTCGGCGCGCCGGTGCAGCAGGCCTACCTGCACCAGGTCGTGCCGTCCCCGCAGCGCGCGACGGTCGTCTCGTCGGTCTCGCTGGTCGCCAGCGCCGGGGGGGTCGGGGGGCAGCTCGGGCTCGGCTACGTCGCACGCGCCCAGTCGGTGGCGGCCGGGTACGTGGCCGGCGGCCTGGCCATGCTGCTGGCCCTGCCCCCGCTGCTGCTGCTGCGGCGCATCGGCGAGCGCGCCGACGTGATCATCGGGCGCAGGGCCGGCAAGCGAGGACCCTGCGCCGCCCAGGGGCTCCCGCAGGTGGCATCGGTCGACACCACCGCCCGCCAGCCGACCCCCGTCCCCTGATCTTGGCATGGGCAAAGACGCGCTGTGCCAGCGCGGCCTGCATGTCCGCCGGTGCGTGCTGGTCTTGCTGGATGTGGGGCGCCCAGGGCGTCGTGCGCGGGCGTGGCCCGGCGCGCTGCGGCAGGGCCACCGTGTGGCTCATGAGCCCTCCTCGTTTGGTCGATGGTAGTCCTGCGCTGTCAAGGTCCAGAGGCGACGCTCGGAACAGCTACCGGGCGTTGGGGTGGGCTTCAGGCCCTCGCAGGTGGCCCTGGCCCTGGTCCAAGTCCCAGCTCGCCGTGGGTTGCCCCCAGGCAACGGCCAGCCACGACCGTCAGGCCGGCGTCGGCTGCCTGGCGGATGGCTTGGGTGGTGTGGGTTCCCGGCTGGAACCAGAGAACGTCGGCGCCGATCGCGACCGCTGCTAGACGCCGGGCGGCTGCGGCGGGCCGAGGACCGCTTCGATCTCGATGAAGATCTGGATCCTGTCGCCGATGACCACCCCACCGCCGTCCATGGGGATGTTGGTGGTGATGCCGAAGTCCTGCCGGTTGATCTCGGCCGTGGCCGAGAACCCGGCGCGGGTGCCGCCGAAGGGGTCGCGGGTGAACCCGTTGACGTCCAGCGTGAGGGGGACCTGCCGGGTCACCCCGTGCAGCGACAGCTCGCCGTCGATGTCGAAGCCGTCCTCGCTGTGGCGGATGCTGGTCGAGCGGTAGGTCATGGTGGGATGGGTCTGGATCTCCAGGAAGTTCGCCGAGCGCAGGTCGTCGTCGCGCTGGGGGTTGTTGGTGTCGATGGAGGCCAGGTCGACCGTGGCGGTCACCGTGGAGGCGAGCGGGTCGGGGGCCAGGACGAGCTCGCCTTCGAAGCGGGTGAAGTGGCCGCGGACCTTGCTGACCATCATGTGGCGGACGGTGAAGGCCACGTCGGAGTGGGCGGGGTCGATCGTCCAGGTGCCAGCCAGGTAGCCGGGGACCTCGACGGCGGTGCTCGACATGCTGGTTCTCCCTCGTGTGCTGGTTCTGATTACGCGTCTGGTTCTCTCTTGTAACCAACCTCATGGTGGGCGATCATGAGGGAGACCGGAAGAAGGCACTTCAAGCTGCCTTGGTTACCTGGGGAGAACCATGCGCGCACCCGACCCGCCCCGTGGGCTGGTATCGCCGAGCTGCCGGGCCCGCGAGGTGCTCGACCGCGTCGGCGACAAGTGGTCGCTGTACGTCATCCACCTGCTCGGCGGCGGCACCAGACGGTTCCGCGACCTGCGCCGCATAATCGACGGCATCAGCCAGCGCATGCTCACCGTCACCCTGCGCGGGCTGGAACGCGACGGGCTCATCACCCGCACGGTGCACCCGACCGTCCCGCCCCGGGTCGACTACGCGCTCACGCCGATGGGCCGCACCCTGCTCGACACGGTCCGCAGCCTCGTGGAGTGGGCCGACGAGCACCTGCCCGACATCGACGCCGCCCGGGCCGCCTACGACCGCCGGTCCGCCCTGCTCAGCGCCTCCCTCACCGGTCACCCCGAGCCCGACGATCTGCACGATCCTGCCGACGACGCGAGGGGGCTCAACCAACCCCAGGAGACAGGCCCATTCGGGCCTTGACCCTGACATTGTGTCAGGCCGTAGACCAGAAGGCGCCATGTTCAGCATTGGAGACTTCGCCAGACACGGCCGCGTGTCAGTGCGCATGCTGCGGCACTACGACGCGATCGGGCTGCTGCGACCGGCAGTTGTCGATCAGGTGACCGGATACCGCTCGTACGAGGCCCAGCAGCTCACGCGGCTGAACCGGATCGTCGCGCTGAAGGACTTGGGATTCACTCTCCAGCAAATGCAGCCCATCTTGGACGACAAGGTGAGCGTCGAGGAGTTGCGCGGGAGGTTGCGGCTGCGGCAGGCCGAGCTGCAGTCACAGATCGCGACCGACACCGCCCGGTTGGCGCAGGTCGAGGCGAGGCTCCAGATCATCGAAAGGGAGGGCGCCATGCCGGCCGACGATGTCCAGATCAAGCGCATCCCGGGAGTCCGGGTCGCGGAGCTCACCGGCACCGCGGCGAGCTTCGAGCCTGCGTCGATCGGTCCGGTCATCCAGCCGCTGTACGACGAACTGTCCGGCCGGCTCGACCGTGCCGGGCTGGCTCCTACCGGCCCAGCATGACCGCGAGCTGTATTTCGAGTGCGGCGAGGACAGGGATGCGAGTTGTCAAGCCTCCGCGATGGAGCAGTTCGTGCCTTCTCGTGGCTGGTGGCCCTGCTTCAGCGTCGCAGGAGCTGCTCTGCTCCCTGGGCGAGCTCGGCGACGACCTGCGCCGCCGGGGTGACTCGGGTGACCTGGCCGACGCCCTGGCCGGCATACAGGGCCATGGCCGCGACCGTGCCGGTGACCTCCCGGCTGGGCGTGCGGGCTGACAGCCGGGGCAGCGACTCGAGCTGGCCGATGCGGTCGGCCAGGGGGGCCGGGTCGGCGCGTTGCAGCATGCCGAGCCCGCCGGCCGCGCTGACCGCGATGGCCAGCTCCGGGGTCACCACCCCGCCACCCATGGGGGCCAGTTGGATGGGGACCTGGCAGCCGACCAGGTCGGTGAAGGCCGTGCGCAGCATGCCGGGCAGTATGGCACGAGGGCAGGGTGCTGACGCACGGTGGTTGGCGCAGCGCACCGCGGCGACCTCCACGGCCGCGCGCCCGTAGCGTTCCAGCAGCCTGAACACCTGCCGGGCGACCGCCCGCTTCAAACAGCGCCGGATGTCCCGGGCGCTTTGCCCTCGGCCCGACGCCCGTACGAGACGGACGCCGTGCTCATCGCTGCCTCCTCGCTACGGATCATCGCGTACAGCGAACGCGACGCGAAGGGCTGTTTTGGCCTCGGCGGGCCGCAGCTTCGCCGGTGACGCCGCGGTCCAGTCGACCACCGGCCGGCAGGCCGGCCTCGACATCCCCGCGCCATCGGTGAACTTCGAGGGGATCCCTGCCACGGCCAACATCCCGATCCTCGGCGGCATCCCGATCCCGCCGGACCCGGTCGGCGACGTCGGTCCCAACCACTACGTCCAGATGGTCAACACGGCGTGGGCGGTCTTCTCGAAGACCGGCACGCGGCTGCTCGGGCCGCTGAGCCTTGCCTCGATCTGGGCCGGCTTCGAGGTGCCGGACTGCGAGGACAACTCCGGCGACCCGATCGTGCTCCACGACCAGCTCGCCAACCGCTGGATCCTGACCCAGTTCACCACCGCCGGCTTCGCCGTCCCCGGCGGGACCTTCTACAACTGCGTCGCGGTCTCCACCAGCCCGGACCCGACCGGCAGCTACTTCCGGTACGCGTTCTCCACCGGCGTCAACTTCCCCGACTACCCCAAGTACGGCGTCTGGCCGAACGCCTACTTCCTGACCACCCGGGAGTTCGGGCCGGCCGCCTTCGCCGGGATCGGCGTCTACGCGCTGGAGCGGCGCAAGATGATCAACGGCAACCCTGCCGCCCGAGCCGTCTCGTTCCTGGTCCCGCCGGGCAGGACGCCCTGGGTCACCGGTGACGGCTGGCTCCCGTCGGACCTGGACGGCAGCCAGCAGCCGCCGGACGGCAGCCCCAGCTACATCGTCGGCACCCAGGACGACGAGGGTCCGTACGGCGCGCCGTTCGACGCCATCAACGTGTTCAAGTTCTCGGTGATCTGGAGCTCCACCCCGAAGGCCACCTTTGCCGGACCGACCCAGCTCCCGGTGGCCGAGTTCGACTCGGACTTCCCGTGCACCCCGGCGGGCTCCCGCCACTGCATCCCGCAACCGGGCACCCCGCGGAAGATCGACATCCTGTCCTACCGGCAGCGGCCGATCTGGCGGCTGGCCTACCGCAACTTCGGCACCCACGAGTCGCTGGTGACCAACCGTTGGTGGAGGCGCGGCCGGAGATCGCCGGCACCCGCTGGTACGAGATCCGGAGTCCGGGCAACCAGCCGGTGGTCTGGCAGCAGGCCACCTACGCGCCCGACGACGGCATCCACCGCTGGATGGGCAGCATCGCCCAGGACAAGCAGGGCAACATGGCCCTCGGCTACAGCGTGTCCAACGGGATCGACGTCTTCCCGGGGATCCGCTACACCGGCCGGCTCACGGGCGACCCCGCCAACACACTCCCGCAGGGCGAGGGCATCATCGTCAACGGCGGCGGCTCCCAGACCGACCGGTTCTCCCGCTGGGGCGACTACACCTCGATGAACATCGACCCCACCGACGACTGCACCTTCTGGTATGTCAACGAGTACTACGCGGTGACCTCGGCCAGGGGCTGGCAGACCCGGATCGCGGCCTTCCGCATGCCCGGCTGCAGCTAGTGGCCTGACCGCCTCCAGCGCGGCGCGAGGGCATCCCTCGCGCCGCGCTGGCGTGGTGCTCGGCCGCGTCGTCGCGGAAGTTGTCGCGGCCGGCCAGGGGCGGGGTGGGGGTGGAAGGCCAGTAGACTGAGCGCCTCGCGAAACCGCGTGGGAGCGATCCCGCTCCATCTCCGGACGGGACCTGTGGACGGTGGCCGAGTCGTTGGATGTCATGGGGGACGGTTCGCTGGTCCTGCTCCCCACGCCCGGTCACACGGCCGGCTCGGTGTCCCTGCTCATCCGGCGCCGGTCGAGGTCGCCGCTGTTGCTGGTCGGCGATCTCACCTACGGCGCTTGGCTGCTCGAGCGCCGCCAGCTGCCAGGCGTCGGCGCCCGCAGCCAGCTCGCCAGGACCACCGACACGGTGCTCGCCCTCAAGGCGAGGATGCCAGACCTGGTCGTCCTGCCCGCGCACGATCCCACCGCTGCCCAACGACTGCTCGAGAGCTGATGCTGACAGGAGACGACCATGGAGACGTTCGAGAACACGGTGACGATCCAAAGACCCGCCGAGGACGTCTTTGCGTTCCTCGCAGACTTCGAGAACATCCCGAGGTGGAACTACGCGATCGCAGCGACCAAGAAGACGTCCCCTGGGCCGGTCGGGGTGGGGACCACCTCCGCCAGACCCGCTCCATACCGAGCAGGAGCGAAGAGGGCTTCGAAGTGGCCGTCTTCGAGCCGGTGAGCCGACTCGCGGTGCAAGGACAGCTTGGGTCCTTCCGGACACGGACCAGCTATGTGCTCGAGCCGGTGGGGAGCGCGACAAGGCTTACCAACAAGGTGGAGCTTGCGCCCTCGGGTGTGCTGCGGGTCCTTGCTCCTTTGGCGGTCCCACGGGTGAGGGCAGCAGTGGCGGCGAACCTCGGCACGCTGAAGCAGATCTTGGAAGGTGGCCAACGTGACGACAGCTGAACCGCCAACGTCCCATGTGAGGGAGGCGGTCTGCCCGCCTACCGCTTCGGCGCGCCGGGCAAGGGGCCATGGTCCTCTTCGGGGGCTTCGACAGCTGTTCTGCTGAACCCGCCGCACGTCTACCATGATCTCCCAGCGCCGCTCGCCACCGAGGAGGGAGATCTGCCGTGCTCGACCTCGGCTCCGCGGCCGGCGCCAGGGCCGACCAGCGCCTCCGCACCGAGCAGATCCTCTGGCTGACCACCGTGCGGGCCGACGGCCAGCCGCAGGCCTCGCCCGTCTGGTTCCTCTGGGACGGGGAGGCGCTCCTCGTCTTCAGCCAGCCCGGCGCCCAGAAGCTGCGCAACCTGGCCGCCAACCCTCGGGTCGCCGTGCACCTGGACACGGATGAGGCTGGTGAGGACGTGGTGACCATCGAGGGCACGGCCGCCGTCGACCCGGACGCGCCCCCGTCCGATCAGCTCGAGGCCTACGTGGCCAAGTACCGGGAGGGCATCCGGGCATTGGGCTGGACCCCCGCCAAGCTGGCCAAGGACTACTCGGCGGCGATCCGCATCCTGCCTGTCCGGGCACGTACCTCGTAGCGCGTGGGAGCTGGGGCCGCTCCGCCGGGGCCACCCTGGTGGAGCGACGGTACCAGGGACAAGGGGCGCGAGGGCAGTGAGCGAGCCGGGCCGCGTGGCGACCGGCCGCGTGGCGACCGGCCGGACGGTACCATCGGCGCTGCACGCCGCCGCCCACGTGACCGGAGGGGGCGGCATGCCGCGCCCGCAGCGTCCCCGGAGCGTCCGAGGAGGAGTCGAGCAGGATGAGGATCGTCCGCTTCGCCGACCCCGGCAGCGCCAGGGTCGGCTATCTCGATGACCAGACGATCGTGCCGGTCGCCGCCGGCGAGGGGCAGGCCGGGCTCGAGGCGGTCCTCGACCTGGCCATGGCGGCCAACGCCGACCCCGAGCTGCGCCCGGAGCCGGTGGGCGAGCCGGTCCCGCTGGGCGACGCCCGGCTGCTCGCGCCCGTGGCCAGCCCGCCCAGCGTGCGTGACTTCTACGCGTTCGAGCAGCACGTGCGCACCGCGCGGGCCAGGCGGGGGCTGGAGATGCACCCGGACTGGTACGAGCTGCCGGTCTTCTACTTCTCCAACCCGCACGCGGTCGTCGGCCCGGGCGACCCGGTGGCCATCCCACCCCGCTCGGCCGAGCTCGACTACGAGCTGGAGGTCGCCTGCGTGCTCGGAGCCGGGGCCGACGAGGTCGGCCTGGACGACGCCGACCGGCTGGTGGCAGGCTTCATGGTGATGAACGACTGGTCGGCCCGGGACGTGCAGCGCCGCGAGATGCAGCTCTCCATGGGACCCGTCAAGGGCAAGGACTTCGCCACCTCCCTCGGACCGTGGCTGGTCACCGCGCGCGAGTTCGCGCCACGTGGCCTGCGCGCCGTGCCGGGCGCGGCCATGGCCGCGCGGGTCAACGGGGTGGAGTACTCCCGCGCCAACCTCGACGGGCTGTGGTGGAGCTTTGCCGAGATGCTCGCCTACGCGGCCGAGGCGGCCCCGGTGCGCCGCGGCGACGTGCTCGGCTCTGGCACCTGCGGCACCGGCTGCATCCTCGAGCTGTCGCTCGTCCACGGCAGCGAGAAGTACCCCTACCTGCAGCCCGGCGACGAAGTGGAGCTGGAGGTGGATGGGCTCGGCGTGCTGGCCAACCGGGTGGTGGCGCCTGCAGCGGCCCCGTTCGGCCCCGACCCCGAGCGGGTCCGGCCGAGGCTCGGCGCGTGACCGCCCCGGTCAGCCCCGGCCGGTGGGCGGCGCGCCTGCAGGCAGCCGCCGGCCGCATCCGCGCGCACGTCGCTGCCATGCCGCCCGGCGCCCTGACCAGCGCCGACCCGGAGACCGGGGAGCGCTGGGACGCCGGCCAGCTGCTCGCCCACGTGGCCGAGATGCTGCCTTACTGGGTGCGGGAGGCCGAGCTGGTGGCTGCCGCCGGGGACGGCGTCGCCTTCGGGCGGGCCAGGACCGACCCGGAGCGGGTCGGCGCGATCGAGCGGGACCGCCGCGAGGACCCGTACCGGCTGCTCGGGCGGATCGACGAGGGTGTCGTCAGCGTCCTCGCGTTCGTGGACGGGCTGGGCCCGCCGGCCCTGGCCCAGTTCGGCACGCACCAGGTCAGGGGGCGGATGACCGTGGCGGACATCGTCGACCAGTACGCGGTGGTCCACCTCGAGGAGCACGCCGAGCAGATCGAGGGCGTCACCCCGCCCCAGGGCTGACCGCGGGTTGCGCGACGCCGGCGAAGGGGCGTACCTACAGAGCATGACCGTGCTACCAGGCTCCAGCCCCTACGTGATCGACGTCGCCGAGGCCGACTTCGAGGACGAGGTCCTGCGCCGCTCGTCCGAGGTCCCGGTGGTGGTCGACTTCTGGGCGGCATGGTGCGCGCCCTGCCGCGCACTCGGCCCGCTCCTCGAGCGCGCCGTGGCCGCCCGTAACGGCCAGGTGGTGCTCGCCAGGGTCGACGTCGACCAGGCCCAGCGGCTCGCCATGGCCTTCGGCGTGCAGGGCATCCCCGCAGTGAAGGCGTTCGCCGACGGCCGGCTGGTCGACGAGTTCGTCGGCGCCCAGCCTGCCGCGGTGGTCGAGCGCTTCCTCGACGCACTGGTGCCGAGCCCGGCCGACCAGGCCGCCGCCGCGGCGGTCGGGCTCGCCCCCGAGCTGGCCGCCGAGCGGTACCGGGAGGCCCTCACCGCCGACCCCGCCAGCGTGCCCGCACGGGTCGGTCTGGCCGGCCTGGCCCTGGACCGGGGGGACGCGGCCGAGGCCCTCGAGCTGCTCGCCCCGGTCGAGCGCGTGCCAGAGGCGGCCGAGCTGCTGGCCCGGGCCCGCCTCGCGCGCGAGGCGACCGACGTGGCGTCGCCGTTCGCCGCCGCGGCCCGGATGGCCGCCGATGGCACCCCCGAGACCGCCCTGGCCGAGCTGCTGGACGCCGTCCGCGAGGGCGGCGAGCGCCGCGACCGGGCCCGGGCGCTGATGCTCGACGTGTTCCGCGTGCTCGGCGACGACCACCCGCTGACCATGCGCTACCGCCGGTCGCTCACGGCCGCGCTGTTCTAGCGGCTCCCCAAGGGCGGCTCCCCAAGGGCGGCTCCCCAAGGGAGGTTTACCAAGGGAGGTTTACCAAGGGAGGTTTACCAAGGGAGGTTTACCCGGCCGACGCCTCGCCACAGCGGAGGTCGCCGCATGGGAGCCCGGCGCCGGCCGGCGGAAACGAACTTTGCCCGGCTTGCCGACCCTGGGTACGCTGCCTTCTTGAGCTCCGGACGATCTGAGGAGGCGGGACGCCAGTGCCCAAGCAGGCCGTGCTCACCCCCCAGGGGGAGGACTTCCCCCAGTGGTACCAGGACGTCGTGGCTCGGGCCGAGCTGGCCGAGACCGGCCCGGTGCGGGGGACCATGGTCATCCGACCGTGGGGGTACGGGATCTGGGAGCTGATGCAGGCCGACATGGACCGGCGCATCAAGGCCACCGGTGTGCAGAACGCCTACTTCCCGCTGTTCATCCCGATGAGCTTCCTCGAGAAGGAGAAGGACCACGTCGAGGGGTTCAAGCCGGAGCTGGCCGTGGTCACCCACGGCGGGGGCGAGCAGCTCGCCGAGCCGCTGGTGGTCCGGCCCACCTCCGAGACGGTCATCAACCACCTGTTCGCCAAGTGGATCCAGTCCCACCGCGACCTGCCGCTGCTCATCAACCAGTGGGCCAACGTGGTCCGCTGGGAGCTGCGCCCCCGCATCCTCCTGCGCACCACCGAGTTCCTCTGGCAGGAGGGGCACACCGCCCATGCCACGTACGAGGAGGCGCAGGCCGAGACCCTGCAGATGCTCGAGGTGTACCGGGCGTTCATGGAGGACACCCTGGCGGTCGCGGTGGCGGTGGGGGAGAAGTCCGCGAGGGAGCGGTTCGCGGGCGCCGACCGCACCTACACCTGCGAGGGCCTGATGCGGGACGGCAAGGCGCTGCAGATGGGCACCAGCCACAACCTCGGCCACAACTTCGCCAGGTCGTTCGACATCCAGTACCTGTCCGCCGAGGGCCGGCGCGAGTACGTCGCCACCACCTCGTGGGGGTCGTCCACCCGCATGCTGGGCGCGGTCATCATGGCGCACGGCGACGACCACGGCCTGCGGCTGCCGCCGGCCATCGCGCCGCACCAGGTCGTGCTGGTGCCGCTGGCCGAGGGCGAGGTCGCCCAGGCGGTGGAAAAGATGGCCGCCGAGCTGGCCGCCGACGGGGTACGCGCCCACGTCGACACCCGCTTCCACCTCTCCTTCGGCCGCCGCTCGGTCGACTGGGAGCTCAAAGGCGTCCCAGTCCGCATCGAGCTGGGGCCCCGCGAGCTGGAGGCGGGCCAGGCCACCCTCGTGCGCCGGGACACCCGGGCCAAGTCCTCGGTGCCGCTCGACGGCGCCGCCCGCGCCGCCCGCGACCTGCTCGGTGCGCTGCAGCGCAACCTGCACGCCGAGTCGCTGGCGTTCCGCACCGACCACACCTTTCCCGTGACCGACCTGGCCGAGTTCCGGCAGCGGGTCGGCGACGGTGGCTTCTACCTGGCCGCCTGGTGCGGCAAGGACGAGTGCGAGGAGGCCCTGGGGGAGGGCACGGGCGCCTCCATCCGGGCGATCGTCGGCGAGGACCCGCCCGCCCCCACCTGCCTGGTCGACGCCGCCCCGGCCAGCAGCGCCGTGCTCGTGGCCAGGGCGTACTGAGCAGGTCCGGGGCTCATGCAGCGAAGCGGTAGCCCCGGCTGTTACTACGGGCCCGGGGCTCGAGGAGCGAAGCGAGAGCCCCCGGCCCGTTCCGCCGCCAGCCCGGGGCTGTGGACGGCTGGCAAGCGAGTGTCTTGGGAGGGGTAGGCTAGGGCCCACTGCCGGACCCGCGATCTCGAGGGGACCATTGGAAGCCTCCCTGGAACAGCAGCACAGGCTGCTCGAGCTGCAGGCCCACGACTCGGCGACCGACCGTCTCAGCCACCGGCGCGAGCACCTGCCCGAGCACGCGCAGCTTGCCGAGCTGGCTACCGCGCTGGCAGCGATCGACCAGCTCACCGCCGAGCGCCAAGGCTCGCTGGTGACCGTCAGGCGCGAGCACGACCGCCTCGAGACCGAGATCGACATGGTCACCCGCAAGGCGGCCAGCGAGGAGGCGCGGGCTGCCTCGGGCCGGGTCACCAGCCCGAAGGAGCTCATCGCGATCCAGGACGAGGTCGCCGCGCTGCGGCGCCGCCAGTCGAGCCTCGAGGACGACCTGCTCGAGCGGATGGAGGCCCGCGAGACCCTGGAGCGGGAGCTCGCCGAGCTGGCCAGCCGGCGCGAGGCGGTGGTCGGCGAGCAGGCCAAGGTGACCCAGGCCCGCGACGCCGCCCTGGCCGAGATCGACCAGGAGCTCGAGGTCGAGCAGAGCGCCCGCACCGCGGTCGTCCCGGCCGTGGACGAGCCCCTCCTGGCCCTGTACGAGCAGGTCCGGCGCAAGCAGGGCGGGGTCGGGGTGGCCGCCCTGGTCGGCAACACCTGCCAGGGCTGCCGGGTGACGATCTCCCCGGTGGAGCTGAACGCGATCCGCAAGCTGCCCGTCGAGGTGATCAAGCGATGCGAGAACTGCCGCCGGATCCTGGTGGTCGGGTGAGACCGGTACGCGCGCCCGGGGCCTTGCGGTGAGCAGGGGGGGTGCCGGCGGGGGGGACGACGAGCTGGTGGTGTGGACCGACGGCGGCGCCCGGGGGAACCCGGGGCCGGCCGGCATCGGTGCGGTGGTCGCCCGCCCCGACGGCACCGTGCTCGCCGAGGTGGCCGAGGGGATCGGCTGGGCCACCAACAACGTCGCCGAGTACCGGGCCGTCATCGCCGGGCTGGAGCGGGCCCGCGCCCTCGGCGCCCGCCGGGTCCGCGTGCGTGCCGACTCGCTGCTCTTGGTGCAGCAGCTCCGCGGGCTGTGGAAGGTGAAGAACGCCGGCCTGCAGCCCCTGTGGGCCGAGGCCGCGCGCCTCGCCCGCGGCTTCGAGCGGGCCACCTTCGAGCACGTGCCGCGCGAGCGCAACCGCGCTGCCGACGCCCTGGCCAACAAGGCGATGGACGCCCAAGGTCGCGTGCGCGGCCCGGTCCAGGGCCGCCTCGGCGAGCGGTATCCCCTTGCCCATGACTGACGAGCACGCCAGCTCGGTCGGCCCGGCGATGTGCGCGCCTCCGATGCGGAGCGCGAGGCGGTGGTCGAGCGACGGCGGGTAGCCCGACCGTCGCGCCCTCGAGTCAGGTGGGCGGGCCGGGCGTCTGGCCGGGCGTCTGGCTGGGCGTCTGGCCGGGCGTCTGGCTGGGCGTCTGGCCGTCGTCCCGTTCGAGCTTGCCCCAGGAGGCACTCGTTCCCGTGGGTCCGCCGTCGGGCGGGCCGGGCTGGCGCGGCCCGGGCCGGTGGGAGACGCCGTCGACGACCTCGACCCGGCGGACCCGGGTGCGCGGCCGGCCCTGGCCCCCCAGCCGGCGCAGCCGCCACGCGGCGAGCCCGGGGCCGGCGCGGCGGAGGGCGGCCCGTACGGGCGGGAGGAGCAGCAGCACGCCGGCCACGTCCGTGAGGAACCCGGGGGTGAGCAGCAGGGCGCCGGCGAGCAGGATCATTGCCCCGTCGGCCACCTCGACGGTGGGCACGCGGCCCTCGGCCAGCGCGAGCTGCAGGCGCCGCCAGGCCGACAGGCCCTCACGCCTGGCCAGCCAGGCGCCCAGCAGGCTGAGCCCCACCAGCAGGGCGAAGGTGGGGAGGAAGCCGATGCTGCGGCCGACGGTCACGATCACGGCCAGCTCGGCGATGGGCACGAGGATGAAGGCAACGGCGAGGATTGGAACCACGATCGACCTCGGTTCGGCTGGGCTGCTCCCATCCAGTATGCCGTTGCCGGGGCGGTTCTGGAGCGGCTGAGCTGGCATACTGGCCGGGCAGAGGGAGCCGGCCGGGCGGCCGCGGTCCCGGGCGACCGGGGTCGAGGAAAGTCCGGCCTCCGCAGGGCAGGGTGCTGGCTAACGGCCAGTCGGGGTGACCCGCAGGAAAGTGCCACAGAGAGCAGACCGCCGCCTCGCCGCTCGCGGCGAGTGTGGCGCCAGGGCCGCAGGGCCATGGCGTCCGCGGCAAGGGTGAAACGGTGCGGTAAGAGCGCACCAGCGGCCGGGTGACCGGTCGGCTTGGCAAACCCCACCCGGAGCAAGGCCAAGTTCGGGGACGTACCGGTCGCGAGAGCGGCCGTGGAGACCGGCCCGGTCGAGTCCCCTGGTAGGCCGCACGAGGCCGGCGGCAACGCCGGTCCCAGATGGATGGCCGCCTCCTCCCGCACGCCGGGAGAGACAGGAGCCGGCTTACAGGCCGGCTCCCCCTGCACCCACCCGCCACCAACGGACCACCACAGATGTCAGGGCTCAGCGAGAGGGGCCAGACGCAGCGAACCTGGCAAGTCAAGTGGCAAAGACCGCGTGAAGTTAGCGAACTGCTGTTGCTACGAGCCTCAGCCGCAAGTGGAGGCGACTCGGCCTGAGCGCCGGGTGGCGGCCAGTCGCGGGTGTCCGTCGCCTATGCTTTGCTCTAGGTGCGCCGTTTGCCGGGATCACCGACACCACCGGCAGGCGCACGGAGGTCAGGACGCCGAGGAGGGCAGCAGCAGGCCGTGGCGCGCTCCCAACGAGTATGGCCCCGGATCGCCGCC
>WNGB01006461.1_pt1 | contig 18992 bp, 16 predicted proteins | sample 5400681 | NCBI WGS metagenome assembly WNGB01 (sample SAMN13153367, study PRJNA577476) | soil metagenome | isolation source: 115 cm soil or saprolite under grassland replicate 2 | place: USA:California | collected 2016-06-15
CTCCTCGAAGCGCGCGGCGCGGACCCCGGCCGCCTCGAGGACGCCGTGCAGGCGGGCCGCGAGCCCGGCCCGGACGACACCCGCGTCGGTGACGACGAGCGGCCGCGTGACGCCGAGCCGCCCGAGGTGGGCCGGCAGCCGCGCGAGCGCGCCGGGCCCGAGGACGATGCGGGTCGGCCAGGAGAGCTCGACGACGGGGATCTCGGCGGGCAGGTCGAAGGGGATCATGAGGTCCTCCGGGCGTCGCAGAACCCGAGCCCGAGTCGGAGCCCGAGTCCGAGCCCGGCCGTTTCGGGCGCGGGCGCGGGCTCGGGCTCGTTCACGGGATCGGCGCGAATGCGAAACACCCTCACACCAGCTCGAGGTACCGCTCCAGCTCCCACGTCGTCACCGCCCGCTCGAACCGGCGCACCTCCCACTCGCGCGTGCGGACGTAGTGATCGACGAAGCCCTCGCCCAGGATCTCTCGCGCGCGGTCGGACCGGCGCAGGAGCTCGACCGCGTCGCGCAGGTTGCGGGGAAGCGGCGGAGCATCGGCGGCGTAGCCGTTCCCCTCGCAGGCGGCGGGCGGCTCCACCTCGTTCTCGATCCCCCACAGCCCGGCGGCGAGCGAGGCCGCCATCGATACGTAGGGGTTCATGTCCGCGCCCGGCTGCCGGTACTCGACCCGCGTCGCCTTCGGCGAGCCGCCGATGAGGCGGATGGCGCAGGTCCGGTTCTCCCGACCCCACGTCGCGGTCGTCGGAGCCCAAGTGTTCTCGACGCTCCGCTTGTAGCTGTTCACGGTGGGCCAGTGGAGCGCGGTCAGCTCCGGCATGAGCGCGATCTGGCCGCCGAGGTAGTGGCGCAGGGTCGCGCTCGCGCCGCCGGGCGCGGCGCGATCGTGGAAGCGGTTCTCCTCGCCCGCGAGGTCCCAGAGCGACTGGTGCACGTGGCCGGAGCAGCCGGGCAGCGCCGCGTTCCACTTCGCCATGAAGCAGGCGGTGAGCCCGTGCCGCGCGCAGATCTCCTTCACCGCGGTCTTGAAGAGCGCGGACTTGTCGGCGGCGCGCTCGAGATCGTCGTAGAGGACCGCCGTCTCGTACACCCCCGGACCGGTCTCGGTGTGCATCCCCTCGACCGGCACGCCGAAGGCGTTGAGCCCGTCGATGAGGGCGTGGACGAGCCCGGCGTTCGCGGAGCTGCGCAGCCAGGAGTAGCCGAACATCCCCGGCGTGAGGGTGGTGAGGTCCTTGAACCCCTTCTCGCGCAGCGACTGCGGCGTCTCGCGGAAGACGAAGTACTCGTACTCCGACCCGAAGCGCGGGAGGAACCCCAGCTCGCGGGCGTGCCGGCCGACGCGCCGGAGGAGCTGGCGCGGCGACGGCTCGAAGGGCGAGCCGTCCGGGTTCACGAAGTCGAGGATGAAGGCGGCGGTGTCGGGCTCCCAGGGGATGACGCGGGCGGTGGAGAGATCCAGCCGCGCCTGCGCGTCCGGATACCCGGTGTGCCAGCCCGTCACCTTCGCGTTGTCGTAGAGCTCGTCGGCGAGGTCCCAGCCGAACACCACGTCGCAGAAGCCCAGGCCGCCCTTCGCCGCGGAGAGGAGCTTCTCGAGCGACACGTACTTGCCGCGCCAGACGCCGTCCACGTCGAACCCGCCGATCTTCGCCTTCGCGACCTGCTTCTCCTCGAGCCAGCGCTGGAGGCGCTCGAGCTCGCCCGCGCCGGGGGCCGCCGCGGGCCGCGCCCTGCGGCCGGCCCGCACCGCGCGCGGCCGCGCGTCGGGGATGCGCCTCACCTTCGCCTGTGCCGTCTTCGCCATGGGATCACCCCGGGAGCTTCGTCCAGACCGTCTTCACCTGCAGGAACCCGTCGAGCGCGTGGTGGGAGAGGTCCCGGCCCCAGCCGGACTCCTTGAACCCGCCGAACGGCGCGGCGTCGTCGAACTCGTTGAAGCAGTTGATCCAGACGACGCCCGCCTGTGGCCCGAAGATCTCCTCCTGGGCGATCGTCATCTCCGGCCGCACGCCGGCGAACACCGCCGGCCGGAGGAAGTTCCCTCGCGCCTTCGCGCCCTCGACGTCGCGCTCTCCCCCGGCGACGAGCTTCGCCCCCTCCTCGCGCCCCGAGCGGACGTAGCCGAGGATCGTGTCGAGCTGCCGGCGCGACACCTGCGCGCCCATCTCGGTCGCCGGATCGAGGGGATCTCCCACCTTCATCGCCCGCGCCCGCTCCGCGAGCGCCTCGACGAAGGCGTCGTAGCCCTTCGCGTGGACGAGGACGCGCGAGCCGGCGTTGCAGATCTCGCCCTTGTTCCCGAAGATGCCCCAGAAGCACGCGCGCACCGCGGCCTCCACGTCCGCGTCGGCGAGGACGATCTGCGGGCTCTTCCCGCCGAGCTCGAGCGTCAGCTTCTTGAGGTTCGTCTCGCCCGATGCGTGCACGAGCCGCCGCGCGGTCCTGATCGAGCCGGTGAAGCTCACCTTGTCCACATCCGGGTGGCGGGCGATGGCCTCGCCGGCCGGGTCGCCGTAGCCGGGGAGCACGTTCAGGACGCCGTCGGGGAAGCCCGCCTCGACAGACAGCTCGGCGAGCTTCAGCGCGGTGAGCGGGGTCAGCTCGGACGGCTTCAGGACGACGGTGCAGCCCGCGGCGAGCGCCGGCCCGAGCTTCCAGCACATGAGCGAGGTCGGGTAGTTCCACGGGACGATCGCGCCCACCACCCCGAGCGGCTCCTTCACCACGTAGGTGTGGAAGGCTCCGTCGACCGGCAGCACCTCCCCGAGGATCCGCACCGGCCACTCCGAGAAGTAGGCGAGGCACGCGGCGCCGGGGGCGACGTCGCCGCGGATCGCCTCGCGGAACGTCTTGCCGTTGTTCAAGGACTCCACGAGCGCGAACTCCTCGCGGCGCTCCCACAGGAGGTCGGCGAGGCGCCGGAGGAGCCGGCCGCGCTCGCGCGCGCTCATGGTGCGCCACGGGCCCTCGAACGCGCGACGGGCGGCGCGCACCGCGAGATCGACGTCCCCGGTGCCGGCGGCGGGCGCGTCGCAGATCTTCTCGCCCGTCGCCGGGTTCACGACCGGGATCGTCCCCCCGTCCTGCGGCGCCACGAAGCGGCCGCCGACGAAGAGCTTCGTCGGGGGAAGGCGGGGCTCGAGGGTCCTGGGGTCGGTCATCGTGGTCACCGGGAGGGTGGGACCAGCGGGTCATCTGCGCGGATGGCGTTCGGACGCTATGGACAATTGGGTCGATGGCTCGGGACCTGCTCCTCGTCAAGTGCGGATCCACGCATGCCGCGGTGCGGCTCGTGCTCGGTGACTACGACCGCTGGTTCCTGCGAGCGCTCGCGCCTACGGGCGCCCGGGTCCGGGTGATCGAGGCCCACGCCGGCGCTCCCCTCCCCGCCCGGGCCGGCGGCGCCGACGCGGTGATCGTCACGGGCTCGCCGCGGTCGGTGAGGGAGCGGGCCCCCTGGATGACGCGGGCCGGCGAGTGGCTGCGCGAGCAGGCCGAGGGCGGGATCCCCGTGCTCGGCGTCTGCTTCGGGCACCAGCTCCTCGCCGAGGCCTATGGCGGCGTGGTCGAGCGGAACCCGCTCGGGCGTGAGATCGGCACCGTCCGCTGCGCGCTCACTCCCGCCGGGCAGGGCGACCCGCTCTTCGACGACCTCCCGCCGTCCTTCGAGGCCCAGACGACGCACGAGGACGAGGTGCGCGCCCTCCCGCCCGGCGCCGAGCTCCTCGCGACGAACGGGTGGAGCCGCGTCCAGGCCTTCCGCCTCGGACGGAACGTGCGCGCGGTGCAGTTCCATCCGGAGATGGACGCCGCCGCGATGGCGGCGGTCGTGCGGGCGCGCGGCGCCCCGGGAGACGGCGGGCTGCCTGCGCTCGCGCGGATCCGCCCGACGCCGTGCGCCGAGCGGATCCTGCGGAACTTCGTGGAGGCGGCCGGACGGGCCCGCCCGCTCAGGCCGCCCGCTTCGCTCCGCCGAGCTTGATCGTCAGCGCCCGCTGCTCGACGCTGAACGACACCTCGATGTAGCTCAGCATCGCGAGGATGAAGGCGAACATGAGGAGCATGCCCGCGATGTTGTACGCGCCGGCGTACGACCCGGTCGCGTCCGCGATCTTGCCGGCGAGCATCGGCCCCACGACGCCCCCGACGCCCCAGGCGGTGAAGAGCGCGCCGTAGTTGAGCCCCATGTTCTTCGTGCCCCACTGGTCGGCGGTGGCAGAGGGGAAGATCGAGAGGCAGGAGCCGTAGCTGAAGCCGACCACGGCGGAGCCGACGATGAACCCGCCGATCGTCGTGAACGACGGGAAGAAGAACATCGCGGACGCCTGCGTGATGCAGACGATGCCGAGGGTCACGACCCGGCCGATGCGGTCCGAGATGATCCCCGCGACGATCCGGCCGCTCGCGTTGAACACCGCGAGGAGCGCCACGAACACGAAGCCGATCTTGATCGTGTTCCCGGACTGGACCGCCACGATCTTCGCCATGTGGCCGATGATCATGAGGCCCGCGGTCGCGGCGCAGGCGTACTGGATCCAGAGCATGTAGAACATGCGGCTCTTCAGCATGTCGCGCCAGGTGCCGTCCACCCGCGCGACCGCGCCGGGCACCGCGGGCTTCGCGGAGACGGCCGGCTTCTCCGGGTTGCGGACGAACTGCGCGAACGCGGTCGCGACGATGAGGAACGCGACGCCGAGGATCCGGAACGACGCCGCGACCCCGTAGGTCACGAGCAGGTGCTTCGAGAGCGGGGCGATGTACACCGGGGCGATGCCGAACCCCGCGACGACGAGGCCGGTGATGAGGCCCTTCTTCTCGGGCGGGAACCACTTCACCGCCGCGGGAGTCGCGGCGGCGTAGCCGAGGCCGAAGCCGGTCCCGGCGAACAGGCCGAACCCGATCACGGCCGGGAGGATCGAAGCGGCGGTCGAGAGGCTCGCGATGATGAGGCCGACGCCGGTGAGGATCCCGCCGAGCGAGGCGACGACCCGCGGTCCGAGCTTGTCCTGGAGCCGGCCGGCCGGGATCATCATCACGCCGAACACCGCGATGGCGAGCGTGTACGGCATCGTCGCCTGGGTCTTCGTCCAGCCGAAGCCGCCCTTGTCCACGGTCTCGACGAGCTGCTTCGAAAAGACCGACCATGCGTACAGGATACCGAGGGCGAGGTTCAGCCCCATCCCGGCCATCGTGACGATCCAGCCCCTGCGGTTCATGGCCTCTCCTCTCGAGAGCGGCGCGGCGAACGGGCGCGCGCACGGACGCGAATTGCATCAATTGCGGCGCGGGACACTAGCAGAAAACCGTGCGCCCGCAGCCAAGCAACCGCGGCAACGGCGCAGCTCAAACTGGACGGCACCGGGCGACGACGCAATCTTTGCGAACCAGGGATTGCGCGTCGCGAGCATTCACGCGTTCAGTCGCCATTTCACGCAATGCGACGAACGGCGCGAAGCGTGCGCCGGCCGCGGCGCGCGCCGCCCGGGGCGCGGCACGACGGGCCAGGTGCGGCCCCGGGCCACGCAATCCAGGAAACGCTCCGCGGATCCCTCCGCAGAGCGCGAGCGATCACTTCCGGAGCTTCGCGGGGCCGGCGTGCGGATCGTGACAGCTCGTACAGAGCGTGCCCGGGGGGACCTTGGCGTGCTTCGCCTTCATGGCGGCGTCGGCCGCGTCGTGGCAGTTCGTGCACAGGGCCGGCACGGCGTCGACGAGCTGTGCCCGGTTCGCCGACGCGTGCGGATCGTGGCAGCTCGCGCAGTCGCCGTCCTTGAACGGCGAGTGGAGCCACTTCGCGCCGAGGAGCGCCTTCTGGCGCGCGTGGCAGTCGAAGCACAGGTCCGCGCCCGCCTTCGCGAGCAGCTTCTTCTCCTGTCCGCCGTGGATGGCGTGGCACTTCGCGCACTCGCCGCGACGCACGGCGGTGTGGACGAACGGCCGGTCCATCGCCTTCTGGGCCTTCTCGTGGCAGCGCCAGCACAGGGCGCCGCCGCTGCCCACCAGCAGGTGCTCGCGCGACGAGGCGTGCGGCGTGTGGCACTCGAAGCAGCGGCCTTCCCGCACCGGCGCGTGCGGCACCTTCACCGACGCCGCGCGCTTCGCGAAGTCGTGGCAGCCGTCGCACTCGGCGAGGAGGTTCTTCTTCGTGCGCGCCTTGGCGCGCTTCTCGCCGGGAGGCAGGTGGCACGTCGAGCAGTCGCGGTCGCCGAAGGGTGGATGGGCCCTGTCCGCGACGAGCTTCTTCCCCGCCGAGGCGTGCGGGTCGTGGCAGCCGGTGCAGCGGCTCTCCGCGATGGCATAGCCGCCGTGCGCCGTGCGCGCCCGCTCGCTCTCGACGTCGTGGCACTCGATGCACAGCGCCGGCACGTCCTTCTTGAGGAGCGCGGGCGCCATCGCGCCGTGACCGCCGTGGCAGTCGCTGCACGCCCCGTCGGCCACCGCCGCGTGGACCGTGAGCTTCTTGTCGGCGAGCCGCCGCCGGAGCGCGTCGTGGCACGAGAGACAGAGCTCCTGCACGGGCCTGGAGAGGAGGTTGTCCCGGTTCGAGCCGTGTGGGTCGTGGCACGACCAGCACCGGCCGTTCACGAACGGCTCGTGCTTGGACAGCCCGCGCGCGCGGGCCTTGCGCGCGCCGACGTGGCACTCGAGGCAGAGGGAGGCGTCGTCCACCTTGAGGTGCTGCTTCTGCGAGCCGTGGGCGACGTGGCACTGCGAGCAGTTGCCGCCCGCGAACGGGTTGTGGAGCTTCGCGGCGCCGAGCGCCTCGATCATGCCTCGGTGGCAGGAGAGGCAGAGGGACTCCTCGCTCTTGGAGAGGAGCGACGGCCGCTCGGAGGCATGGGGCGAATGGCAGGTCGTGCACTCGCCCTTCACGACCGGCGCGTGCTGCTTCCCGCTGCGCTTCTGCTCCCGCTCCTGCTGATCGTGGCAGTTCGCGCAGAGCGCGCCCGCGCGGGCCGCGAGGAGCAGCTTCGGCCGGCCGCCGTGGGCGTCGTGGCAGCTCGTGCAGTCCCCTGAGCGGGCCGGCTCGTGGCGCGACTTCGCCTTCGCCCACTCGCGCACGTCGCGGTGGCAGCCGCCGCAGAGCTGGTCCTGCGCCGAGACGAGCAGCTTCGGCCGGTCGCCGGCATGCACCTCGTGGCAGGACGCGCAGCGCCCCGCCTTCGCCGGCGCGTGTCCACCGGGCCCCTTGGCCTTCGTGGCGACGTCGTCGTGGCAGGCGAGGCAGAGCTCCGAGCGCGCGCCGACGAGGAGCCCGGGCTCCGCCGCGGCGTGCGGCGTGTGGCAAGCGGTGCACAGGCCTTGCTTCACGGGAGCGTGCACGATCTTCCGCTTCGAGAGCTGCGCCTCCTTCTCGGAGTGGCAGTCGTAGCAGAGCGCCGGCTCGCTCTTCGAGAGCGTGAACGGCTTCCCCTTGCCGGGCGCGGCGTGGCAGTTCGTGCAGTCGGCGAGGACCTCGTGGGTCACCTCGCGGAGGAGCTTCTCGTTCGACGATGAGTGCGGATCATGGCACATCGCGCAGCGCACGCCGTCGACGCGGTATCCGCCGTGCTGCTTCGTCACGTCGGTGTGGCACTGCCCGCAGATCGCCTCCCTGGACGCGCGGAGCAGCTTCGGCTGATCGCCGGCGTGCGCCTGGTGGCACCCCGAGCAGCCGCTCAGCTGTACCGCGGAGTGGAGCTTGCCGCGCTGGAACGCGTCTCCGTCGTGGCAGCGCAGACACAGCCCCGGCTCGGCCTCCGCGAGGACGTTCTCGCCGCGCTGCCCGTGGCGCTTGTGGCAGGCGTCGCAGCCCGCCTCGTCCTTGAACGGCTCGTGGACGCGCGGGCGCGCCCACTCGGCCTTGAGGGTCTTCCTCGCGTGGCAGTCGACGCAGTCGGACGACGCCCCACGCGAGGGGACGCCGCCGCAGCCCGCGCAGAGTGCGGCGGCGAGGAGCAAGACGAGACGGAGCGGCGCCTGCATCGGCGCAGCATCTTAGCCGAAGTCGTCGCCCGGACCGCGAAGTCCCGCCGCCGGTCTACTCCGCCTCGAGCCGGAACTCGGCGATGTCGAACCAGAAGCCCATCCCCTGCACGGAGTCGAGCTGCGCCTGGACGATCGCGAGGTGGCCGTCCTCGATCTCGAGGAACTTGGAGAAGAGGACCTGTTGCGCGACGGCGGGACCCGCCCGCATAAACGTCATCGTGAACACTTTCCAGCGGCTCCTCAGGACGATGGCGACCCGGGACGAGCGGATCGCGGAGCTCGCCACCCGCTCGCTGGACCTGTCGGACCTGCTCGCCATCCGGCGCCGCATGATCGGCACCGGGCTCATCGGCGGCAAGGCGATCGGCATGCTGATCGCCCGCGCGATACTGACGCGGCAGAGCCCGCGCTTCCGCGTGCGGCTCGAGCCCCACGACTCCTGGTTCGTCGGCTCGGATGTGTTCGACGCGGTCCTCGTCCGCAATGGCGGGTGGAGGGCACGCCGCGAGCAGCGGAGCCCCGCCGCGTTCCTCGACGGTGCACTCGAGGCGCGCGCGCGCGTCCTGCGCGGCGCGTTCCCCGATGCCATCCTGAAGCAGTTCGCGGCGATGCTCGAGGTCACGGGGCAGTCGCCGATCATCGTCCGCTCCTCGTCGATGCTCGAGGACGGGTTCGGCAACGCCTTCACCGGCAAGTACCAGAGCGTCTTCTGCGCCAACCAGGGCGGCCCCGCCGAGCGGCTCGAGGCGTTCCTCCAGGCGGTCCGCGAGGTGTACGCGAGCGCGATGAGCGAGGAGGTCCTTCGCTACCGCGAGCACCGCGGCCTCCTCGATCGCGACGAGCGGATGGGGATCCTCGTGCAGCGGGTCTCGGGCGCCGCCTACGGCACGCTCTTCTTCCCGCAGGCCTCGGGCGTCGCCCTCTCCTACAACCCATGGGTGTGGAGCAAGGAGATCGATCCGCACGCGGGCGTCGCCCAGATCGTGTTCGGCCTCGGCACGCGCGCGGTCTCGCGCCCGGACGACGACCACACCCGCCTCGTCGCGCTCGACGCGCCGTTGCGCCGCCCGGAGGCGAGCCCCGAAGACGCGAGCGCGCACGCCCAGCGCCGCGTGGACGTGATCGACCTCGCCGCCGGTCGGGTCGCCTCGCTCGCCTTCGAGGAGGTCGTCCGGCGCGCGCCCGGCGTGCCGCTCGAGCTGTTCGCCACGCCTCGACGGGACGCGCCGCCGGTGCTGACGTTCGAGCGACTCCTCTCCGCGACGCCGTTCGTCGAGGAGCTGCGCGAGATCCTGCGCACCCTGGCGGATGCCTACCGCGCCCCGGTGGACGTCGAGTTCACGCTGAACGTCCCCTCCGGCGGGCAGCTCCGGCTGAACATCGTCCAGTGCCGGCCGCTGCAAGTGAAGGAGGGCGGCCCGATCGTCGCGCCGCCCGCCGATCTGCCCGGCTCTGCCGTGCTCCTCGAGAGCCGCGGACCGGTGATCGGGCAGAGCACGCACGCGCCGGTCGACCGCGTCATCCTCGTCCACCCCGAGGCGTACGAGCGGCTCCCGACCCAGGACCGCATCGAGGTGGCGCGCATCGTCGGGCGGGCGACCCGGCTCGATCCGGGCGGAACCCGGCGCATCCTCCTCCTCGGCCCAGGTCGCTGGGGGACGAGCACCCTCTCCCTCGGCGTGCCCGTCTCGTTCGCGGAGATCCAGCGCGTCTCGGCGATCTGCGAGGTGGTGACGTCGGGCATGAACGTGGTTCCCGACGTGTCGCTCGGGTCGCACTTCTTCAACGACCTCGTCGAGGCGAACATGCTTTACCTCGCGGTCTTCCCGGATCGCCCCGGCTACCGGCTCGCCGACGCCGTGCTTCTCTCGGAGCAGAACCGGCTGCCCGAGCTCCTGCCGGACGACGCGCGGCTCGCGGACGCAGTGCGGATCGTCGATTTCCCGCTTCCCGCCGACGGCCGCCCGCTGTGGCTCCATGCGAGCTGCATCGACCAGCGCGTGCTCTGCTATCTCGCGCCGCCCGCGTGCGCGCCCGCCCGGCGTGCGCCGGACGACGGCGCCGACTCCGTGGACTGACGAGGCGCGCGAGCCCGAGCGGACCATTCCCCCACACCTCCGGAAGTGGTTCCACGGGAATCGTCGCACTCAAGGTGTTGAAACGTTGGGTCGTTTCGAAATTGCTGGGTGCGACATCTTTACTCGTGGCCCGCCGCGCCGCAGAATCGTCGCGCATCCATTGCGTGCGGAACGTCGGGCGTCCGGGGGGAACCGAGCCGCGCTGCCGACAGGAGACTCGATGTCCACCGCCGCCACCGCGAAGCCGCAGCCCGCCACCGTCACGCGTCGGGGGGACGCGAACGGGACCGTGAAGGGAACGCTCGTCATCGCCCGGATGAAGTACCTGCGCGCGCGAGGTCCGGAGGACTTCGAGCGCGTGCTGCGCCGGATGTCGGCGGCCGACCAGCAGGTGCTGCGCGGCATGCTCCTGCCGAGCAGCTGGTATCCCGCGGACGTCGTCCTGCGCCTCGAGATGACCGCGGCGGCAATCCTGTCGCGCGGCGAACGCAGGCAGCTCTCCTCGACATGGGACGCTTCACCGCCGACACGAACCTCGGCCGGAGCGGGGTCCAGCGCCCCTATCTGAAGGAAGGCGATCCCCACTACCTCCTGCGGAACGTGCCGCGGATGTACTCGGCGCAGCACAGCGGCGGCTCCCGCACCTACGAGGAGACGGGGCTAAGGAGCGCGACGATCCGCACGCAGTCGGGCGACGAGCCGAACAGCGACGACTGCTCCACCGCGGTCGGCTGGCTGAAGCGCGCGATCGAGCTCTCGGGCGGGCGCCTCGTCACCGTGGAGGAGAACGAGTGCTGCGCGCGCGGCGACGGCTGCTGCGTATACGCGTGTCGCTGGTCTTGACGCCGCCGCGCACCTGGATGAGTTGGGCCCCATGATGCCGGCCGTCCACCTCGATCCGGCGCCCTTTCCCTCCCCGCGCGCCGCGGCGGGGGGGCGCGCCGCGCGCGACCCGGCGTGCGCCGGCTGCCTGGAGCTGTCGCTGTTCCGCGCGCTGCGCCGCGCTGGGCTCGACGTGCAGGGCGGCACCGGGTGCGAGCCGGACGCAAACCGGCCTTTCACGGCGGCGCCGGGGCGCTGGGCCGCGGTCGTCGGAGCGCGGCGCATCCTCCCCTCACCCCGCGGCGCGCTCGCCGAGGCCGCCCGTGCGGGGGCGCGGCTCCTCATCCTCGCCGATCGCGACGGCACGCAGGCCTGCCGTGCCGCCGCGTCGCTCGCTGCGGCGGGCGCGCGCGCGTCGACGCTCGATCTCGCGGACCTCGCGGCGACCGAGGCCGCGGTGCGCCGGGCCGACGTCTCCGGCGGCGCGGGGCTCGCCGTACTCGTCGCGCTCTCACCCTGCGCGCGTCGCGCCCGCCGCGGCGCGCCACGCGCCATCGGGGCGTCCCGCTGCAACCGGTGCGGCGCGTGCCTGTCGCTCGGCTGTCCCGCGCTCAGCGACCCGGGCGGTGAGGCGATCGCGCTCGACCCGGCGGTCTGCGCTGGCTGCGGGCTATGCGAGCCGCTCTGCCGGGCGCGGGCGATCGGTCGTTGATCGCGCAGCGCGCCTCACTCACGCACGGCGCGATCGATCCGGCCCTTCGCCTTCGACAGCTCGCCTAGCTTGGTGCGGGCCTCCACCAATCCAGGGTCGAGTCGGATCGCCTCTCGATATTCGCGCGCGGCGTCGTCGAGCTGACCCTTCGCCGCATACGCATCTCCGAGATTGATGCGGGCTTCCGGTAGTGCCGGGTCGAGTCGGATCGCCTCTTGGCATTCGCGCGTCGCGTCATCGAGCTGGCCCTTCGCGTTCCACACGTCGGCTAGATTGACATGGGCTTCCGCCTGCCTGGGGTTGAGTCGGATCGCCTCGCGGTATTCGCGCACCGCTTCGTCGATCCGGCCTTTCTTCTGGTATACGACTCCGAGATTGTTGCGGGCGTACGGGTCTCCGGGATTGAGCCGGATCGCCTCGCGGCACTCGCGCAGCGCATCGTCGAACTGGCCGTTTGCCATATATGCGAGGCCGAGGATCGTGCGAGGGCGCGCCTTCTCCGGGCTCTTGGACACGACATCGCTCCAGAGCCTGATCTCGTCCTTCCAGACGAAGTTCCGCGCGTACGTGGCTATCCCCAGGGGCCCGGCCGTGATGAGCAGCGCCACTGCCACCTGGAGTGCTGGCGCTAGCCGCAAAGGCAACCGCTCGACAATCGAGAGAAGGCCCGTGCAGAGAGCGATCGCGGCGCCGACGCTGGGGAGGTACATTCGATGCTCGAAGATGACGTCGCGGATCGGGATGACAGACGACTCGACTGATGACGTGACGAAGAACCACGCGATGCCGAAGAAGATGAGGGCACCCGGGGCGCGGTTCGTCTCGCGAGCCCGGCGCAAGAGGAGCGCTGCCGCTGCCGCCAGCGCGAGGAGGATGGCGAGCGCGAGGAGGACGCCCGGATCGGCAAGGGATCGCGAGAGGCGGAAGTCGTAGTCGAGGTTCTGACCGACGGGCACGAGGAGCAGGCGAAGGTACGTCACCACCACCCGCGACTGCGTGAGGAGGTACGTCGATCTCGGGATGTCTGGAGTCTCGGCGGCGAGGTGGCCCGCGTCAGCGAGCACGTCAGCGAGGCTCCGGCCCTGGGTGGCGAGGCCGAAGGGAACGAGGAGCGCCATCGCCCCGAGGGGCACAAGGAGGAGCCACCGCCTGCGGGGCCGGAAGAAGAGGTGCTCGTACCCCGCCGCCACGAACGGCAGGGTGAAGCTGATCTCCTTCGTCTTCATGGCCCCCGCCGCGGCCACTACCGAGAGACCGTAAAGAAGGGCCGCGCGGCGCTTCGACGGGGGTTGCGCCTCGAGCGAGAGCCTCGCCTGCGCGTAGAGCACCAGCGAGAGAACGTACAGGAGCGTCGCGAGCGATGTGAATCGCTGGACGATGTAGGTGACCGCCTGGGTCTGCACCGGGTGCAGCGCGAAGAGAAGGCCGGCCGCGAGCGGCATGTATCCGCGCACGAGCGGGCCCGCCTGCGCGCGCCGCAACGCTGGCGTCTGGAGCGTGATCGCCGCGAGCCCGAAGACGAGCAGGCCGTTGCAGACGTGGATGAGGAGATTGACGGCGTGATAGCCGAACACCGCCAGCCCGCCGAAGCGGTAGTTGAGCGCGAACGAGAGAAAGCCGAGCCAGCGGTTGCCGGATGGTGGCCACTGCCTGCCCAGGTCGCGAAGGCTCTCGTTCCGGAGAATGTTGTCGACGTCGTCGAAGTGGAACGAAGCATCGAATGAGTTCGAGTAGACGAGTACCGTCGCGACCGTGAGCACGAGGACCGCCACCACCCTCTGACGCGATGTCGCAGGACGAGTCTGCTCGACCGAGGCGCCCCCGCGCGAGCGGCCCCTCACCCGAGCTTCCCGAACCGGGCCAGCGCCGCCCGCACGAAGCGCGAGCGGACCTGCTCGGAGGCGAGCAGGGCCTGCGCCGGCGGAAGCCTCACGATCGCGTCCACCGCGTGGTGGAGGAACCGCGAGCCGAGCCCGGCCCCCTCGTCGAAGAGCAGCTCGGCGAGCCGGTTTCGCTCGAGCGCCATCCGGATGACCCGCTCGACGGTGTTCGCCGGCACCGGGCGCGGACGGCCGCCGCGCGACATCGCGAGCGCGTCCTTGTGGCAGGCCCCCGCGCAGACGCCGCAGCCCACGCACCGCTCCTCGTCGATGCGCGGCGCAAGCCCGTTCTTGCGGCTCCCGGACCGGAGCACGGGCTCCATCGCAATGGCGCCGACCGGGCAGGCGCGGGCGCAGCGGGAGCACCCCGCGCAGCGCGCGGCGTCGCTCAGCGGCACGAAGCCGCTCGGGTTCACCGCCGGCAGCCCCCAGCGCGAGACCGCCTGGAGCTGCTCGCAGCAGCAGCCGCAGCAGTTGCAGACGAACGTGGGGCGGCTCTTCACGTTGTCGGCGACCTGCACGAGCCCGGTCTCCCGCGCGCGGAAGAGGATCTCGAGCGCCTCCGTGCGCCCGATCTCCCGGCCGAAGCCGCGCCGGGCGATGAACTCCGCGCCGCCGTTCAAGGAGAGGCAGTTCTCCATCGGCGCGTCGCAGCGCTCGCCGAGGTGCTCCGCCTTGTGGCGGCAGAAGCAGAGGGAGACGGACCACCTCCGGGCGCCGCCGACGACCTCGCTCGCCCGCTCCCACGCGAGCACGTCCGGCAGCGGCTCGTCGGCGAGCTCCGTCTCGTGCACGAGCGTGCGGCCGACGACGGTCTCCTTGCCGAACGCCTCGCGCGCGAAGGCGGGATCGCCGTGCGTGTACGCGTGGAGGGCCTCCGCCATCCGCTTCTTCGGGATCGAGTCCTTCGCCCGCATGAGCGAGTACTCGAAGAACCCGACCACCGGCGGCGCGAGCATGTAGGAGCGCTTCCCCGTGCGGGGGTTCACGAGGTCCAGGGCGACGCCGCGCTCGCACATCGGCTCGAGCCGCGCCTCGAGGTCCGTCGCCGGGACGGCGAGGCGCGCCGCGAGCCGGTCGAGCGAGATCGGGCGGACCGGGAGGCGCGCGGCGAGCGCCGCCTCCTCGGGCGTGAAGAGGATCTCCAGGATCTCCCGCCGCGCCTGCTCGGCGCGCGCGTCCTCCGGCTCGGGCAGCGCCATCGTCCCGCGCTCGAGCCGCTTCACGAGGTCCCGGTACTCGTCCTTCATCCGCCCGAGGTGACCCATGCCTCCGGGCGTACCACACTCCTCTCGCCGCGCAAGTGGCCGGGCCGGGCCGGGCCGGGACGTGGACGTGGACCTGGACCTGGACCTGGACCGAGTCCACCTCACATTCGGCATCGGGTGCTTGCCCCGCGGCGGAACTCCTGCTGGACTGTGGCCGATGAGCAAGCTCAAGAGCCCCCACCAGAAGAAGACGGCGAGCTACGACCGCGACCGCCGCAGCGTCTTCGGCGCGAACGACAAGGCCCAGCGGAAGAACCTCCCGCGGAAGAAGGCGCGGCTGAACCGCGCCGTCCGCCACGAGGTGCACCTCGGGCTCCACGTGGACGGCGCGCCGGTCGAGCAGCTCGACCTCGACGCGATCGACACCTCTGTCGCCACCGTCGTCCGCAAGCGGTTCAAGAAGCAGCCGGCCGTCCCGCTCGCCGATTTCATCGGCCGCCAGCGCGAGAAGCGCGTGGCGCCGAAGCCGGCCGCGAAGGGAAAGAAGCGGCGCACCTCGGCCGCCCGGTGACGGTCCGGCCGCCGCGCGACGTCGGGCGTGCGTGACGTCAGCGCTCGCCGCGGATCGAGCGATCGAGGATCTCGACGGGGTGCGCCGCCGCGACGTCGGCGCCCACCTTCTCGAGCATCCGCCGGATCTGGAGCGAGCAGCCGGGGTTCGCGCTCGCGAGCAGCGAGGCCTTCGTGGAGAGGACCGCCTCCGCCTTGCGGCGGCCGACCTCGTCCGCGCTGCGGGGCTGCACGAGGTTGTAGATCCCCGCCGAGCCGCAGCACTGCTCGCCGTCCGGCACCTCCACGAGCTCGACGCCCGGGATGGCGCGGAGGAGCGCCCGCGGCGCGTCCACGATGCGCTGCGCGTGGCCGAGATGGCAGGGTGAGTGGTAGGCGATCCGGGCGCGGAGCGGGTTGCGCGGCGCGCGCGCCGGCATCGAGGCGAGGAGCTCCGAGACGTCGCGGACCTTCTCCGCGAACGCGCGGGCGCGCGGGAGGAACGCGGCGTCGTCCGCGAACAGGTGCGCGAGGTCCTTCAGGTGCGAGCCGCAGCCGGCGGCGTTCACGACGACGACGTCCACCGGCTCGCGCTCGAACCGCTCGACGAGGGCGCGCGCGAGCCGCCGCGCCTCCTCGTCGCGCCCCGCGTGGATCGAGAGCGCGCCGCAGCACCCCTGGCCGGCCGGCACGACCACCTCGATCCCCTCTGCGGCGAGGACCCGGATCGTCGCCTGGTTCACGTTCGGGAAGAAGACCCGCTGCACGCAGCCGCCGAGGAGGCCCGCGCGGAGCCGCCGCTCGCCCACGGCCGGCGTCCGCTCCGGCAGCCGGCCGGTCACGTCCGCCCAGGTGACGGCCGGCGCGAGCGCGTCCAGCGCCGAGACCCGCGCCGACACGCGCAGGAGCCCCACGCGGTGCGCGAGCCAGCGGAGCCCCGTCACGCGTCCGAGCCAGAGGAGCGCCGCGGCTGCGCGCAGCACCGCCGGGCGCGTGAAGAGCGCGAAGACGAACGAGCGCCAGAGCCGGTCGGCGAGCGGGCGCCGGTGCTCCCGCTCCACGCGGACGCGCGCCCGGTCGATGACGTGGTCGTAGCGCACCCCCGACGGGCATGCGGTGAGGCACGCCATGCAGCCGAGGCAGCGGTCGAAGTGCTCGGCCACCGCCGGCGACATCGCGAGCCGCCCATCCTCGAGCGCGCGGAAGAGGTCGATCCGCCCGCGCGGCGAGTCCATCTCCTCCTGCCAGTTCTGCCAGGTGGGGCAGGTCGGAAGGCAGAAGCCGCAGTGGATGCAGTCGTCCGCCGGGTCGCGAGCTCCCACCGCGCCGGGCCCGCGGGGCTCCCCGCCAGGAATCTGCCGCACCTCGTCGGGCGTCATCGCACCGTCCCCTTGGACTGGCCCCGTGAACGCGCCCGCGCCCGCGCCCGCGCCCGAAGAATGCCGGGCTCGGGCTCGGGCTCGTTCACGGGCTCGGGGCTCAATCGGAGTGAGCGCCCCATCAGATCCCTCCCACGAAGCGGCCCGGCGCGAGCCGCGCCTCGGGATCGAGCTCGCGCTTCAGCCGCCGCATGACCTCGATCCCGTCCGGCGGCGGGCCCCACGGGTCCGTGCGCGCACGCAGCTCGGGCGGCGCGGCGGCGAGAACGAGCGTGCCGTTCCCGAGCGGCGCGAGGGCGGCGCGCGCCGAGACGACGCCGGCCGCGGCGGCCTGCGCGTCGGCCGCCTCTCCAGCGAGGAGCGCGATGCCGAGCGCCGGGTGGACCGCGATCTCGCCGCCCGCGAGCGCTTCCCGGAGCGGCCGGAGCCCCTCGAGCGCGCGGGCGAGGGCGGCGGGCGCGAACGCCGCGCGCGCCCGCACGGCGCCGCCGAGGCGGATCGCGTCGTGGCGAGCCCAGAAGGCCGCCTCCTCCGCGCCCTCGACGCAGGCGCCGCGGCCGGCGCGCGCGAGCGTCCGCTCGACCTGGTCCTTCACGCCAGGAGCGAACCCCTCGAAACGGATCGCCACCGTGAACCCGTCGTTCGTCCCGAGCGCCGCGAGCGCGGTCGGCTCGACCGCGATCTCGCGCAGGGCGGGCAAGGTCTCCTGCACGTCGGTCGCAGAGAGTCCCTCCAGGATCGCCGTCGCGGACGCCTCCGGCAGCGGGTGCAGGCGGAACACCACCTCCGCGACGAGGCCCAGCGTGCCGAGCGACCCGCAGAGGAGGCGCGGCAGGTCGAACCCCGCCACGTTCTTCACCACCTTGCCGCCGCCGCGGGCGACGACGCCGTCCGCGCGCACCACCGTGATGCCGATGACGAGATCCCGCACCGGGCCGTAGCGCGTTCGCCGCGGCCCGAAGGCGTTCGCGGCGACGATCCCGCCCAGCGTGGCGCGCTCGGGAAAGGGCGGATCGATGGCGAGGCGCTGCCGGTGCGGCGCGAGCCGGCGCTGCAGCTCGGCGAGCGTCATCCCCGCCCCGACCGCCACGATCTGGTCGGACGGGGCGTGCTCGCGGATCCGGTCGAGCCGGCGCGTGCGCAGGACGGCGTCGAGCCGGGCGGGGACCGCGCCGAGCTCGAGATCGGTCCCGCCGCCCACGAAGACCACGGCGAGGCGATCCATCGCGAGCGCGCGCATCGCCTCGGCCGCCTCGTCGAGCGTCTCGGGCTCCACCGCGAAGCGCGGGCGGACCCCGAGCACGGTGTCGTTCGTCTCCACCGGAAGCGGAGCCGCGCTCATGCCGACCTTCCTCCGCTGCGGCAGACCGCGGTCACCAGCGCTCCGCGAGCCCGGCCACCTCGGCGGGGTGGGGGCGGTAGGGGCCCGGCCTCTCGCCGCAGAGGCGGGGCGTCGGGAAGACCTTGCCGGGGTTCATGAGGGCGATGCCGTCGAACGCACAGCGAACACGGGCCATCGTCTCGAGGTCGTCCTTGCCGAACTGCTCGGCCATGTACCGGGCCTTCTCGGCCCCGACGCCGTGCTCGCCGGTGATGGACCCGCCCGACCGGATGCACAGCCTCAGGATCTCGCCGCCGAGCCGCTCCGCGCGCTCCTCCTCGCCCGGGTTGCGGGCGTCGTACAGGACGAGCGGGTGGAGGTTCCCGTCGCCCGCGTGGAAGACGTTCGCGACGCGCAGCCCCACCTCGTTCGCCATCCGCTCGATCTCGCGCAGCACGCGCGCGATCTCGGAGCGCGGGATGACGCCGTCCTCGACGAGATAGCTCGGGCTGATCCGGCCGACCGCCGCGAAGGCGGACTTGCGCCCCTTCCACATGAGCGCCCGCTCCGCCTCGTCCCCCGGCACCCGCACCTCGAGCGCCCCGGAGGCCCGCGCGATCTCCACCGCGCGCGCCGCGACGTGCTCGACCTCGGCGCGCGGTCCGTCCGCGTCCATGAGCAGCGCCGCGCCGACGTCGGGCCAGTCGACCCCGGTCGCCGCCTTGGCCGCCACGATCGCGAGCCGGTCCATCATCTCGATGGCGGCGGGGAGGATCCCGGCCGCGATGATCCCCGAGACCGCGTTCCCCGCCTCGTCAGTGGACGGGAACGTGGCGAAGAAGGTGCGGGTGATCTCCGGCTTGCGCAGGAGCCGCAGCGTGACCTCGGTCACGATGCCGAGGAGGCCCTCGGAGCCGACGAGCGCCGCGAGCAGGTCGTAGCCGGGCGCGTCCGCGGCCGGTCCGCCGAGGTCCACCACCGCGCCGTCGGAGAGGACCACCCGCGCGGCGAGGATGTGGTTCGTCGTGAAGCCGTACTTGAGGCAGTGCGCGCCGCCCGAGTTTTCGGCCACGTT
>WNGB01005466.1_pt1 | contig 18988 bp, 13 predicted proteins | sample 5400681 | NCBI WGS metagenome assembly WNGB01 (sample SAMN13153367, study PRJNA577476) | soil metagenome | isolation source: 115 cm soil or saprolite under grassland replicate 2 | place: USA:California | collected 2016-06-15
GGATTCGGCTGGTCGCTGATTTTCCCAACTTCATACCGTTCCCGCTTCCGTTCTTCCCGCCAAACGTTAAGCTTTCCAATCCCTTCCAACTGGTCGCTGTCGAAGATGACCTTTACGTTACAGATGGGGGACGGAACCTTGTGTGGCACGTCGATCTCTTGACCGGCTCCTTTTCGGAACTCGTGGCGTTCCCGAATATCCCAAACCCGGCCTTCCCGGCTGTTGGCGGACCCACGCTCGACGCTGTTCCCACTGGTATTGCGTCTTTTGGCGATCAGCTTTTGGTGACACTTTTCAGGGGCTTCCCGTTCCCGCCGGGCGTCTCAACCGTAGAGCAGATTGATCCGCTGACGGGAAGCGATACGCCGTTCATCACCGGGCTGAGGACGGCTATAGGCGTCCTGCCAATGACGGACGAGGACACTGATTTCCTGGTCCTCCAGCACACTTCCGGACCCGTGCTCTTGCCGCCTTTGTCGGGGCCTGGGCAGGTGTTGCGTTTCGAGACTCCCGCAGGTCCGCCGACTGTCGCCGCGAGCTGCTTAATACGCCCGACCACCATGACGCTCGACAGGAAAGCGGGGACACTCTACGTCAGCGAATTCGGCGGGCGGATTGTCTCGATCCCAATCGCGCCGTGAAAACCAGAGGATCGCTAAGTCCTCCTGGCACTTCCAAAATTTTCGTAAAAACGAGCTGCTTCGGCCGGGCAGTGAGTCGAGCGGGAACCGGCAGGCCTATCCGCCCACGTCGCTTCTTGCGAGTCATGACTCATTCGACTTTAGCAGCCTTCTCGCCAGCGGACGAACGAGGGCTCCGAGAAAGCTTCCCGCGGGTTGTCCGCTCGAGATCCTGCGAAGGCGTCTGATCTGCTCAATGGTGATTCCAATCCCGACCAGCAGCCAGAGCCAGCCGCCGATTCCGCCGCCACCTGCGGTGAAGAGCACCAGTGATGTGAAAACGTTCGTGCCCCCGATGATCAGCAGAAGCACGGCCGTCATCTTCCCCCAGCGCAGGACCTCCATGCCGAAGCGCCGCTCGAAAACTTCCTGTTCCTCCGGTGGGAGCAGCGCCAGCAGCGGCTCGACCATCCGGAATCGGTCATAGAGGGCCCGCTCGGGAGTCGCCGGCGATCCACGGGAGGAGAGAGTCGCGACTCCCGCGCCGCCCCGAAGGGCCCGGTAGATCGAATAAATCAGAGTGCCGGGCACGGATCCGATCGGCCGCGCCTGCAGGAAGGCTCCGCCGAGACGAAGGCCCGATTCGAACACCAGGTAAATCGAGACCGGAAGAGGCAAGAGACGCGGAATCGTGCTCGCGGTCTCCCTCAAGCTTGACGCGCCCCCCGAGAATGCGGCAACGGTCCCGGCAAAGTGGAAGAGGGCGCTGACAGCCCCCAGCGCGAAGAGCGGCAGCGCCGAGACGATCGTCATCACGAGAGCGGGCGCGCCGAACTCGCTCTCCATGTGTTCCTGGACCGGGCCGGGCAGATGCCCCAGCAGCGGAGAGAGAAGGATCGCGAGGCGGCGGCGGGCGATGCTCCCCTTGCGATTCGTTTGAACAAGTGAGCGGCCGGCCTCACTCGCGGCGTCGTAGGTCTGGATGGAGCGGACGGCGTGACGGTCCGGCCAAGTCTCCAGCCGGTAGCGCACGCTTCCGTCGGGATGTGAGTGCGCCTCCACGACCTCGAACAATTCCGTCTCCCACCGGATGGCAGTGCCCGGATACTCGCTCGACGTGTGCGGCCGCCCGCGCCGGGGGTGCCATCCTTTCGGTTCCCGGCAGACGAGCCAGACGCCTCCCTCCGGTGAAGTCTCAACGCGGTCCGTTCCAAACGGGGTCATCTCGACAGGTGCAGTTCGTAATCACCCTAACACCTATCGGCTGACTCCTGGTCCGGCGGGATCGCGGCGATATGCTTCGCGCTTGAGAGTCTTCAGCCGAAACCGCCATTCGGGACTTGCGCTTTCCCGGATCGCGGAGGACGCGCCGGTGGCCGAGGCGATGCGCGCCGCGCCGGGAATCCCTGCCGGGGTCTAGCGGGAGGCCACCGCGGTGCCCCGCCCGCTCTGGCCGACTTCCGCCGATCTGGCGTTCTCCAGCGAAGGCGACCTGCCGGATCTGCAAATCCGGCCGCGGTCACTTCTGCTTCTCGCCGCCTTCGCTTTCGTTGCCTACCTGTCGCTCGTCCCTTCGCTCCTGAGGACGAGCAGCCCGCCCACGGGGGATCAGCCGTTCTACCTGATGGACGCGATCAGCCTCGTCAAGGACGGCGACCTGGACGTGTCCAACAACTATGCCGACCGCGACGAAGACTTCTTCTATTCGCGTGCCCCGCGTCCCCGGGGCTTCACCGGCCAGAGCGCGCCCTATCCGCTTCCTCCGCATCTGATCGTTTCGCCGGCGCGTCCTCCGTCGGAGGAGTACTCCTACCACGCTCCGGGACTGGGAATCCTGATCGTCCCGGCTTGGATCGTCGGTTCCTGGTTTCATCTCTGGTGGCCTGCGACCGTCATCTTCATGTGCCTGGTGGGCGCGCTCGTCGCGGTCAACGTGTTTCTCCTGGCCTTCCAGGCCTCCGGCGAGCCTCGTGTCGCATGGATGGTCTGGGCCGCGATGAGCTTCAGCGCCCCGCTCATGTGCTATTCGATCCTGCTCTTCACCGAGCTGCCGGCGAGTCTTCTGATCCTCTACGCGTTCCGGAGGTTCTCGGTGGGATGGGGAGCCAACCGCCCGTGGCAGCTCGCGCTGGCCGGGATCTGCGTGGCCTACATTCCGTGGCTCTCCTGGCGCTGCGGAACGATCGCGGCCGCTCTGGGCGTCTACGGAGCCGTAGGGTGGTGGCGATCTCGCCGTTTCGCGGAGGCCTCGGCAGCTCGTCGCGCGGCCAGCGCGGCGTTTCTGGTCGTCCCCGTACTGCTCTCGGCTCTGGCCATCGCCGGGTACGGCCATTTCCTGACGGGCAAATGGCTGCCCGACATCCAGTATCGCGCCGGCGGGGAGACGGGCAACCTGTTCCATTGGCCCTGGAACGGCGGACGGCATCTGGCGCTTACCGTCAGCGGAGCGATGGCACTCCTCTTCGACCAGCAGTGGGGTCTTCTGGTCCATTCACCGGTCTATCTGCTCGTGTTCGTGGGTCTCTCGGCGATGCTCCGGTCCGGCAGGAGCGCTGAGCATCGCCAGCTCGCATGGCTCGCGTTCGTCAGCGTCCCCTATCTCGTCATGATCTCCGCCTTCAAGCAATGGGGAGGGCTCTGGTGCCCGCCGGGGAGGTATCTGACTCCGCTCGTCCCCCTGTTCGCCCTGCCGTTGGCGCGCTCGCTTCATGTCCTGATCAACATCCGGGTGTATCGGGTCGTTTTCGTGCTGCTCACACTGTTCGGCTTCGCTTACATCTTGCTTGTGAGCAGCGATCTGCACCTGATGTGGCCGGCCGGCCAGGGGTACTTCTGGGAGTGGCTTTCGCAGGCGCTTCCCGGAGGGCTCGACCTGCGGCGCTACCTTCCGGCCTTTGCGTGGCCCGACGCACGCCTCCCGGTCAAGACCGCCTGGATGTTCGGATCGGCCACGGCGCTGGTTCTCCTCTTCCACGCGCTGATGCCCCCGCGGGACCCGGCGCGCTCCCGTATCGAGCGGATACGCCGCCGGGTGGCCGGATGGGCCGGGACAGCGGTCCTCGTCGGCATGGTCTGGCTCGCCGTCAACGCCGACTCCATCGGGAGCCCGCTCACCAACGGGATCGAGAGGTGGCTCGGTCTGCACCGTTGACCTCGACGGAAGCAAGATCGCGCGAGTGGCCGCGGATCGCTTGCCTGTTTGGCGCGCTCGATGCTTGCAGAAAGAGCATGGTCCAGCGCGCGCTGGTTGAGGGCTCGGCTCTTCCGCTCATTCCCAACAGACCGACGCTAACCAGGTTGCGGGAGGCGGCGCAGAAGTGCCGCGCCTGTCCCCTCTGGAAGAGGGGCACGCAGACTGTCTTCGGTGAGGGATCGCGGGACTCTCTGGTGGTCCTGGTCGGAGAGCAGCCGGGTGACCGCGAAGACATCGAGGGGCGGCCGTTCGTCGGCCCGGCCGGAAGACTCCTCGACGCCTGCCTGGAGGAGGCCGGCATCGACCGGTCGAAGGCCTACGTCACCAACGTCGTCAAGCACTTCAAATGGGAGCCGCGAGGCAAGAGGCGCGTCCACCAGAAGCCCAATTCGGCCGAGATCGGGGCCTGCCGGCCCTGGCTCGACGCGGAGCTTGCTTTGATCCAGCCAAGGGTCCTCGTCTGCCTGGGCGCAACGGCGGCCCAGGCTCTTCTGGGTCCATCCTTCCGCGTGATGAAGAGCCGGGGAACCTTCGTGAAGTCGGACCTCGCGCCCTTCGTCACCGCCACGGTCCATCCTTCCTCTATCCTCCGGGCGCCGGATGACACCGCGAGGCGCCTGGCGAAGAAGACCTTCGTGCAGGACCTCCGAAAGGTCGCGCGCAAGATCGAGGAAGCGCGCTGAAAGGAGAGTTGATGGGACGGATGGAGGGAAAGTCGGCCATCGTGACGGGAGGCGCGCTCGGAATCGGCCGCGCCACGTGCCGTCTTCTGGCGCGAGAAGGGGCCCGAGTGGCGATCCTGGATCCTCTCGACGAGGAGGGGACGGATCTCGCGAGCGAGATCGGCCGCGCGGGCGGCACGGCAAGGTACTGGCATGCCGACGTCGCCCGAGAGTCGAATGTCGAGCGCGTCTTTCGAGAGATCGTCGATGCCTTCGAGAAGATCGACATTCTCGTCAACAACGCCGGCATCGCCGGCTCGAGCAAGCCGACGGACGAGCTGACCGAACGGGAATGGGATCGGGTCCAGGCAGTCAACGTCAAGGGCGTCTTCTTCTGCACCAAGCACGCGATCCCCTGGATGCGCCGCGCGGGAGGCGGAAGCATCGTCAATCTCTCCTCGATCTACGGGTTGGTCGGCGCGCTGGACGTCCCGCCTTACCATGCCTCAAAGGGCGCCGTGCGACTGATGACCAAGACGGACGCTCTCCTCTACGCGAAGGAGAAAATCCGAGTCAATTCGGTGCACCCGGGATTCATCTGGACGCCGATGGTCGAGAAGGCGATGCAGTCGCAGGGCGGCGATCTCGCGGACATCAAGCGAGGCCTCGGGGAGCTGCACCCTCTGGGTCACGTTGGAGAACCGGACGACGTCGCGTACGGCATCGTCTACCTGGCCTCCGACGAATCCAAGTTCGTCACCGGCTCCGAGCTGCAATCGTGCTGCCCTTGATCGCAGCCTTCGCCTGTCCTATGGCGATCACGTCGGCGATGGTCATTCCAACAAATCCTGCCGGAAGTCGCATCTCCTTCGCTACCTCCGGCGTGATCACGAGACTCACGCTCTTTCGGAAGGCATCAGTCAGAGGCTTCGTCTTGGGGCGGCCGCCTGGGTTGCCAGACTGCCCCTTCTTCCAGCGCGTCTCAACGGGCGGTAGGCGCCCCCTGTTTCTTCCCCTGTTCTCAGGCGCCCCCGCGTCGTTTTCGGGCATGCTGTCGCATAGGGGTAACAGAAAAGGAACGCCGGGGAGAAGTTCTCGAGGATCGACCGCCTACCACGGTGAGGGTCTTCCCCCTCTCCTTCTGGGAGAGGGTCGGGAGGGCGCATCGAATCTCCTCTCACATACGCCAGCGCAGGCCGCCCGAAATCAAGCGCCCGTGGGCCCTCACGGGGCGAACGCCGGCAACAATATAGGGACAGTGACGAAATCTCCCTGCACGCCGCCCTCGAGCACCCGCTGCACGCCGATGGTGACGGTGCGATCGAGGTGTGCCGGAATGGGAAGCGGCAGCACGTCGTAGAGCACGTCGCCGTTCGCCGGCTGCTGGGCGCCGTACATGCCGGCCGCGCCCCGGCGCGGGAACTGCGCGGGGGCGACGTTGCTGTCGGCCCACCAGACGGTGTACCGGCCGGGCGCGGGGGGTGTCGTGAAGCGCAGCTTGATCATCGTGCGCCGGTAGAAATCCAGGCCGAGCACGTCGACCGTGAACGGCGGCGGCACGACCGGCACTTCGGGGACGCGGAGGGCCGCCGCGACGTTACCGAGCGGTCCCAACCTCCCGAGAAAGGCGACCCGCGCGCAATACGACTCGATGACGAGGCCGGCCGGCGCGGGCAAAGGGTTGCTGAACACGAGCTCCTCGGGAAGCCCGACCGCGGGAAATGTCGCGACATGGGTCCACAGCGACGGCGTGAGCGGATTCTGCGCCAGCCGAGCGGCGCCGGCGGAGAACAGCGTCACCGGCATGCCGTTGTCCGGAATCGCGAAGTCGACCGTCGATGCGCCCGCCGCTACGACCGAGTCCGAAAACGCGCCGACCGAAAGCGTGCCGTCGACGAAATCGCTCAACCCGGCCGCGCCGCTGACGCTCACGCGGTAGACGCCGGGCGACACCGGCCACGGCCCGCTCACCGTGACGTTCGCGGTGCGCGGCGCCACCGTGCGGCGGTAGATGGCGATCTGGCCGCCCGCATGCTGGACGATCGGATCGGGCTGCCAGTCGGGGATGCCGGGGCGGCCGACCGCACGCTGGATGTACGCCGTGTTGGACTGGTACCTCGCGGTTTCGAGCGGCGGCGCGACGGGCTCGTGCCGCAAGGACAGCGGTGTGACCGGCGACCACGGAGAGAACGCGCTCACGCGGTCCCAGGCATCGATGGCACGGGCGCGCGAGCGCAGCGTCACGTCGATGAAGGACACGTCGAAATCCCGGGCGACCGAACCCTGGAGCGGCGGATCGTCGATCCGCCGAGAGCGGCTCATGAACGTCGACGTGCGCGGCGGCGCGCCGGTTGCGGGGCTGGCGCTCACGACTTCCTCCATCTCCACGCCGAGCGCCCGCGGGTCGATCTGCTGCCAGGCGACGATCGTTCGGGCGCTGTAATCGCCTTCGAACGTGAGAAGCGGCGTGTAGTGGGCCAGCGACGCGTGCTTGCCGAGCACGCCGCTGTCGGCGAGCACGGTCTTTTCCTCGCGCAATCGGACTTCCGGGTTGACGTACCACGGCGCACCGGGCGCGGCGAGTCCGGGGGCCGGCCAAGGCGCGCAGACGACCAGGTTGCTGCGCCCGGCGGGGCCATCGGCGTCGCGCACGCGATACGCCATGAACAGGCCGGGCGGCCCTTTCAGGATCGCGTTGCCGAGATGGTCGAGCGGCGAGGTGGCGTTGCGCGGCCCGTCGAAGAACGCAAAGCCGCCCAGGAGCGCGAATTCCCAGCGCAGGCCGAGCACGACGAGCACGCTTTGCCAGGCCGTCGGCGTCCCCGGCTCTTCGGTGGCCGGCGAGGATCCGTTTGCCGCGTTCACTACGTCGACGAGTTCGCTCCACTCGCTTTCGCCGATGGTCGCGGGCTGATCGTAACGCGCGGCGGCGGTGGCGAGCGACTCGCCGTAGGTCGCGGCCACCCGGATCTCGGCGATCGGCTCGAACGGCAGCCCGTGGCTCTTGAACAGATCGAGCACGTGAATGTTCTTGAGCATCGCCCACGTGGCGTAGATGTCGACGGCGTCGATGAGCGCGGCTTCGGCGTAGACGGAGTCGCCGTTCTGGACGAGTCGATCGTAGGCGACGACGTCGTTCGCGGCCTCGCGGATGACGATGCGCGCCGGCGAGCCCTGGTAATCGAAGCGGATCGCCTGCACCGGCCCGGACAGTGTGTACGAGTGTGGCGGCACGAAGCCGAACACCGAGATGTCGGGGCGCCCTTCCCACCAGTCGTACGGGTACAGCGACGAGGCCATCGGATGCTGAAAAAGGTCCTTGGAGTCGAGCGGCGCGCGCTCGACGATGATCCGCTTCGGCAACCCGAGGTAGCTCCCGCCGGGGGTCAGATGCTGCACGGGGTAATGCCAGCGGAGGCGGTGGCCGGTCGGCGCCTCGTCGATCCAGCCCAGCGCGGAAAGGTGAATTCTCATTCCTCTTCTTCCTCTTCCGGCCGCATGGCCGGCGATCCGGCGAGCACCTGCTTCTCCGTCGCGGGCGCGTTCGCGATGGATGCGACGAGCCTCGCCTCGACCTCTTCCGCCGGCAGATCGAGGAGCACGGCTTCCTCCCAGACCTTCGGATCGAACTTCGCGTACTTGAGCGCGATCTCGAGGAGATCGAAGCGGATGCCGCCGTGCGTGCTCGGCAGCGGCCAGTCGGCGCCGTACGGCAGGATGAAGCGGAGTTTGACGACTTCGGGGCCCGGACCGACCAGCACGGACGGTCGCAACGCGGGCAAGCCGGGAGTCGCCGCGTGGAAGGAGAGCGTGAGCTGGTATTCGCCGCGCGGCAGGCGCGTCGGAACGCCCGCCAGCGAGCCCGTCAGGAACGCGCCGCTGCCGTCCGCGCTCGGCAGCACGCCGACGGCAAGCTGGAGCTCGTGGCGGTGCGCGTATCCGGTCGGACAGCCGGTCGCCGGCACGACGTGGGAGATGGTGAGCGTGATCGTCACGCGCCGCCAATCGACGGGTTCCGGCGTGCGCAGCCACAAGGCATAGGGACGTTGGGCGCCGTCCACCACTGCTTCGATGGTGGTCGAGACCACCGGATCCTGGACGCCGATCAGCGGATCGGCATCGGCTCCGAAGCGCACACCGCTCGCCGCGGCGAAACGCGCGAAGCGGACCGCCGCATCGGCGTCGAGCGGCCCGAGCTCCGCGGCGAGACTCGCCGGGAGCCGCCAGGAAATCGGCGGCGAGGTGAGCTCGGTCGGAAACGGCGGGAGCGGAGTGACGATGTCGGGGATCGGCAGCAGCGGCTGATACGGCGCCACGATCTTCGCCTGCGGCTTCGGCAGCGGATCGATGCCGATTGCCTTCTCGTACACGTCGACGTGCCACGGAAACTTCTTCGGGTTGATGGTCGAGCAGGCCGGATCGACATGACGGCCCGCCGCGTCGTGGCGAACCGTGATGCAGCTCTCCGGCCAGCTGAGGTGCGCCCGGAAGTCGACGAAGCTGGACACGTAACCCGTCCACTCGTCGAGTTTCACTTCGCCTTGACCGGGATGCGCGACCAGCACGTCGAGCATGGCCATCCCGGCCTTGGGCGGCAGCGCGCCCATCACGAGCTCGGCGTCGGCCGGCACCGTCCCGCCGTTCGCCGCGATCCAGTTCTGGCTCTGCGGCAGCATCGAACTCGTTCCATCCGGTGTCGCGGTCGGCGTGATCTGCTCCTTCACGTCGCCGCCGCCTTCGTACGAGAGGTGCAGCGAAAGCGGCGCGGCGGAGAAGATGGCGCCGATGTACGACACGAGGAAGCGCACGACGACGTGATAATGGCGATAGAGCGGAAAGCCGACGCCGAACAGCGTCGGGTCCCACGTCGCCGCTGTCCACGTCGTCCACGGGTGCTGCATCCTGGCGAACAGCCGCGGGTCGCCGAAGGTCGAGGAATACACGTACGGGCGCGTCGTTTCCGGATAGGTGACCTCGAACTCCTGCACCGCGTGCCAGTCGATTTCGGGGGCGGATGGATAGATGTCCGGGTGCGCGCTGAACTCTTCGTGGACCGCCGTCGACTTGCCTTCGACGGTCAACCGATAGCGGCCCGGGACGAGAATCGTCTTTTCGACCGCGCCGCCCAGGGTCTGACGCGCCTCGCGATAGCGCACCGCGTAGATCAAGAGGTCGTTCCCCGAGGCGCTCGCAAACGCGAATTGCGTGACGGGTGTGGTGAATCCGAAGTATTGCGCGACGAGATTGAACGAGCCGTACAGTTGGCCGACGGGCGCCACCCCGGCGACCGCCGCGGCCGGCGATGTCTGCAACGATTCACCCTCCAGCTTCTCGTGCGCCGTGACGAGGAACAGGATGATCTCGTCGACCGGAATGGGGTTGCCGAGCGCGTCGATGACCCGGAGCTCGAGATGATTGCCGCGCAGCACGCGCGTCGGCAGAGCCGGCGCAAAGCCGGGATCGAGCGTGGCCGGCGCCGCCTGGGGCATGACGTGCAAGTCGCCGAAAATGCGATCGGCGGCGATGGTCTCCTGGGAGCCGTAGCCGAAGAACACCTCGACCACCTTGGGTGGGGTGGTCGACGTCCACGTCGCGATGTCGGTGTGCGGCATGAGCCAGGCGAGCGGATCGGTGCCGAGTACGTGGAGCTGCGTCGTGCCGCCGCCGGGTCCGTCTGCCCAGATGCCTTTCACGTTCGGCACGGCCGTGTTGTGCTCCAGGTCGAGCAGCTCGAGCTTGTTGAGCTTGTGCGTGACGACGTAGCCGGCTTGGTTCACCGGGCTCACGACGGGCCCGATGATCGCGCCGACGCCGTCGGTCACCCGCGCCTGGAACGGCACGACCAGTTCGAGATCGGGCCAGGGCTTGGCGCTATCGAGGTTCCACTGCCGGTCCGAGACGACGTGGATGGCGATGATGTGCTGCGCCTGCACGGTCTTGAAGCCGCCCGCGATCGCCTCGCCGGCCAGAAGCGGCGAGCTGATCTTCGGGGCCGTCGCGATGTCGTCGCCCCACTTCTTCGACCCGGACACGTCGGGAATCGGCCATGGCAGGTCGAGCGTGAACTTCATCTCGAACGAGAACAACGTAGGATGCGGCAGGTACACCTGGGGGGTGGCCTCGCCTTTCAGGAGGAAGGAGAACTTCCACACCTTGATGCCGAGCTCGCCCAGCACCGAGAGCTTCGCGCGCACGAGCATCGGGTCCCAGCCGATGTACGCGGCGAGCGCCGCCGCGAGGCGCGCGACGAGACGAATGATCTTCTTGATCTTGTACTCGCCCCCGAGGCCGACCTTGGCGCCGAAGGCGATGCGATGATGGTTGATGCGCAGGTACGCCTCGGCCTTTTCCGAGAAGAGGATGTTGATGACCGGCACGTCGGTCAGCACTTCGAGGTAGCACGGTTTCTTTTCCGTGCCGAGATCGAAGAACCACGCGGTCGGATCGCTGAAGGAGAAGAACGCGTCGAGCTGGCCGAAACCTTTCAGCAGCGTCGCGAAGCCGCCGTCGGCGAGCTCCTCCGGCGGCGCCTTGATCTCGACGTTGACGCCGGCGCCGAGGGCGAGCGACGCCGAGGCGACGTCGATGACGAAGTAGCCTTCCACGCCGAAACCCTTTCGGCGCAGGAGCACGCCCTTGCCGCCGAGAATGATCGCGCCCCCGGGAACGAGAAATGCGAGGCCGATCGGGTTCAGCTCGAACACGAAGCCCTGGTCGGCGATCGTGCACAGGACGGTGCGAATGCCCACACCCACCGCGGTCTTGTCGATCGGGCCAGGCTGCCAGCGGTCGATCGCGCTGTTGCGCGCCCAGGCGACGTAATGCTTCGCCGTCGGGTGGGCCACCGGCGCCCCCTCGTCCTCGAGGCGCGCGACAAAGTTGTACGCGAAGTCCCCACCGATGCCGCGCAGGCCGAGCCCGGTCGGGCCGAGCGGAATGGCCGCGCCGGGCGGAATCTGCGCATCGAGTCCCAGCACCATGCCGCGGTCGCTGATGCCGCCGTAGATCGCAGCGCCGACCTTGATCGGAATGAGCTTGAGCGACCCCTGGCCGAGCCACGCGCCGTTGTCGTAGCCGAAGCCGAGCTCCCCGTCGAACGCGGACTTCTTCTCGATGCGCAGATCGCCCAGGACCACGATCCAGTTCTTGATTTGGACGACGGACGTGACCGAGGAGAGGTCGAACTCCGAGCGCGACACCGCGACTTCGAGGCGCATGAAGGGCGTGATGCCTTCGAACGTGAAGGCACCCCGGATCAGGACCTGGAAGGTGTCGGCCGCGAGATCGACGCCGGTGACCCGGATCAGCGGCGTCGTCGATAACAGGTCGCCGGCCTTGAGACTTTGGAGCTTCTCGCGGATCTTGTCTTCGACGAGGTTGGACAGATCGTGGAAGAAATCGTTGAGCGCCTTCCAGATCGCCTCGCGGACCAGCTCCTCGAACCAATCGAACATGGGACCCCGCTCGAATTGCGCCGCGCGGCCGGTTGACTTTCACCGGCCGGCCTCCTCACGCGCACGCCCGCCGTGCACGGCGAGGGCGTCCGTGTAGGCTACAATACGACGACGAGCCGGCGCAACGGGAAATTTCCGCCGACGCGTGGCGGATCGGCGCGAGGGCCTCGCCGCCTGTCCGCGTCGGTTCCTTTCACATCCGCCAGCGCAAGCCGCCCGAGATCGAGCGCGAGAACCCGAGACGCAGGTCCTCATCATCGAGCTCAAGCCTGCTTAGACTCGCTCGGCTCCTCTCCGCTCGTCGCTGAGCCTCAGAACGTTAACGGGGTGGAGGACAAGATGACTCTTCAACGTACGGAGTTGGAGTGGAGGTATCAACCAGGAGACTTCTTCGAGGTCACGTATCGGCATGCGGAGACTGAGTACGACATCCTGGTGGAGGGCGGGCGAGCCGTTGCCCCTCTCAGTGTCCCCCAGGAACCCGTTGACGAGCAACTTGAAAACCGAATCGAAGCGCGCCTTGGCGCGATCTTCCTCGTCAGGCAGCTTGAGGTTCATCGCTCGTAAACCCTGGAAAGGGTTCGGGTGGTCTATCAGCACGCTGGCGGCCGGAAGAACGTCGCGATTAGGCTCGGGCCCGCATCGATGGTGATGTCCCAGGGTCAAATAGATGCCATTCATCAGAACGCGGCTGGCAGAATCCTACGCGACACGAAGGGGGAACGCATCGCCGAGGAACGTTGCTGTTGGAATCAGTTGCACCGAAGCTCGCGCTATCACCTACGCTTCGCGCTTTGTTGGAGAGTTACTCACGAGCCGTTTCCGATCCGAGTGATGAGTTTTTCACCTGTACGAGATCAGGGATACGCTCGCGAAGCACTATGGCGGAGACAAGAAAGCACGTACAGCCCTCGGGATCACTCTGCCAGGATGGCGACGCTTGGGCTTCCTCGCGAACGTTGAAGCCCTCGAGCGGGGCCGGCACCGGGGCGAGCACGTCAGTGGGAGGAGGAAAGCCACCGATGCAGAGTTGCACGAGGCCCGCGGCATCGTCCGAAACTGGATCATCGCGTTCGCACAGACCGTGTGATCCGGCCCTGGCCGGCAATTGGTGAAGTACCAGACCCGAGAACTAATAGGGTCACGTCTGTGAATATGTGAGTTTGGGGTAGGCTGTTTCTCGATTGCGCCGCCGATTCGATTGGGTCATGCGGGAGCGGTCTGGCACGTCACTGGCCGGGCGAGCAGCGGCGGGAGATCTTTGGCGAGGGGAGTACGGGAAGAAGTTCCTGTGGATCTTCGTCTGATTGCGTGACCGCCGACTCTTCCTGCCGGCCTCCCCGAAACGATTGTGAGGGACAGGGTCCTTCGCCGTGAGGCGAGCGCCCGGAAGGGAAAGAGATCATGAGCGCGAAGAAGACGGCTTTCATGCGGTGGATCGACGGCGAACTCAGGGCCGACAAGGACTTCGCCCGCCGAGTCGAGAGCTCGTCAACGAGATGAAGATTGAGCAGGAGCTCGTGGCCCTGAGAGAGAGAAGGGGCATCTCCCAGCGCGCGGCCGCCAAGCTCATCGGCGCCAGCCAGCCCTTTGTGGCGAAGCTCGAGTCGGGCAGGGTGAAGAACCTCGGCGTCAAGACGCTCGTCAAGTACGCCACGGCACTCGGAGGCAAGCTGACCCTCAGGATCGATCCGGCTCGCGTCGGCTCCAAGGCCACCCGCCGCACCTTGCGCAGAGCGAGCTGAATCACCGCGGCCTCGGGGCTCGAGCTGCCGAAGCTCAAGCACCGCTTTCCGTGCACGTCTTATCTCCACCCGCCGGGGTGCGCCTGGCCGGGTCGCCTGGGGAAGAGAAGGAAGGGGTATCATTGTGCACCTGACCACCAAGCAGATCGTCGCTGCCGCCTTGAAGCTTCCGCCCAGGAAGCGGGCCGCGCTGGCTGGCCGGCTGATCCGGAGCCTTGAGAACGAGAAGCAGGAGCTCTCGCCCGAGGAGTGGGAAAAGGCCTGGGGCGAGGAGGCGGATCGCCGCATCCGCCAACTGCGGGAGGGCAAAGTCCAGGAGATCCCCGGTGAAGAAGTGATGAGGGAGCTATGGTGGGCCGCGTGGGATTCGAACCCACGACCACCGGCTTAAAAGGCCGATGCTCTGACCAGCTGAGCTAGCGGCCCGCGTGGGCTGGCGTTGACGTTTTCATCCTACCCGATTTTCCCTGCAAGTTGAGGTTCCATGGTCGCGATGCGCTCGCGCTGCCGACTCAGGAACGCGGCGTCCGAACCAAAGACTTAGGTCCTAAAGCCCATATCTTGCTGATCCGGCAGGTCCATATGATGTGGTGAAGGGGGAGGAACAATGAAACGACCAACCAGCTACTCCACGCGGTGCTTCGAGGGGGAGCGGGAAAAGAGAAGGAGAAAGCTCGCCGTCGTCGTTGCAGCCTTGCTCTGCGCTTTCTTCGGCGTCTTTGCAGGGGGAGCCAGCGTCCCTCCCGGCACTGTCGTCATGAGCGGCCTCGACAACCCCCGGCACCTTGCCTTCGGGCCCGAGGGTGCGCTGTACGTCGCCGAAGCCGGCCGGGGCGGCCCGGGGCCATGCCTGTTCCTTCGAGGGGCGACTCAGTGCGCCGGCTCGAGCGGCGCGGTCTCGCGCCTCTGGCACGGAGCTCAGAGTCGAATCGTGACCGGGCTGCCGTCCTATGCGCCGGCCGGCGGCGGCGGCGCTACCGGCCCGCACGCCGTGTCCCTCCACGGGCTCGGCAATGGGTACGTGACGATAGGGCTGGCCGGAAACCTTACTACCCGCGCGACCATGGGTCAGGGCTTCGGCCGGACCGCGCGGTTCCAGCCCAACGGGAAATGGGGCTACGAGGACGACATCGCCGGCTACGAGCAGGAGAACAACCCGGATGGGAACGTCCCCGACAGCAACACGTACGCGATCCTGGCCGAGCCGGGGCAGCGAGTGATCACCGACGCGGGCGGCAATGACCTGCTCCGCGTGCGGGCGAACGGGAGCATCTCCACGCTCGCCGTCTTCCCGGCGCGGCCGGGACGCAGCACGGACGCCGTGCCGACGTCGGTCGCCGTGGGGCCGGACGGCGCGTACTACGTGGGCGAGCTGTCCGGCGCCCCGTTCAACGCCAACGACGCGCACATCTACCGGGTTGTTCCGGGACAGCCGGTGCAGACCTACGGGCCGACGTTCAGCTTCATCATCGATCTCGCGTGGGGGCCGGACGGGCACCTCTACGTCCTCCAGTTCGCCAGCCTGCCGGGCCTGACAGGTCCGGGTATCCTATACAGGCTCGAGGCGGACGGGACGAAGGCGCCGGTCGTGACGGATCTCATCGCGCCGGGCGGAGTCACGTTCGGGCCGGACGGCGCGCTCTACATCTCCAACAGGAGCGTGCTCGCGGGCGCCGGGGAGGTGCTGCGCTTCGAGCCGTAAGTGACGATTGAGGAGGCGCCTTGCGCCGCGGCTTGTAGTGTCTCATGCTGAGGTGAAGACAAAGGGGTACGCCCCTCACCCCGCCCCTCTCCCGGGGGGAGAGGGAGTTCTTGAGGCGGCGCTCAGCGCCGCGGCTTGAGTCCTCTCACCCCTGCCCTCTCCCGCCGGGAGAGGGGGAAGACTCGGGAGAGGGGGGCGGGAGGGCGGCGAGGAAATCCGAGCCGGGGCGGCGGATGGTTTCTTCGCGGCGGGGGCCGGTGGCGATGAAGGCGGCGGGGGCGCCGGCGGCGTCTTCGAGGAACCGGACGTAGCGGACCGCGGCGGGCGGGAGATCATCGTAGCGCGTAACCGCGGTCGTCTTAGATTTCCAGCCGGGGAGGGTCTCGTAGACGGGTTCCAGACGGGCCACGTCTTCGACGAGAGGTGGTAGAGAGTCCATCGGTCGGCCGTCGAGATGGTAGGCGACGCAGACGGGGATCTCCTCGAGGTCGTCGAGCACGTCGAGCTTCGTGATGGCGATGGCGTCGGCGTCACAGGTACGTCCTCGCGAAAAGGTCGAGCATCGCTCCGTGCGCGCCATTCGGACGCGCTGGGCTTCACGATCGGCTGCGTCCGGATCGGGCGGTTCAAGATCTGCCTCGAGTGCAGTTGGTTCTACTGCCGGATCGTTATCAAGGGCACATCCTGATTTGCACAGACCTGTTGGGCGGGGGCGGGGCGGGCCAGGTCGGCGGGGGCGGTAGAATACCGCCGAGGTCAGCCATGAGCGTCGCGACGCGAACCGCTTACGAGCACATCGTCTTGGACGAAACGGGAGTTCCCTGGGTCGAAGGTGCCAATACCAAGGTCGTGGAGCTTGTAGCGGAAGCCAAGGCGCACGGCTGGAGTCCAGAGGAGCTGGCCTACCAGCACCCCCATTTGACCTTGGGGGAGGTCCACTCGGCACTGGCTTATTACTGGGACCACCGCCAAGAGATCGAAGCGGATCTCGCCAAGCGAAGAGCGCTGGTTGAAGAGATTCGACGCGAAGTCGGCGAACATCCGCTCACCGCCAAACTGCGGGCGCGTGGACAGGCCTGACCTTGCCGGTTAGGCTCTACTTCGATCACAACGTCAAGCGTGCCATTACCCAGGCTCTCCGGCTTCGAGGGATCGATGTGGTGACAGCGCTCGAGGATGGTACGCATCGGTTGACCGACTCCGAGCTTCTCGATAGGGCGACGGAGCTCGGTCGGGTACTGTTCTCAACCGACGAAGATCTCATCGTGGAAGCAAGAGGTCGACAGCGAGAAGGTGTGCCCTTTGCCGGGGTTGTTCATGCTTCGCAGGAACTTCCAGTGGGGGTGTGCGTCGAGCAACTCGAGCTCGCAGTCAAAGCAGGAGAGCCTTCGGATTTCGCGGATTCACTGCTCTTCCTGCCCCTGCGATAGCCCTTCACCCGACCGTCTCGCATCGGGGGGATCCGGGCCGTCGGTCGAGGCTCCGCTCCGAGTCGATGGAGTGAACGTTGTGGTCTCTCATCCTGCGGGCGGGAGAGCGGCGAGGAAATTGGAGTCGGGGCGGCGGATGGTTTCCTCGCGGCGGGGACCGGTGGCGATGAAGGCGGCGGGGGCGCCGGCGGCTTCTTCGAGGAACCGGACGTAGCGGACCGCGGCGGGCGGGAGATCTTCGTAGCGCGTGACCGCGGTCGTCTTCGATTTCCAGCCGGGGAGTGTCTCGTACACGGGTTCCAGGCGGGCGACGTCTTCGACGAGAGGCGGCAGAGAGTCTATCGGCCGGCCTTCGAGACGGTAGGCGACGCAGACGGGGATCTGCTCGAGGTCGTCGAGCACATCGAGCTTCGTGATGGCGATCGCGTCGGCGCCCGAGAGAGCGACGGAAGTCCGCGCGACGACCGCGTCGAACCAGCCGGTGCGGCGCGGGCGCCCGGTCGTCGTGCCGTACTCGTTGCCGCGCGCGCGGAGGTATTCTCCGGTCGCATCTGAAAGCTCGGTCGGAAAGGGTCCCGCGCCCACGCGCGTCGTGTAGGCCTTCAGGACCACGATCGAGGCGTCCAGCGCCCGCGGTGAGATCTGCAGGCCCGCGGCGAGCCCGGCCGAAGTGCAGGTCGAGGATGTGACGAAGGGGTATGTCCCCGCCGAGAGATCCAGCATGGCGCCGTGCGCGCCCTCGCCGAGCAACGTCCCTCCGGAGGCAAGATGGTGCCGCAGGTACCGTCCCGTGTCGGTCACGTACGGCGCGATTCGTACCGCCGATTTCGCAAGTGATTCGATGACTGATTCGGGGAGAGGGACGTCGGGCTCGCCCAGCGCCGAGAGGAGCGCTCCCATCTCGGCGGCCAGAGACGAGACCCGGCGCGCGAGGATCTCGGGCCGGAAGAGGTCCGCCACGCGGACGCCGTGGCGCGCTGCGGCCGACTCGTAGGCGGGTCCGATGCCGCGCAAGGTCGTGCCGAGCTTCGCGTCCCCGGCGGCGCGCTCGCGGGCGCCGTCCAGGAGCCGGTGATAGGGGAGGATGACGTGCGCGCGGTCGGAGAGGAGCAGGTTGTCGCCGATGGAAATCCCGGTCGCGGAGAGCGCGTCGATCTCCGAGAGAAGTGCCTCCGGATCTACGACCACCCCCGGCCCGATCACTCCTTTGCGGCCTCGCACGATCCCGGACGGAAGCAGGTGCAGCGCGAAATGACGGTCGCCGAACTTGACGGTGTGCCCCGCGTTGTGACCTCCGTGGTATCGCGCGACGATGTCGAAGCGGTCCGAGAGAAGGTCCACGACCTTCCCTTTGCCTTCGTCTCCCCATTGACCGCCCAGGACCGCAACGACTCTCACGTTGGCCGCCTCTTTCGATTTGGAAGAAACAGCGCAAGATAGCAGGCCGCGAGGGTTCTATACAATCCGGCGTCACGTGAAACGTCTCGTTCTGACCGGCGCCGGATTGACGCTCGAGGATCTCGCGAACGTCGCCGACCGGCGCGTGCACGTCACGCTCGGCCCCGCGGCGCGGCGCGCGATGTCGGCCTCCCGGCGTGTCGTGGAGCAGGCGGTTGCCCGAGGTGCCCGGGTTTACGGCGTCACGACCGGATTCGGAAAGTTCGCCGACGTGGCGATTCCAGCAAGCCAGCTGGAGGAGCTTCAGAGGAACCTCGTGCGCAGTCACTCGGCGGGCGTCGGAGAGCCGCTCCCGGATCGCGCCGTGAGAGCAATGATGGTCCTGAGAGCGAACGCCCTCGCCAAGGGATTATCGGGCATTCGGGTCGCAACAGTTCAGACGCTTCTCGGCATGCTGGAGGCCGATGTACTCCCCGTCGTTCCCGAACAGGGCTCGGTCGGCGCCTCGGGAGACCTCGCTCCGCTCGCGCATCTGGCCCTGGGACTGATGGGGGAGGGGAAGGTGCGGCGGTACGGACGCCTTCTGCCCGCAGGACGGGCGCTGCGGGATGCGGGACTGTCGCCGGTCGTGCTGGCGGCCAAGGAGGGACTGGCGCTCGTCAACGGGGTTCAGATGTCTGTGGCGGTCGGCGGGCTCGCTCTCGCACGTGCCCTCCACTTCTGCCGGGTGGCCGATGTGGTCGGGGCCGCCGCGCTCGACGCGGCCCGGGGATCGGACGCCGCG
>WNGB01006786.1_pt1 | contig 18987 bp, 20 predicted proteins | sample 5400681 | NCBI WGS metagenome assembly WNGB01 (sample SAMN13153367, study PRJNA577476) | soil metagenome | isolation source: 115 cm soil or saprolite under grassland replicate 2 | place: USA:California | collected 2016-06-15
AACAGTGAAGGGCCCACAGCGCGGCTCCCAGCGTCCGACTAGCCCACGGCCTCACACGGACCAAGGAGCAACGACGTCAGCGGGCGACCAGCCCGATTTTCACCCCGGAACGGGCCTCCCCGCAGGGAGATCGGAGACTGGCCCTGGATGCGGCTTGGCGCACCGTCAGCGATCCCCAGCAGCGCCGCCGCCGGCTGGTGGTGGTCGACGAAGCCTGGCAGCTGATGCGCGACCCGGCCGCGGCCGGCTACCTGTACCGCTTCGCCAAGAGCGCCCGCAAGCACTGGTGCGCGCTGACCACCGTCACCCAGGACCCCGGCGACGTCCTGCAAAGCCCGCTCGGCCAGGCCATCGTCCAAAACGCCGCCACCCAACTGCTGCTCGGCCAGGCACCCCAGGCCATGGAGGCGCTCACCCGCGCCTTTCACCTCTCCCACGGCGAACAGGCCCACCTGCTGGCTGCCCAACCCGGCGACGCGCTGCTGCTGGCGGGTCCCCACCGGGTCGCGCTGCGCTCGCTGCCCAGCCCGGCCGAGCATCACCTGGTCACCACCGACCCAGCCGAGCTGGCAGCACTCGACGAGGACGCTGGCGGAGCGGCGCCGTGAAACTCGTCCTGGCCGCCGCGGCTGCCGTGCTGCTGGTGCCGGTCGTGCTGGTCGCCGCCGCGGTCGGCGCGCTCGGCGGCGGCGCGGACCCTACCATGCCGGTCGGCGCCCGCGGCGCGGCTGGGCTGGCGGTCGCCGCCGCGCAGGCCAGCTTTACCGGCCAGGGCCTGCGGCAGGCGGTGGCGATCGGGCTGGCCGAGTCGGGCGGCAACCCCGCCGCCCGCAACCCCAACCCGCCCACCCCCGGCTGCCCAGCGGGCTCGACCGACCGGGGCGCCTGGCAGCTCAACACCTGCTACCACCCCGAAGTCGCCGACGCCTGCGCCGACGACCTGGCCTGCGCCGCCCTCCAGACCTACCGGATCTCGGCGGCCGGCAGCGACTGGACGGCTTGGACCACCTTCACCTCTGGCGCCTACCAGGCCCAGCTCGGCGCCGCCGACCAGGCACTCGCCGCCCTCGCCGCCCCAAGTGCGGATGGTGGCATCCCGCCCGGTTACGGTACGCCCGGCCCGTGCGGGCTGTCGCCGGCCACCGGCTACACTCGGCGCCTGGTCACCGAGCTGTTCGGGGTCACCGACATCGGCGGCTGCGCGCTGTTTTCCGGCCACGTCGAGAATAGCGACCACTACCCGGATACAAATGGGCAGGCGCACGCCATCGACGTGATGGTCGGCACCGACAGCGCGCTCGGCTGGCAGGTCGCCCAATGGGCGGCGGCCAACGCTGCCGCGCTGCACGTCAAGTACGTGATCTTCGCCGGCCAGATCATCGACTTCCGCGAGCCCGCGCCGGCCTGGCATGCCTGCCGCGACCCTGCCTCGAGCTGCGCGCAAAACCACTTCAACCACGTGCACATCTCATTCGCTACAAACGCCTAATTACTCCATTAGATGGGGTTGCCTTGTGCTCGCCGATCCCAGCCGAGCGCAGTGGCCTTTCGGCACGCACGCTCCAGAGCCCAGGCGGGCCACCGGTGCTGATGCGGCCACCTGGCAGGTCTCACAGGCCGGTCCGCCGTCTCCAGCCGCCACCCGTCCGCCAGCAGACGCCGCCGGCCCAGTGCCGTTCGGCCCTGACACAAGGAGCAAGACACCGCGATGCGCGACCTTCCAAGCTGCCCTCGATGTCGCGACAACGACTGGACCGTGCCAGCCGAACTCTGGGAGCCCTGCTACATCCGATTCGACAGCGACGACAGCGACGACAGCGACGACAGCGACGACAGCGACGACAGCGACGACAGCGACGACAGCGACGACACCGCCGACTTCGCCGACGGGCCGGGCCCCCGCATCTACCTGCGGCACGCCGACGCCCAGTTCAACCTGCCCGGCCAGGTGTTCTGCACCTCCTGCGGCTGGGAGCCCACCCCCAACGACACCAAGTCCCTGCACGTCAACGAGCCGCTGCTGCGCCGGCGGCTGGTGGAGGCAACCCTCGACCACGAAGGCACCTGGCCCACCGTCGACGACCACCCGTCCGACCCCCCGTGGCCAGACACCTACGGCCCGACCTGACCCCGCAGCGCGACCAGGCCGACCAGAGCGCGGCAGACCCGGTCAGCCGTCGCTCACCTCAACCATCCGTACGGGCTGCGCGGTTCGTCCGCGCGGCCGTGGCGCTGACATGACCAGAGGAGGCGAGAGCCGTGGGCCGCTTTGTCATCGGCGAGGGGGTGCTGACCTGGGAGCCCAGCGAGCGGATCTCCGACCGGTACGGCGCGGTGTTCCTGATGAACGACGGGGACTCCCTGCACGAGCCGTCGGGCTATGTGCCGATCCCCGACGACGCGCCGGTGGGGCTGCCCGGCTGGCTGGTCGCCGAGGTCACCGCCGCCCGGCAGAGCACCCAGCGGATCGTGCTGGGGCGGGGTCGGCTGTTCTGCCAGACGGTCGGCCGCGACAATCCGCATCCGGTCATCAAGGCGGTCGGCTTAGCGCCCGAAGATGTCGACGACCGCGACAGCGACTGGCTCGACCCCCGGGCGCTGTACCGGGCGCACGAGCAGACCGTCCGGCTGGTCTTCGAAGACGCCCCGGCACGCGGCGAACCAGCCTGACCACCTCACCCGACGAGCGCGAAGAACCGCAGGTGCACGCGTTTCCTCGACGGCCCCCCACTCGGGTTGCGCGCCGCCACCGAAGGCGGGCTGCGGATCGCCTGCACCCACCGCTGGCGACGACCTGCCTGCGGCCCGCGCTCCGAGCGTGCGAGCGGCAGGACCCGCCGCACCGGCGCCCTACCTGCCCGAGTGGAACTTGACCAACTCACCCAGGAGCCGCCCATGAACGCACCGATGGACCCCAACGAGATCCGCCATCCCGACGTCGAAGTTCAACTGACCGGTGAGGACGGCAACCCCTTCGCCGTGCTCGGCGCCGTCCGCAAGGCGCTGGTGGACGCCGGCCACCAAGACGAGGTCGAGGCGTTCTTCGCCGAGGCGACCAGCGGCGACTACGACCACCTGCTGGAGACCTGCATGCGCTGGGTGACCATGCGGTGAGCCGCCGGACCGCGCTCGCGTTCAGCGTGTGGCAGCACCCGGGCGGCCCCGGCACCGCTGCCGTCCGAGCCAGGACGGCCCGACGACCAAGGAGCACACGCATGAGTGGTGATCGCACCTGGTACACCGTGACCGCCTACCGGGCAGGGCCGGCAGCCCTCCAGGAGGTGGACACGCTGCTGGGCGGCTTTGGCTTCCAACGCGAGCAGCCCGACCAGCACTGGTGGCAGGACAGCGAGTACCCGGCCGACGAAGGGCTGCAGATCGCGCAGGGGCTGCAGCGCCTGGCCGACCGGCACCGCTTCGCCTTCCAGGTGTGCGAGGAGGCCAGCGACTTCGACATGGGCCGCCGCTACCCCTACCTGCCCGACCCGGGCGTGCTGCACCAGACCACGATCGGCAACGACCGCAACGACTACCTGCCGGTCCAGCAGGTGTGGGAGGCGATCGACCACACCGCCACCCGCGAGGAGCTGGTCCAGGCGCTGGAGGCCGAAAGCGGTCGTCATGTCGAGCGTGGCCTTACCGCCTGGCGCGATCCGCGGGACCCGCCGGCCACGCCCTGAGCCACCCACGATGGGCCTGCCGCGGCAAGCGGCCAGCCCACCCGCCATCCCCTGCCCGCCTCGAGGAGGTGAGCGTCATCGGCCGCGAGATCCGCCGGGTGCCGCCAGGCTGGGAGCACCCACGCGACGAGCAGGGCAGCTACATCCCTCAGTTCGACCGCGGCGCGGGCACCCCCGGGCAGATCGACCAGGAGCTGCCAGAGGAACTGCTCGCCACCGAGCCCCTGCCGGTCATGCCCGGGTGGGCGCCTGAGGAGGCGCCCTGCTACCAGATCTACGAGAACGTCACCGAAGGCACGCCCGTCTCGCCGGTCTTCGCCTCCATCGACGGCGTGCGGGACTGGCTGGTCGGCCAGGGCTACTCCCGGCGGGCAGCGGAGGGGTTCTGCCGTCGCGGCCGGGCGCCGTCGCTGGTCGTCGCTGACGGCCAGGTCTACCTCGACATCGAGTCCGCGGCGCTGCTGCCAGACGAGGAGCAGTCGCCGTGACCGCCCTACGGGCCGCTGTTGCACTTCGCGTGACCTGCGTCCAGGGGGGCCGACGACTACGACGCCGCCGTGCACGAGATCAACCCTCAACTCCTCCTCAGGAACGCTCGGAGCCGACTGAACCCAGCCCGCACGGCCTGCCGTGCTCTGACCGGCCAGCACCACCCAGGGCACGCCCCCAACATCCGACCCGGGCCACAGCGCTGCCCTGACAAAGGAGGCTGACCAGGTGCCCGACCTGCTGTACCTGTCCGCACCGTCCACCACGACCCCAGCCCGCCCTCCATCCGCAGCCGACCCGGCCGACAGCCCGCTCGGCCAGCTGCTGCTCCACCCCGGCGCCACGCTTGGCCGCTGGGCCCACGAGCTGGCCGGGCTGCTGTGGGACCTGGTCCGCCATCCGCTGGTGCCGATCCTTGCCGGCGCGGTGCTGCTGGGCGTGCCCACCGTGGCCTGGCTGGTCGGCCGCTGGTGGCAGGCGCGGCTGGCACGCGGGGCGCGTTGGGTCCAGATCCTGCCCCCACCGATGGTCGAGCCGCCCGCCGCCGAGGCGCTGTGGGCCAACCTCGGCGGGCTGCTGCGCAGCCGCTGGTGGCGGGGCGGCCGTCCGCATGTGGCGTTCGAGCTGCGCTGGACCATCGAGGGGCTGGCGATCGGGCTGTGGGTGCCTGGCACGATCGCGCCGCGCCTGGTCGAGCGGGCCGTGGAGGCGGCCTGGCCCGGCGCCCGCACCGACACCACCGCGCCCAGCCCGCCGCTGCCGCTCGACCAGCCGGCCCTGGGCGGGACGCTGCGGCTTGCCGAGACGCAACTGCTGCCCCTGCGCACCGAGCATTGGGTCGACCCGCTGCGCGCCCTGCTGGGGGCGGCGGGAGAGCTGGCCTCCGGGGAGGCGGCCTGCGTGCAGATCCTGGCCCGTCCTACCGCCGCCCGCCTGCTTCCCGCCTCGGCGGCCGGCGCGCGCCGCGGCGCCGGGGGCCTCCTGTCGCGGGCGGTGGGGGCGTTGCTGGACCTGGTCACCCCCGGACCGGCGGGTCCCAGCCGGCGCCGGACGGCCCCGGTTGCCGGGGACCCTGGCCGCGCAGCCGACGCCCGCGCGATGGCGGCCAAGTCCCAGGGGCCCGCCTGGCAGGTCTGCGTGCGTTACGGCGTCGCCGCGGCCGGTCCGACCAGGGATGCGGGCCAGCGGGGCCGGCTGCGCGGCCGCGCGCACGCGCTCGCCGCTGCGTTCGAGGTCCACACCGGCCGCAACCGGCTCGCCCGCCGCCGGCTTCGCCGCCCCGCGGTCGTGCTGGCCTCCCGCCGGCTGGCCCGCCGCGGGGTGGTGCCGCTGTCGGCCGGTGAGCTGGCCGCGCTGGCGCACCTGCCCGTCGACCTGGCGGTGCCCGGCCTGACCCGGGCCGGCGCCCGACCGGTCGCCCCACCACCCGCCGCCCCGCAGGAGGGCAAGATCCTTGGCGACGCCGAGATCGGCCCGCGCCGCCCGGTCGCGCTCACCCCCGCCGCCGCCCGCCAGCACCTGCACCTGATCGGCGCGACCGGGTCGGGGAAGTCCACCCTGATCTGCAACCTCGCCCTTGACGACATCCGCCACGGCCGCGGGGTGGTGGTCATCGACCCCAAAGGCGACCTGGTCGGCGACCTGCTGGAACGCCTGCCCGAGCCGGCCTTGGAGCGGCTGGTGCTGCTGGACCCCGACGAGGCCGACGCGCCCCCGACCCTGAACGTGCTGGAGGGCCGCGACCCGGACCTGGTCGTTGATCATCTGGTCGGGATCCTGCATCGCATCTGGCACGCCTACTGGGGACCCCGCATCGACGACGTGCTGCGGGCCAGCTGCCTGACGCTGCTGCGCCGCCCCGGCGCGACCCTGGCCGAGGTGCCCAGGCTGCTGGCCGAGCCCGCCTTCCGCCGCCCCTACCTCCAGGGCCTGGACGACCCGATCGGGCTTGGCGGGTTCTGGGCCTGGTATGAGGCGCAGAGCCCGGCCGCGCAGGCGCAGATCATCGGTCCGATCATGACCCGGCTGCGCGCGTTCCTGCTGCGCCCGTTTGTGCGCGCGGTGATCGGCTCGGCCAGCTCCAGTTTCGACATGGCCGACGTGCTGGACGGCGGGATCTGCCTGGTCCGCGTCCCCAAAGGCCAGCTCGGCGACGAGACCAGCCGGCTGCTGGGCTCGTTCGTGCTCGCCCGGGTCTGGCAGGCCGCCACCGCCCGCGCCCGCCTGGCCCAAGCAGCCCGGCTGGACGCGGTGCTGTACGCCGACGAGGCGCACAACTTCCTCACCCTGCCCTACCAGTTCGACGAGATGTTCGCCGAGGCGCGCGGCTACGGGCTGGGCCTGGCGCTGGCCCACCAGCACCTCGCCCAGCTCCCCACCGAGCTGGCCCGCGCGTTGAGCGCCAACGCGCGGACAAAGCTGTACTTCACCCTCTCACCAGAGGACGCCCGGGAGCTGGAGCGGCATACCGCCCCGGAGCTGCGCGCCCACGACCTGGCCCATCTTGGCGAGCATCAGGCCGCGCTGCGGCTGTTCGCCGGCGACCGCGCGGGCGGGCGGGAGCTGCCCGCCTGCACCATCCACACCCGCCCCCCAGCACCTGTGGTCGCTGGCCGCGCGCAGGCCGCCCGCGCCGCCGCCCGCGCCCGCTACGGCCGCACCGCCGAGCAGCGCCGCGCCGAGCAGCTCCGCCGCCACCTGGCCGGCGACGACCCGCGGCTGCGCCGCCCACACCCCGGCGCGCCACGCCACAACGGCGGCCGGCGGGGGGGTGAGGGCTGGTGAGCCGCAAGCGCGGCGGCGCCCGCCGCATCGCCGGCACCCAGCTCGCCGAGCTGGCAGGCCGGCTCACGCCCGAGGACCGGGCGCTGTGCCGGCTGCTGGCCGAGCACCAGGTTCTGGCCGCCGACCACATCGCCGGGCTGCTGTACGGCTCGGCGCACACCACACGGCACCGGCTGCTGGCGCTGCAGCGGCTGCGGGTCGTGGACCGCTTCCGCCCCCTGGTCCCGCTTGGGGAGGGCTCCGCGCCCTACCACTATGTGCTCGGCGAGGCCGGCGCGATCGTGCTGGCCGCCGAGCTGGGCGTGGAGGTCCACCAGCTCGGCTACCGCCGCGACCGCGCCGTGGCCGTCGCCCACAGCCCCACCCTGTCCAGGCTGCTGGCCGTCAATGGGTTCTTCGCGGCGCTGGCCGCGGCGGCCCGCCGCCAGTCCGACGCGGCGGTGTTGGCCTGGTGGTCGGCCGGGCGCTGCGCCCAGCAGTGGGGCGAGCTGGTGCGGCCCGACGCCTACGGCCGCTGGCGCGAAGCCAGCGTCGAGATCGACTTCTTCCTGGAGATCTCCCACCCCGACCACGACGTGCGCGCCAGCGGCGCATTCGATACCGGCGAGGCCGGCATCGGCGGGGACGGCTGGGTCGAGGGGCTGGCCCAACGGCTGGCCGGCTACACCACCCTCGCCGCCGGCACCCAGATCCCCACCCCGGTCCTGCTGTGGTTTCAGACCGCCCAGCTGGAGGTCCAGGCTCGCGCCGGGCTGCCGGTCGTGCCGGTGCCGGTCGCCACTGCCCACCACACCCACGTCGGTCCCGCCGGACCGGTCTGGCTCGCCCTCGGCGCGACCGGGCCCAGGCGGCGCCTGGCCGCGCTGGCGGCCAGATGACCAGTCCTGCCCGTCGGCGCCCCGCCCGCTGGCGTCGCGCCGACCGGGGGGATCAACCCGTCACGGCACCCCAGCCGTGCTGCCGACTGGAGAAGGTGATGGACGACCAGTCCCGCATGCGGGAGTGGGCAAGCAGCCCGTTCCGGCTGGAGCTGTACGAGCTGTGCGAGTCCGGCCAGTGGCGGGAGGACGGCAAGACGCCGATCGGTTACCGCTTCTACCACGACGATCGCCTGATCTTCGAGGGCGACGACGTCGCGGTGCCGGCCGGCCAGACGCTGGACGGTGACCAGACCGTCCGCGGCGTGCTCGGCTTTGTGGCGCTGCGGCCCGGCGACGTGGAGGCCGACTACTTCACCGGCTATACCCCCGCGCAGCTGGCCTGGCGCGACCAGCACGCCGAAGACCTCGCCGGGCTGCTCGCCGAATGGGACGACAGCAGCGCGGCCGGCGGCGACTGACACCTGCGCCCGCCGCGCCAAGGGTGATGGGCTGTGGGCAGCGTGCAGAGCCGAGGTCACCGGTGGCCGCCTCCGCTCCTGCCAGTCGGCCCATGCGCCACGCCGTACCCCCGCCATCACAACGATCTGCGCGAGCCGGCCACCCCGTAGACGTCCCAAAGGAGTCGCGATGCCCCGACGCGTGTTCTTCGCCGATGTCCTCACCCCGATGACCCTCACCCAGACCGGCCGCGAGGCGCTCGCCGGCCACCACCTGGCGCTGCAGCAGGACACCGACGACGGGCTGGTCTTCCGGGTCGAGGCCGACACCGCTGAGCAGGCCGCCACCCAGGTCATCGACATGGTCGGCGAGGTCGGGGTGATCGGCGCGATCTACCCCGCCGACCAGATGCTCGCCGACGGCGAGCCGGTCGCGGCCGTGATCGGCGAGTTCGACCCCCGTGTCGGGCCGCCGCCGCTGTCGTTCGGCCTGCCGGTCGACCCGCCCGATGATGACGGCGGCTGGGGCTGGGAGCCCTCGTGAACGATCCCGCTCTCCACGCTCGCCGATCGCAGTCCGCCTGTGCGGACGCGAGGAGGACGATGTCGATGTGTCATCCTTCGACGCTGCCGCTGCCAACACCATCGTCGCCTACCGGCCCGAGGGGACCATCCGGAGGCGGTGACCATCCGGTGGTCCAGTCGGCCTCCGTGTCGGCCTCCGTGTCGGCCTCCGGCTCACACCCGGAGGCCCAGGTGGACCCCAACTCGCAGCACACCCGGCCAGTTCCACTGCCCGCCGGGTCGCCGACTGGCGCGCCGTTCCGCTCTTGTTCCGCTGCTGGCGCCCGCATGCCGCCGTCGGCGGCACCGCCTGCGCCAGCAGCACCGTGAGTCCCCGCGCTGCCGCTGGACCCCATGCTGTGGCTGAGCGGCTCGCATACCTGGCCGCACGGCTGACCGCTCGTGACGTGTGGCTGTGCCAGCTGCTGGACGAGCACCGCGTGCTCACCACCACCCAGCTCGCCGACCTCGCCTTCCCCAACCTCGACACGGCCCAGCACCGCCTGGCCATCCTGCACCGGCTGGAAGTGGTCGAGCGGTTCCGGCCACGCCGCGACCGCGGCAGCGCCTCCTACCACTACGTGCTCGGCCCCGCAGGCGCCCGCGTGCTCGCCGCCCATCAGGGCCAGGACCCCTCCGGGGTGCGCTACCGCCGCGGCGATGCCCTGGCAGTCGCGCACTGGTGGCACTTGGAGCATCTGGTCGCCGTCAACGGGTTCTTCTGCGCGCTCGCCCGCGCCGCTCGCACCCGGCCCGACCGGGCGTTGGTGGCGTGGTGGTCGGAGCGGCGCTGCGCCGCCAGGTGGGGCCGTCTGGTGCGGCCCGACGGCTACGGCCGCTGGCGCGACATCGAGGCGGAAGCCGACTTCTTCGTCGAGGTCGACCGCGCCACCGAGCCGGCCTGGCGGCTGGCCGACAAGCTGGACGGCTACGCCACTCTGGCCGCGGTGACTGGGGTGGCCACCCCGGTGCTGTTCTGGTTGCCGACCCCCAGCGCGAGGCAACCGCCCGCGCCGCGCTCGCCACGGCCGCTGCCGCCGCGCCCATGCCCATCGCCACCGCCAGCAGCGGGTCCGGCCACCTCGCCGATCCCGCCGGTCCCATCTGGCAGCCGCTTGGCAGCACCGGACCCCGCCAGCGGCTGGCGGTCCTCGCCGGACAGCTCGGCCAGCCGCCGCCCGCGCCGCCGCCATCGGCCACCCCCCAACCCGACCTGGAACCCGATGATCCCAGCCCGCCGCCGTCCTCACCGCCAGGCCTGTCCCCGCCGGCCTGAGCTGCCAGGCGACCTGGCGACCCGCAGCCCACCGGTCCGCACCGTCACGCGCACGAGTCCCCGCCCGGCCCCGCGCTCCAGCGGCCCACGGTTCCACCAGGGACAAGCGGAACGCATGACGCCCTGAGCCAGCAGCACGCGCGCCCAAGCGACCAGCTGTCTCTACAGGACCTCGGGGCCATGGACGCGGCGGATTGAAGGCCACATGCCGCTGGACGGCGGCGGCCACAACCACCTCCGCGACCTCCCCGACAACGATCTGCTCGTCACGCCAGACAACCGGCAACTCGCCGCGACGTGCCCATCGAGGAACTCCCCCGAACCGGCCGGCGCAGCCCAGACACCCGCGGGCGCCGACACCCCATCGCCACGACGAGCCAGCGAGGGACCGTCGACACCGCATCCACGATCCTTGAGGAGGTAGCAGATGAAGCTCATGCACGGCGCCTGGTCGTTTGGCGTCAACGCGACCGAGGAGGAGCTGGAGACCGCCGAAGCGACCATGCAGGAGTTGGAGCGCATCGGCGCCCACTCCGCCGACGTGGTCGCCCGGTGGATGCACGTGTACGGGATGCACGGCGTCAAGGGCGACACCGAGCAGTGCCCGATCACGCATTGGCTCCGCCAGACCACCAGCGACCCCCTGCTCCGCGTCGGCAGGTATCACGTCACCGGCTACCGCAGCACCCCGGAGCGGCCCGCGCCGGTGGATGTCTGGCGGATCGACGACCCGCCAGCCAGCCACACCGAGTTCATCCGCCGCTTCGACGACGGCGCTTGGCCAGAGCTGAGCACCGACCCCTGACCAAGGTCCACACCCCGGTCCATCCGCGGCGGCACCGTCAACGTCTCCTGCCCTGGTGACGGCGGTCAGCCTGTCGGGGGGCCCGCCCACGCCGGTTCACCGAGCCAGGGCCAGCCCGCGACCAGGCGTGGCGTCGACCGGCTTGCGCGCTCCGGGGAGCCAACCCAGCAAGGCCTCAGCAAGGCCAGGATCATCGGCCCGCGCGGCGAGCTACCGGCACCAGCAGGCACTGTTCGGCGCGCCGAAGGACCAGACGGCGCCGCCGATCGGACGCCCTCGACACACAGCGCCCCTGGGGATGGAGGGCACATGCCGCTGTATGCCACCGGCCACAACCAGCCCGGCTACCTTCCCGACGACGACGGCACCAACCGTCTGGTCACCCGCGACTGGCAGCGTGCCCGCGACAGCCTTATGGAGGATCTGCGCGACGCTGCGGACGCGACCCAGACCTGGGCCGACCCGCACGACTGCGACGACATTCCTTGCCCGACCTACGGCGACGGCTGCCCTGACAACCTCGCCGCCGACCTGCGCATGGCCGCCGACGAGCTCGCCGCCCTGCAGCCCGACACCCCATGGCAGTCTAGCGTCGCCGGGGAGGCGTGGTGGCTGGACGACCTCGGCGACCACTGCCCCGACTGCGGCTACCCCCTGGCCCAACATGGCTGGCCCGCATCCCACCAGCGACCCGCCGACGGCCACGCTTGCCACGTCGGGCTCGACGACGACGGCACCGTCGTTCCCTGGTAACGCCTTCCGACGCGACGGCGGCCAGGCGAGCGTCTTTGACCTCTGCACAGGGTGCGAGAGCGAACCTGCCGGCGGGTGAGCCGCGCCGAGCTGTACGCAGTCCGGTGGATCGGTGATGCCGATTGCCACCTGCTGACTCGTCTTGGGCATCAGGCCGCCAAGGAGCGTCCCCTCGTTGACCGCCACGCCGACACGGAGGACCCATGCGGCGACCCATCGCATTCACCGTCAGCGACCTGCTCGAAGAACTCGAGCAATTCGATCCCGATGCCGAGGTGCGGCTCGCGACCCAGCCCTCCTGGCCGTTCGAGTGGTCGCTGTCCACCACCGACCCCGCCGTCGAGGTCGACCTCGACGGCCAGCCGGTCGTCTACCTGGTGGAAGGCAAGCAACTCGGCTACCTGCCCGGCGCCGTGCGCGAGGAGCTCGGCTGGTAGCCAGCGCCGCCACCGACCGACCGGCGCACGCATCGGTCGGCGCGGTCATCCCAGCTCGCGCATGGCAGTCGAGCCCGATGCGGCATCCAGCGGCGCTCGTGGTCTGCCAAACCGGTCCGGTGGCCTGCCAACGGCGACCTGAGCGCTCCCTGCCCGATCGAGAGCCGTGCACGGTCATCTGTGACAACCAGGCAGTCCTTGGACCAAGGAGGCAGCCCTTGGGAACCTCATCCATCATCGGCCGTCCCACCCCCCAGGGATGGGAAGGCCGCTCCTGCCACTACGACGGCTATCCCGACCATCAGGGCAGGGTGCTGTTCGAGGCCGTGACCAGCCACTTCGCCGGCGACGTCGACGCCGCCTGCGGCTACTTCATCGACGACCATCCTGCCGGCTGGTCCCAGCTCGGCGGTGACTTCACCAAGCCCGCCGGCTACCTGGCCAGCGGGCACGATGACCGCAACCAGTGCTACTGCCACGGCGACAGCCACGACCCGCCGTCCCCGCTCATCACCCATCGCGACCGGCTCTCCGAGACCGACTATGGCTACCTGCTCGGCGACCACGCCCTGACCGTGCTGCTGCCATCCCATGGGAGCCTGTGGGCGGTCGCCGAGGTCGACTGGTCAGCGGCGCCCGACTGGGACGACCTCACCGCCCGGCTGCGCCACGGCACCAGCCACTTCCTCCGACTCCCATAGCCAACACCGTGCCGCTGCGGCAGCCAGTGACACTACAAGCGTCGCGGCGAGTTGTTGCCGGTCGTGTGCCGCCGGCTGCCGTAAGGCACGCCCCGATCAGGCGTCTTGTTGGGGAAAGGACATGACCCGGTTGGCGAGTGCGATGAGCGTCTGCACCGCAGAGAGGTCCGGCCGGTCCAGCAGCAGCATGCCGTCCTCGGCGGCGGCGGCGAACTCGGCCGCTTCGTCGGGGACCAGCGCCCACAGCCGCTCGCCGAGGGCGGCGCGGGCCTCGCGTGGGGCCAGCGGTGCGCGGCTGCGCACCCCGGTGATGACCGCCCCGGCCGCTTGGGAGTCCCGCCCGGCGGCCTCCCACCAGTCCAGCGCCGCGCGGGCACCGCGGACCCCGGCGGTGTGGCAGCGGCCCACCGCCAGCAGCACGTCCGCGGCCTCGAGCGCGGCGTCCACCTGCGGGCCGGCAGCCGGGGGCAGGTCGACGACCACCACCTGCCAGGCCCGCCGACCGGCAGCCAGGACCGCCCTGACCAGTCCCGGGTCCGGGGCCGGCTCGGCCCGGCCGTCGACCAGCCCGGCCAGGGGCAGGACCCACAGGCCCGGCCACGGCTGGGTGAGCGCCTCGGCGAGCGCTTGGCCGTCCGGATCGCTGGCGAGGGAGGCGAGGTCGGTCCAGGTCTGCACGCCGGGGGCCAGGTCGAGGCGGTGGGCGAGCCCGCCGGCCAGGTCGAGCAGCCCGACCGGGCGGGGGCCCCAGCGGGCCCAGGCGCCGGCCAGGTGGGCGGCCACCGTGGTCGCGCCGGCGCCGCCGTGCGCGCCGCGGACCGCGACCACCCGGCCTGGCCGGTCCATGGTGGCCAGCGGCCCAGGCCGGACGATGACCGGGGTGGTGTCGGGGGCATGGGGCCAGGAACTTGCCGACATGGGCGGACCTCCTGCTGGCGATGGATTGGCGTCAGCAGGACCTACCTCAGCGTCCCAAGCACCTCAAGCCCGTCGCCCCCACCCTTGGCTCACGGCCGGTGGGCAGGGACGCGCTGTCGCCGGGCGCCTCGGCATTCCAACGCCGCCTTGGGCTCGACCAACGCCGCCGATGCCCGTGCGCGTGCCTGCCACCACACAGCCAGCGCATACCCAACCGCCCACCCGGACCACGATGGAGGTCTGCTGCCATGGCTGACCGGCTCCGCTTCGGCCTCAACCCGCCCGAAGGCGTCCAGACCGCCTGGGGCGCTCGCTGGATCATCGACCCGCAGGGCTGGGTCGACGAGGTCTGGGACCGCACCGACGTGATCGGCCCCGACGACCGTCGCCGCGAGCTGCTCGACTACCTCGACGCCCGCGTCGGCTACGCCCCGCACCAAAAGGCCCGCCAGCTGCTTGAACGCGGCGAGCTGTCCTGGTCGCAGGACACCGCCGTGACCTTGTACGACGACGAGGCCGTCACCGTGGTCGGCAATCCGCGCCGATCCTTCGGCTACCTGTACGTCGGCGCCTGGTTCAAAGCCGACCTTCCCACCGACGAGCCCCCACCGTCTTGAAACCCGTCGACCAAGGGCTACGAGCCCACCAGGCAGCCGTGACTCACCACGACCGATCAGACCATGCTGGCGGCCGGCTCACTGTCCCGGCTGCAACGTTCATCTGGACTGCGAGACGTCTGACGCCGCGTGCGCCCCAAACAGCGCCGGCATGATGCAGCATGGTTCTGAGAGCGATTCAGGTGAACGCCTGCGGGACGGGGCGCCAGGAGTAGTGAGGGGTGCCAGTTCCTGCCCGAGGGTCTGAGTCCCAGAGCCTTGCGTACAGCCTCACGGGTGGTGACCCTCGCGGTCACCCTCGCGCCGATAGCTCGCACACGTTAGCCGGTACCTCGAGGGACAGCAGAGGTTAGCTGGCTTCGTAAGCGAGAACTGAACGCATTTGTTGGCAGGATCATCGCTTGCGACTTGGCTCGCGACGGCGCGACCTCCCACAGCGATCCTCCGTGTAAGGAAGGACCACCGATGAACTTACACGGGCAGCAGAGGCCAATACTGGCCATTTCCAGGTCCGCCGTACCATACCCGCTGCCCCTCGGGCGTGATGCTGATGCCGAACCGGTCCCAGCGGGGACGACCTGCCGCCTGCCACCACTGCCATGCCTGCTCGACCAGCGCCCACAGCATCCTGGGGCCACGCTCAAGAACCGTCCACCGCCGCGCGGCCGACAGCATGTGTGGCAGGCATGCCCATGAGCCGTCTGCCGCCCACAGCCGAAGCGACCAATCGCCCGTCTCATCAGGCCAGGATCGCCACCACCGGACCCCTGGCAGGTGAAGCTGGGCGATGAACCCGAACGCCAGATCGTCCAGCAGCGCCGCAGGATAGATCTCGGTCTCGCGTTCAACCGTCGCTACCCCTGGGGCCAGGTCGGGTGGGGTGCTCGGCGGGTACCGGTCGGGCTCGTGCCGCAAGGCCATGAACCCGCCCCAGTTCGGCAGGAACCGACCAGTGGCGACGCCATCCTCGCTGATTGCAAGGCGCACCAGCGCACCGCCGAACTCCCCCCGCAGGTTGGCCACGACGCGCCCGCCCGGTCGGGTTTGCGCGAGCCAAGCGCTCGGGAACCAGGTCACCGCGCAAGTAGCAACGATCCGATCATAGGGGGCGTTGGGCGAATACCCTTCGGCGCCGTCGGCCGTCACCACCGTTGGGATGTAGCCGCAGCCGGCCAGGCGCTGCCGAGCGGTACTGACCAGTGCCGGGTCGATGTCGATCGTTGTGACATGCTGGCTGCCGAGCCGCTCCGACAACAGCGCCGCCTGATAGCCGCTGCCGGTACCGATCTCCAACGCTTGGTGCCCATCGCGCACCCCGAGGGCCTCCAGCATCCGCGCGATGAGGCTTGGCCGGGGGCAGGAGCTGGCCGGGCGGCCCCGCCAGCCACCCTCGACCGCCTGCCTCGTGGTCGGGTCCAGCCTGGTCACGTAGGTCTCGTTGCGGTACACCAGGTCCAGCCACTCGGGCGCGGCGTCGGCCTGGACCCAGCGCCAGACGACGCGGTCGTCGCTGCTGTCGGCGAGGTAGAAGGCTGGGAGGAACCGGTGGCGGGGAACACGCTCGAACACCGCCCGCCACGCGGCGGAACGGATCGCCCCCTGCTGCACGAGCGTCCCGGCGAGCGTCCGCATCCGGCGGTCGCCTTCCCGCTCCTCTACCACCACGGCACGGTCAGCCATCCAGATCGCCTCGCAAGACCAGCCAGCGCGCTCCGCTCGCCATCAGCTCAGCGCGCAACCATCCAAGGGGCCCGCTCGACCGGCCCGGCCGTTTGCGCGATGTGAGCTACTCACCGGTTCCTCATTGCACCCTTTACGGTATACAACCATCCGCATCGGCCGACAGACTCGTAGGAGACCCACCATGAGCGACCGGTTCCACATCGGCAAGCGGGTCAGGCATTACCGGCAACGACGCCGGATGCGCGCCGAAGCACTTGGGGGGCTGCTAGGCCGTTCCGCCTCCTGGGTCCGCATGGTCGAGCGGGGCGAGATCGCCGCCGAGGACCTGTCCACGCTGCTGGATCTCACTGGCGCACTCGGCGTTGATCTTGGCACCTTTCTCACCGCGCCCGCAGCAGGCATCTCCGATACCGACCAGGTCGAGATCCTGCTTGCGCTCCAGCGCGCCTTCGGCGCCCAAGATCCCAGGGCGGCCCTGTCGGAGCTGGCGGGTAGACTAGGCCACCAGGACGCCCGCGACTTGGTGCTGATCGTCGAACCGGGGAGTCTCAAGCTCGTGAACCGACGAGACCTCGGCAGGTACGGCGCGGTGGTCGCCATCAGCCTAATGGCCGGTAGTCGACTCGATCCTGCCGAAGCCGGCGAAGTGCCCGCCGCGATACGAGCCGGCCGGATCAGCCCGGCAGGCGTCCGCCGGCTCCGCGCCACTCTGGCGATCTGGCGGCATCTGGACGACGAACTCGGCCCGGCGGCGATCCGCCCCGTCGTCGATGGCCAGCGCCGCCTGGTCGGCGCGCTCCGCAACGCGGCGCAGACCAGCGAGGTGGCAGGCCAGCTCGGGTCAGTCGCCGCGGAGTTGGATCAGTTCGCTGGCTGGCTCGCCTTCGATCTGGGTGATTTCAAGGCGGCCAGCACCCGTTACCGGACGGCGTTGGAGACCGCCGATGCCGTCGATGACGAGGCGATGGCCGCGCACATCCTTGGGTGCATGAGCCTGCTCGCTGGCGCGACCGGGACTCCGCTGGAGGCGGTCCGCCGGGCCGAGGTCGCTGTCGGCCGAGCGGTTCGGACAGGGTCGCATCGGCTCGTCGCGGCGGTCGCCAGCAGGAAAGCCAAGGCGCATGCACAGGTGAATGAGGCGGACGCCTGCCGGGCGATGCTCGACCTTGCCCGCGCGGAGCTCGCCAAGGGACCCGCCGAGGCGGACCCGCCGTACGTGTACTACTTGGATCAGTCCCAGCTCGACGTGCTAGAGGGCGGCTGCTACGTCATGCTCGAGGACCCGGCAGCGGCGTTGCCCGTGCTCCGCCGGGCGCTGGCGGCCCGCTCGCCGACGTTTCTGCGCAGCCGCACCGGGCTGTTGGTGTGCATGGCGATCAGCCTGCTCGATGCCGGTGAGATCGTCGAGGCGACCCGCGTCGGCGGTGAGGCGGCGGACCTGCTTGCCTTCACCCGCTCCCGGCAGGTCCGCGGCCGGCTTGGCGAGCTGCAGCATCGGCTGTATCGCCACCACGACGTGCGGGAGGCGCGAGCGCTCACGGAGCGACTCGCGGCGCTGTAGCACGCTCGACGCCACCGACCCTGGCAGGGTTCCGCTCGATGCAGGATTCCTGCCGGTATTGCCGCGAGGTCTGCGACCATCCCGCCCTTAAATTGATTCCCTTATGTGAAGGAGGGCGCAATGTCGCGATCAGCGGTGGTTGACAGGCCGGCCGGGCCTTCAGCCCAGGCCCAGAGCGAGCCAGATCCGGGCTCGACGCAGCGAGCCGCCGAGCCGCGCCATTGCGCGTGACCGCCGTAGCCGGTGGGGATCTGGCCCGTGCGCTCGCCGAGGGCGGCGGGCCACCAACAGGTCGAGGACCCGGAGGGGAGCGACCGAGCGGACACACCGGCAGCGATGGCTGGGCGAGGCAGTGCCATCACGGAACGCGGTAGACCCTGGTCGCGACCACCGGCGGCAACGCGTCGAGCTTTCAGCGCGGCTGTGAGGAGGGTCAAACCCTGCGGCGAGGCCTTCAAAGGAGCGCCAAGAGAAGCGATGGCCGAGTTGTCGCTCGCGGTGTGATCAGACCAGGCTGGACCATCGCACGCGAGCGCGACTGACTGCCCCACTTGTCATTTACGGTGTAGAACAGGGGAGGCCAGAGATGGACCCATGGCACATCGGGCCGAGACTCCGATACTGGCGGACACGACGTGGCCTCAGCACCCGCGTCCTCGCCGACCTGATCGCGAAGTCCCCGAGCTGGGTCCAGATGGTCGAACAGGGCCGCCGGTCGCCTTACAACATCCTCGACCTGGTCAACATCGCCGTAGCGCTCCAGCTCGACCTCGGCCTGTTCCTCACTGCACCGGCCCCAGGCATCCCCGATCACGATCAGCAGGCCATGCTCTCCCTGCTCAAGCGGGCGTTCGCCGGCCGTGACCCGAAAGACGGGTTGGCCGATCTTGCACGAATCGCCGACACAGCGGACGCTGAAGGCGACTTGATGCTTATCGTCGAGCCGGGAGGGGGACTCAGGTTCGTGAACCGGCGAGAGGCACTGAAGACAGGCGGGGTGTTAGGTATCAGCCTTGCGGGGTCACTGGGCTGGCTGTACCAGGAAGAGGCACGGGCGGCGATGGCCGGCACGGGGGCGATCAGCATGACCGGCGCGAGGAGCCTCCGCGCGATCGTCAACGCGTACCGCTCGCTGGACGATGAGATCGGCCCGGCGCCGCTGCGGGCAGGCGTCGCGTCGCATCTTCAGGTTGTCGAGGGCCTGCGTGGCGCCGGGAAGACCGAGGAGGTCGAGCGCGACCTCGGCCGGATCGCCGGCGAGCTGGAGCAGCTCTCCGGCTGGCTGGCACACGACTCCGGGGATCAGCGAGCAGCTCGGACCTACTACCGCAAGGCGCTCGCCACCGCCAGACGAGTTGGCGACCGGACGCTCGCCGCGTACACGCTCGGCTGGATGAGCGT
>WNGB01010062.1_pt1 | contig 18984 bp, 12 predicted proteins | sample 5400681 | NCBI WGS metagenome assembly WNGB01 (sample SAMN13153367, study PRJNA577476) | soil metagenome | isolation source: 115 cm soil or saprolite under grassland replicate 2 | place: USA:California | collected 2016-06-15
GCAAGATCACGTCGGCCGGCAAGCTTGCCATCGCGGGCGCCTCGAACGGCGGGCTCCTCATCGGCGCGGCCATGACCCAGCGGCCCGAGCTCTTCGGCGCGGCCCTCCCCGCGGTCGGAGTCATGGACACGCTGCGCTTCCACAAGTTCACGATCGGCTGGGCCTGGGTCGACGACTACGGCTCGTCGGACGATCCGGCCGAGTTCAAGGCGCTCCTCGCCTACTCGCCGCTCCACAACCTCAAGCCGGGCACCGCCTATCCGCCCACGCTCGTCACCACCGCGGACCACGACGACCGCGTGGTGCCGGGTCACAGCTTCAAGTTCGCGGCGACGTTGCAGGCCGCCCACCGGGGGCCCAACCCGGTCCTCATCCGCATCCAGACCAGGGCCGGTCACGGTGCGGGCAAGCCGACCAAGATGAAGATCGAGGAATCGGCCGATTCGCTCGCGTTCCTGGCCAAGGTCTTCGGGATGCGCTGACGGTCTCAGTCCGGCGGCGGCGCGGCCGCCAGCAAGAGGCGCGGCTTCTGATCGAGGCCGAGCAGCCAGGGAGCGTCGGCCGCCGCGATCGATGCGGTGACCCTGGTGCGGCTCTCTTCGAGCAACACCCGCTCGATGCGACACGGGGCCCGGCTGCCGCCGTCGGCGGCGGCGATGGAGCAGCTCGCGGCGCGCGTGATGGTCGCGGCGCCGCCGGGCAGCGTGGCCGTGGCCGTCCAGGTCCGCGCGTCGGAGATCGTGGCCAGCGTGTCGCCCGCCTCGACCCGTCGGCCGCGCGAGACGGCCGGCGCCGCATCCCCGTCCACCGGGGCGCGGAGCGACACGACCCGCTCGCTTCGCTGTGCGCGCCGGTAGTCGTCGCGCGCGCGGGCCAGGAAGGCCTCGTAGACCGGATCCTCCCTGGCCAGGCGCTGGAGCTCGGCCACCCGCGCGGCGAGCTCCGCGGCACGAGGGGCGCGGCCGTGCCGTAGCTCGAAGAGCTTCTCGTCCTTGACCACGCGGCGGGCGGACTCGAGATCCGCCCCTGCGATCTCGCCTCTCAGCGGCGAGGTGACGGTCGCCAGGAGCGGATGATCGAGCGACACGACGTCTGCGGCCACGGGGCGCGGCTCCGCAGGCGTCGGCGCGGCCCGTTCCGGGGCGCGCGGCGCGGCCGGCGCCTCGACCGGACGTGCGGCGGCGAGCTCCGCGGCCGGCTGGCCTCGGGCCGGCGCATCGCGCGCGGTGGCCTCGCGGTCCCGCGCGAACAGCAGCCAGCCGACTCCGATGCCGGCCACCGTGGTGACGAACACGGCGACGGCGAGAGCGATCGCCCATCGGAGGGTGCCCGGCGGCGCCGCCACCGGCTGCACGACGTACGGGATCGGCCCGGTATAGGCCGGGTACGGTCCAACGATCGAGGCCACCGGCGAGAAGGGCCCCGACAACGTCCCGACCGGGGAGTACGGACCGCTGACCGCGGGCACGCCCGGGTAGGTGATGCGTCCAGGGTCGAATCCTGGGTCCACGCCCGGCAACGTGCCCGGCCTCGCGAACCACGGTGGCGAGACCGAAGGCGCAGGCTGCACCGGCGGCGGCGGGGGCGGCCCCGGCGGACGCCACTCTGGCGGCGGATGGATGGCAGCCGTCTCGCCGGCGCCGAACGGAGGCGGCGGCTCGAAAGGTGTCTCCGCCCAGCGGTGGCCGTCTGCCTGCCATGCGTGACCGAGATCCACATCCACCGCGACGCGGACCTCTCCGCCCGGGAGGCGCGCTCGCGATGCCGGCCCGGGTGCGCCGTCGATCGGTTCTACTTTGTCGAACGACGTGTCACCGTCGGGGTTCGCCGGCGGCGCGGCGCCGGCGGCCGGCATCGGCACCTTCGCGGGCGACGCCAGGTCGAGCCCGGCGACCTTCTCGGCGAGGCCCTGCATCGCCACCACGAGAGTCTCTTCCTCGCTGTCCAGGCCCTGGTCGGCGGCACCGTCGCCCGGGCCTGGCTTGCCGTTCGCGGATGGTCCAGGGCCAGGGCCTGGACCCGGATCGGACGGACGGTCGCCACCGCCGCCCCCCTCGCTCGCGGGTTTGCCCCCGATCACGCGCAGCTTGCCCATCGCGCGGAGCCAGCTTAACAACCCGCTCCAGCGGCCGCATCAAACTCCGGCGCCTGAAGATCCTACGACCGAGTGCGACATCGCCGCACGACAGAGCACCACCATGCCGCGTCCCTCGTGCCGCTCACGGCGCGGTGAGGCCGAGGTCCGCCTCCACGTTGGTCTCGAGCACGTCGAGCGGCACGCTGCCGCGCAGGAGGACCGCGTCGTGGAACGCCTCGAGGTCGAACTCGGCGCCCAGCGCCTCCTCGGCCGCACGTCGGAGATCCATGATCCGGGTCCTGCCCATCCAGTACGCGGTCGCCTGTCCCGGCCACGATGCGTAGCGCGCGATCTGTCCCTCCGCGAAGCCCTGGCCGTAGCCGGTGTTCTCGGAGAAGAAGTCCACCGCCTCGTCGAACGTCCACTGCATGGCGTGGATGCCGGTGTCGACCACGAGGCGCGCGGCGCGGAACGCCTCCGCCTGCAGCCGGCCGATATCGCCGGTCGGGTCCCCTTCGTACCAGCCGAGGTCGCCGGTCAACCACTCGGCGTAGAGCGCCCAGCCCTCGGCGAACCCGGTGAAGGTCACCACCCGCTGGAAGAGCGGCAGCTCGAGGTCGTGGGCGATCCCGATCTGCAGGTGATGGCCGGGCACGGTCTCGTGATAGGCGAGCGTGCGCATCCCGAAGCGGGCCTCACCGCCGCCGCCGACGGTGGCGAAGAAGGCGCCGGGCCGGCTGTTGTCGAGCGAGGGCCCGACGTAGAAGCCTCCGGCCGGCACTCCGGTCACCACGACGTCCGCGCTGGGCAGGACATCGAAGACGGCTGGTAAGCGCTCCTGCGCGTCCTCGATGATCGCCGTGTAGGTGGCCAGCACATCACCGGCGGCCACGAAGCCGCCGTCGGTGGCGGCCCGCCCGATCTGCGTCGACAGCGACTCGTCGGCCGGGTAGCCGAGCTCGGCGAAGCGCGCCTCCAGCTCGCCGTGGATGCGGTCGAGCTCGTCGAGCCCGAGCTGGTGCAGCTCCTCGGCCGTCACGTCGGTCGTGATGTGATGGCGCAACGTGTAGGCGTAGTAGGCGTCGCCGTCAGGGTACTGCCACGCGCCGACCTGCGCGGGCGCGCGCCCGATCTGGTCGGCCAGGAGATCGTCGAGCAGCTGGTAACCCGGGATGACCGATTCCTCGATCGCCGCCGCCGCCCGACCGAGCAGGTCGTCGCGCGCCGCCCGATCGATCGCCAGCGCGCCCAGCTTGGTCTCGAGGGCGAGATAGTAGGGCGTCGCCCGCGACTCCGACTCCGCGATCGCCTGGATGCCGTCGCGCGCCCAGTCCAGGATCAGCGCCGGCGTCATGATCCCCTCGCCGTCGAGCCGGCGCATCACGTCGCGCACCTGCCGCATCTGCTGCCCGACCGCGCGCAGCCTGAGCACATAGCGCTCCGCGTCGTCGGCGCTCGCGACCGGGTGGATGTCCGTGAAGAAGAGCTGCGTGTTGACGGCGACCGAGTTGACGAACGGCGTGATCCGGTAGTCGAGATCGGAGAACGCGTGGCCGCGAACGCGATCGTCGAGGTACCAGACGTAGGCCTCGTGGGCGATCCCCTGCTCGGTCGTGAGCGCGGCCGGGTCGTAGGCGGTGGCGAGGTCGAGGATGACTTGCTCGACGGCCTGGGTCTCGGCCGCAAAATTGTCGGACAGGTCGTCGAGGAAGCCTCGCCCGACATCGATCGAGCCCTCGAGGCCGAGCTCGACGACCGACATCGGGCTCCGCTGCAGCAGGATCTCGAACGATCGTTCCAGAAACTGATCGAATGAAATGCCGGTAAGCTGGCGACCAACGTCATCCGCTGACGGGAGGGGTTGCGGCTCGACTTCTGGCGGCTCGCTGCCCCCTCCTCCCCCGCACGCGCTCGCGGCCAGCGACACCGCGAATGCGAAGGCGAACGCCAAGGTTGCATGCCGCCCCGACGTCTCCCCTGCCCTCTCTCCCCTCATGGCCGGCATCCTAGGCCCGGCCCCTCCGCCGCGGCCACTGTCCGCTTCTGACTTTCAGATGAAATGCCCGATCCCACACGGATGAAACGCCCGATGCAACGATGGTAGCGGGGGCATGGCGCAGAGCGTCGGGCACTGGTGAAGATCTACCAGCTGTTCACTTGTTCTCTTGTGTGGCGACGCGGGAAAGCGACAAAGGTGCGCGGTCGATTTGCTGCGCGATCTTCTTTACTGCAGTGACAGGAATCTAGATCATTGCTCCGCGAAAGGAGGGTGTTCCGCGATGGGGCTTGCGGACTAGGAGATAAGTCCTGGTCAAGTGGGAGCGCTACCAGGCCAGATAGCTGGCCACGCTCGGCTTGTCGCAGGGACCTCGACGCGGACATGGCCACACGAATGAACCGATCCCCCACCATTGTCAGCTGTATTCGTCGTTCTCTTCGTCCGGCGATTCCTGGTGTCGTGGGAGTCGGCTGGACCCTCTCCCGGCCGCGCCCCATCGATGCTGCGCCCGAAGGCTCGGCCCGGTCGTATCGCCCCCGTAACCACGCCTTCACCAACACCGTCCCGGCAAGCCGATCTCTCGGCGCCAATCCATCTCCGTTCGTTCTCCAGGAAAGGGGAAGAGCATGAGATCAAGTCGACTAACTGGGTATCTGGCTCTGGCGGCAACCATCGCGGCGACCTCGGCTGTTCGCGCTCAGGAAGCTGACGAGGACGAGTCGAAGGGCGACGAGTCGAAGAGCGACGAGTCGAAGAGCGAGTCGAAGGGCAAGGAGGTGGCGCAGGCCGCGCCGGCCTCGGATCTCCCCGAGGACAAGCTGAAGGCGATGATCGCCGCCGAGATGGGAAAGGCGAGAGTCGGCGACGTGCATATGCACGGATACTTCCGCGCCGGCTACGGCTTCAGCAGCGAGAAGGGGCGCCAGGTCTGCTTCCAGGCTCCCGGAGCGAAGGCGAAGTACAGGCTCGGGAACGAGTGCGACCTCTACGGCGAGTGGCTGTTCTCGGCCCCTGCCTACGTGGGCGACAACGGCGTCGTCGCGCGCGCGAACATCATGTTCAACTTCTACATCCCCACCACGACTCTGGGCTATCAGGAGACCCTGGTGTCGCAGAACGGGCGGCTGGGGAAGGACCTCCACTTCGGCTACAACCAGTTCTACTTCAACTTCGAGAAGATCCCGTTCCTCGGTGAGGGAGCCGGCGCGTGGATCGGCCGGCGCTTCTACAAGCGCGAGGACATCCATATCACCGACTACTTCTGGTGGAACGCGTCCGGTCCTGGCGGCGGCATCGAGGACATCCCGATCTCTGGACCGATCAAGCTCAGCTACGCGGCCTTCATCCTCGAGGGCAACACGGTAGGGGACGCTCCCGCTCCGGCGTACCCGCCCCGCTTCGAGCAGGGGCTGCGCAACGACCTGCGGGTTTACGGGATCCCGCTCCATCCGGGCGGCCAGCTGGTCCTCGGGCTCAACGCCATCTTCGACCTCAGCGACACGGATCTCAACAACGATGCCACGAACAACGGCTTCTCGGGGACCGCGATGTACGTGCTGGACGGCATCATGGGCGGGAACAACAAGGTGGGCGCGCAGTACGGCGTGGGTGCGGCGGTCAACGCAAACGGCGTCGTCGGCTCGCTCAACACCTCGACCGACACGTCGTTCATACAGGTGATCGACAACTTCTTCATCCAGCCGACCCCCGAGATCGGCCTCCAGGCGAACCTCATCTACAACCACGAAGACGTCGACGGCGGTGTCAAGACCGACTGGATCTCGGCCGGCGGACGCATCAGCTACGCCTTCAACGACAACGCGCAGCTTCTGGCCGAGCTCGGCTACGACACGGTGAAGGTGGAAAATCAGGACAGGAGGAACCTGACCAAGATCACCATCGCCCCTGTGATCAGCGCCGGGAAGGGTTACTGGGCACGCCCGCAGCTCCGCCTGTTCGCCACGTTCGGGCTGTGGAACGCCGCCGCTCGGGCCGCCGGGGTCGACTCGGGAGGCGTCTACACGATGACCACCAAGACGAGCGGCGCGACCTTCGGGATGCAGTCCGAGAGCTGGTGGTAGTCCCCACGCCGGCGCCTCGGCGCCGGCTCTTCGCGCCGGCGCGTGCCCGGCGGGCCCTGGCGCTCGCGGGCACGTCGTCGGCCGGTTCAGGTTCATTGCCCGTCGGGCGTCGTGCGCCGGGAGGGCGACGGTCCGCCGCAGGTGCGTCGCCGGCTGGTGGCGCATCGCGTCAAAAGCGACCTCTGCGCGCGCTGAACGTCCGCCTTTGGGCGACGGGCTTGCAAATGGAAAGCTGGTGGTAGTACTCCAGCATGCGTAACGCAGCCGCAACGGCTGTGCCTCTCCAACGACCGAAAGGGCTTCGCCATGAAGGCACTCACGTCGCTGTTCGCGCTGTCGATGTTGCTGGCTGGTGGTTGCAAGAAGGCCGGGGAAAAGCCAGCCGGTGGTGAGAAGTCACCCGAGAGCGGCGGCGAAGCTGCCAAGACGACCTCCGAGGCCCCGGGGACGTCGACGACGCCGGCCGCACCGGCCGGTGGGGTCGAGGTCGCCATCATCTGCGGCTCGGTAGGCAAGGACCTGGAGACCTGCAAGGCCGGGTCGCAGGAGTGGGAGAAGAAGACCGGCAACAAGGTCAAGCTCGTCACTGCCCCGACGTCGTCCACCGAGCAGCTGGCTCTCGCCCAGCAGCTGCTCGCCTCGGGCGCCACGGATGTCGACGTCTTCAACATCGACGTCATCTGGCCCGGCATCCTCGGGACCTTCTTCCTCGATCTGAAGGAGTACTCGAAGGGCTCCGAGAAGGAGCACTTCGAGGCGCTCATCGCCAACAACATGGTCGACGGCAAGCTCGTGGCCATGCCCTGGTTCACCGACGCCGGCCTCCTCTATTACCGGAAGGACCTCCTCGAGAAGTACAACGAGAAGGTGCCGACCACGTGGGAGGAAATGACCGCGACGGCCAAGAAGATCCAGGATGGCGAGAAGAAGGCGGGTAACAAGGGGATGTGGGGCTTCGTCTTCCAGGGCAAGGCGTACGAGGGCCTGACCTGCGACGCGCTCGAGTGGGTCGCCAGCTTCGGAGGCGGCACCATCGTCGACCCGGAAGGCAAGGTCACGATCGACAACCCGGACGCCGCCGCGGCGGTCGACCTGGCGGCCGGATGGATCGGCACCATCTCGCCGCCCGGCGTGCTCGGCTACGAGGAGGAAGAGTCGCGCGGCGTGTTCCAGTCGGGCAACTCGGTCTTCATGCGCAACTGGCCCTACGCCTACGAGCTGTCGCAGGACGAGAAGAGCCCGGTCAAGGGCAAGGTCGGCGTCACCGTGCTGCCCAAGGGGGCCGGCGCGAATGCCCGCGGCGCGGCCGCCCTGGGCGGGTGGAACCTCGCGGTCTCGAAGTTCTCGAAGCACCCGGAGCAGGCCGCCGACCTCGCGCTCTACTTGACCGGCACCGAGGAGCAGAAGCGGCGCGCGATCGTGGGCGGCTTCCATCCGACCATCGCGAGCCTGTATCAGGACCAGGACGTGCTCGCCAAGCAGCCGACCTTCGCCGACCTGGCCGAGACCTTCAAGAACGCGGTGCCACGGCCCGCGACCGCGACCAAGAGCAAGTACAACCAGGTCTCGACCGAGTTCTGGAAGGCGGTCCACGACGTCCTGACCAAGAAGAAGAAGGGCAAGGACAGCTTCGCCGACCTCAAGACGAAGCTCGACCAGCTGAGCAGAGGCGGGAAGTGGTGAACGCGCCCACGCTGGCCGGACGGGGAGGCGCGGTCCAGGCGGAGACGTGACATGGCCGACCGGCTGACAAGCAGCCGCGTCCGGTCGGCCTGGCTGTTCCTCACGCCGATGCTCGTGGTCCTGGCGCTGGTGGCAGCGTGGCCGCTGATCCGGACGATCTGGCTCGCCTTCACCGACGCCAACCTGCTCAAGATGGAGCAGGCGAAGTGGATCGGGACCGAGAACTTCACCGGGAAGTACGGCCTGCTCCAGGACAAGCTCTGGTGGCTCGCGGTCAAGAACACGCTCTGGTTCACGTTCCTGACCGTGGTCATCGAGACGACCCTGGGCATGGCGGTCGCGCTGGTCCTCAACCACAACTTCCCGGGGCGCGGCCTGGTCCGCGCCGCGGTGCTGGTCCCCTGGGCGATCCCGACCGTGGTCTCCGCCAAGATGTGGAGCTGGATGCTGAACGACCAGTTCGGGATCGTCAACCACATGTTCATGGGGCTCGGGCTCATCGATCACCCGCTCGCGTGGACGGCGGATCCGGACCTGCTCATGCCCTCCGTGGTCATGGTCGACGTCTGGAAGACCACGCCGTTCATGGCGCTGCTGATCCTGGCTGCGCTGCAGATGCTGCCCAAGGAGTGCTACGAGGCGGCGAACATCGACGGCGTGCACCCGGTCAAGGTCTTCTTCAAGGTCACCTTGCCGCTCATCCGGCCGGCGCTCATGGTGGCCGTGATATTCCGCGCGCTCGACGCGGTCCGCATCTTCGACCTCATCTACGTGCTGACCGGGACCAGAGAGCCGACCATGACCATGTCGGTCTACGCCCGCCAGCAGCTCATCGAGTTCCAGGAGGTCGGCATGGGCTCCGCCGCGTCGACCTTGCTCTTCTTCATCGTCGCCTTCCTGACGGTCCTCTACGTCGTCCTGGGCCGGGTGAAGCTGGGAGGCGATTGAGATGACCGGCAAGGTCGTGGCGCGCAAGGCGATCTTCTACCTCCTGGTGGCGGCGATCATCGTCTACGCGCTCTTCCCGTTCTACTACGCGATCCTCTCCTCCCTGAAGACCGGGTCGGAGCTGTTCCAGGTCGACTACTTCCCGTTCAAGTTGAACTTCGAGAACTACGTCGGCGTGTTCGTCGACAATCCGTTCGCCACCAACATCTGGAACTCGGTCATCGTCTCCTTCTCGACGGTGGCGGTGTCGCTGTTCCTGGGGATCACGGCCGCCTTCGCGCTGGCCCGGATCAAGTTCCGCGGGCGCGCACTCCTGCTCCTCACCATCCTCGGCGTGTCCATGTTCCCGCAGGTGGCGGTGCTGTCCGGCATGTTCCAGATGATCCGCTTCCTCGGGCTCTACAACCACCTGCCCGCCCTGGTCCTCTCGTACATGATCTTCACCCTGCCGTTCACGGTCTGGGTGCTGACCACGTTCATGCGCGACCTGCCCAAGGAGCTGGAGGAGGCCGCCATCCTGGACGGGGCGTCATCGTGGGTGATCGTGACGCGCGTGTTCATGCCGCTCATGTGGCCGGCCCTGGTCACGACGGGGCTCCTGGCCTTCATCGCGGCGTGGAACGAGTTCATGTTCGCGCTGACCTTCACCTTGACCAACGACGAGCGCACCGTCCCGGTCGGCATCGCGCTCATGAGCGGCGCCAGCTCGTACGAGCTCCCGTGGGGCAACATCATGGCCGCGTCGGTCATCGTGACCCTGCCGCTCGTCATCCTGGTCCTCATCTTCCAGCGCCGGATCGTCTCGGGCTTGACGGCGGGCGCAGTAAAGGGGTGATGCCATGACCGATGCAAGGCCAGACAACGGATCGAGCAAGGCCGGACACACGTGCATCTCGATGCGCGGGATCGGCAAGTACTTCGGCCACACGCACGTGCTCGAGAGCATCGATCTCGAGATCAAGACGGGCGAGTTCTGCGTCTTCGTCGGTCCATCCGGGTGCGGGAAGTCGACCCTGCTCCGCTTGATCGCGGGGCTGGAGAGCGTGAGCGTCGGCGAGCTGTCGATCGACGGCCAGCGCATGAACGACATCGAGCCGTCCAAGCGCGGCATCGCGATGGTGTTCCAGTCGTACGCGCTCTACCCGCACATGACGGTCTACAAGAACCTGGAGTTCGGCCTCAAGCTGGGGAAGACGGAGCAGGCCGAGGCGGAACGGCGGATCAAGGAAGCCGCCCGCATGCTGCAGATCGAGAAGCTGCTCGACCGCCTGCCCAAGCAGCTCTCGGGCGGGCAGCGGCAGCGGGTGGCGATCGGGCGCGCGATCACGCGGCAGCCGAAGATCTTCCTCTTCGACGAGCCGCTGTCCAACCTGGACGCGGCGCTGCGCGTATCGATGCGGGCCGAGCTCAGCCGGCTGCACAAGCAGCTCAAGACCACGATGGTCTACGTGACGCATGACCAGGTCGAGGCCATGACCATGGCCGACCGGCTCGTCATCCTGAACGGCGGGCACGTGGAGCAGGTCGGTCCGCCGCTCGAGGTCTACCACACGCCGCGCACGATCTTCGCCGCCGGCTTCCTCGGCTCGCCCAAGATGAACTTCCTCAAGGGCGAGGTGTCGGAGGTCGGGGCGGACGGAGTCGTCGTGAAGCTGGCAGGCGGCGGGACCGCGAAGGCCAGGGTCAAGACCGACGGCACCAAGGTCGGCGACACGGTCACCGTCGGCATCCGCCCCGAGCATCTCGTGGTCAAGGCGGGCGACAAGGGTCCGCTCACCACGCAGGTGATGCTGGTCGAGGACCTCGGCGATCACTCCATCATGCACTTCGAGCGCGAGTCGGCCGAGGGTCGGGTCCTGGCCAAGGTGGCCGAGGTCCCGGCCAGCGAAGGCCAGTCGGTCAGCTTCGAGCTGCCGCCCGAGGAGTGCCACGTCTTCGACAGCCGCGGCAAGGCGTTGCCGCGCGCGAAGACCTGAGGGCCGCGCGTTTCAGCGCAGAGACGCAGAGACGCAGAGACGCAGAGACACCACATTTTTTTTATTTTTTAACTCTGCGTCTCAGCGTCTCTGCGTCTCTGCGATTGAGACGCGGCGATCAGGTCTGCTGGCCGAAGAAGGCGCCGAAGGGCGGCAGGTGGAGCGTCTGGCGGTCGAGGCGGGACGGGAAGCCGTGGCCGTCGAGGGGGCGCCAGGTCTCGCCGCGGTCGAGGGGCCAGGTGGCGGGCTGGTTCGAGAGGTTGAAGACGCAGAGCAGTCGCTCCGAGTCGTCCGCGCGCTCGAAGGCCCAGATCGGGGCCGATGTCTCGCGCACCGCGATGGTGCCGGTCACGAGGGCGGGGTGCGCCTTGCGGAAGCGGATGAGCTGGCGGCAGGCGGCGAGGACCGAGGTCGGGTCCGCCTCCTGGGCAGAGGCCGCCATCGATCGATGCTCGTCCGGGATCGGCAGCCACGGCGCGCCGCCCGTGAAGCCCGCGCCCGGCGCATCGGCCTGCCACGGCATCGGCGTCCGGCATCCGTCCCGGCCCTTGAAGATCGGCCAGAACTCGATCCCCCACGGGTCGACCAGATCCTCGCGCGGCAGGCGCGCCTCGGTGAGGCCGAGCTCCTCTCCCTGATAGAGACAGGCGTTGCCGCGCATCGTGAAGAGACAGGCCAGGAGCAGCTTGGCCAGCGCCGGGCGATCGCCGCCGAGCTCGGCCTGCGCCCCCCAGCGGCTGACGCTTCGCTCCACGTCGTGGTTGGAGAACGCGTACGTCGTCCATCCGTCGCCGAGGGCCGCCTCGAACGCGCGCACGACCCGCTGGCACAGGTCGACCCGGAACTCGGCGAACGTGAACGGGAAGCTGTAGCCGGTGTGCAGTCGCTTCGTGCCGGCGGTGTACTTGGCCGTGACAGCGAAGCTCTCGACGTCGCCGATCTCGGCCATCGTGAACGCGCCGTACTCGTCGACCAGCGCCCGGAGCTGCTCGAGAATCCCGAGCATCTGCGGCTGATCGCGGTCGTGGACGTGGACCTGATAGTGGTAGGGACTCATGACCGGGCCCGCGATCTCGATGTCGGGCGTGGAGGGATCGCGGGCCGGGTTGTCCCGGAGCAGCGGGTCGTGGACGAGGGTGGTGATGGCGTCGAGCCGGAACCCATCCACCCCGCGGTCGAGCCAGAAGCGCGCCTCGCCCAGCATCGCGGCGACCACGCGCGGGTTGTGCCAGTTCAAGTTCGGCTGACTGCGCAGGAAGTGATGAAGGTAATACTGCTCGCGGCGCGGGTCCCATTGCCATGCAGGACCGCCGAACACCGATAGCCAGTTGCTGGGCGGCGTCCCGTCCGGTCGCGGGTCGCCCCACACGTACCAGTCGGCCTTCGGGTTGTCGCGGCTGGCCCGGCTCTCCTGGAACCATGGATGCTCGTCCGAGGAGTGGGGGAAGACCATGTCGATGATGATCCGGAGCCCACGCGCGTGCGCCTCCTTCACGAGCGCGTCGAAGTCGCGGTCGGTGCCGAAGATCGGATCCACTGCGCGGTAGTCGGCCACGTCGTAGCCGAAGTCCTTCATCGGTGAGCGGTAGAAAGGAGAGAGCCAGATGGCGTCGACCCCGAGCTGGGCGATGTAGTCGAGTCTGGTCCGGATGCCGGTCAGGTCGCCGATGCCGTCGCCGTTCGAGTCGAGGAAGCTGCGCGGGTAGACCTGATAGATGATCGCGCCGCGCCACCAGGGATGTGTCATGGGCCGTACTATGCCCCTCACGAGCGGTTCGTGGGGCCCCCGGTGGGGGCCCCGCAGGCAAAGGTGTCGCGCGAAGTACGGGGGGATTGCGTGGGAGAGTCCTCTTGACCGCAGACGAGGCCCGACCTAACGTGCTCAAAAAGCGCAACCCGCGCCCGTTTTCTGGCCCTTTCGGGGTGAGCCGTGCGGGGCGCAGGAGGAGTCGACAACGTGAGACGAACGACCTCGATCGTGCGCGTCGTGATCCTGATTGCCGCCGTGCTCCTGGCGTCCGCGTGCAAGAAGAAGGACAAGGGGACCGGGGGCGAAAGCGCGCCCGCGGGCGAGGCCGGCAAGGCCTCGGCCGAAGGAAAGGCCCCGGGCGAGGCGGCCGGCGAGATCAAGCCGGCCGGCGGACCGGGCCGGATCGCGCTGCTCCTTCCGGAATCCCAGACTGCCCGCTACGAGGCGGCCGACCGCCCCTACTTCGAGGCGAAGTTCAAGGAGCTCTGCCCGGACGTCGAGGTCGATTACTCGAACGCCAACCAGGTCGCCTCCGATCAGCAGCAACAGGCCGAGGCCGCGATCGCGAAGGGCGTGAAGGTCATGGTCCTCGATCCGGTCGACGGCGACGCGGCGGGCGGCATCGTGAACGATGCGAAGTCGAAGGGCATCCCGGTCGTCAGCTAGCCTCATCAAGGGTGGATCGTCTCCCGACTACTATGTCTCCTTCGACAACGAGCGAGTCGGGCAGCTGCAGGCCCAGACGCTCCTCGCCAAGCTCACGGCAGACGGCAAGAAGGAGCCGAAGATCACGATGATCAATGGCTCGCCGACCGACAACAACGCCACCCTGTTCAAGAACGGCGCGCACAGCGTGTTCGACGGCAAGGTCAAGGTCGCGAAGGAGGACGCGGCGGCCAACTGGAAGCCGGAAGAGGCGCAGCAGCTCATGGAGCAGTTCATCGCGGCGATCGGCCCGAAGGGCTTCGACGGCGCCTATCAGGCCAACGACGGGACCGCGGGCGGAGCCATCGCCGCGATGAAGGCGGCCGGCATCGACCCGAAGACCAAGCCGACGACCGGTCAGGACGCCGAGCTGGCCGCGATCCAGCGCATCCTCGCCGGCGAGCAGTACATGACGGTGTACAAGGCGATCAAGCCGGAGGCGGAGAAGACGGCGGAGCTGGCCTGCTCGCTCTACAAGGGCGAGAAGCCGGCCGAAGGCGTGGTGACCGGCAAGGTGAACAACGGAACCATCGATGTGCCCTCCGTGCTGTTGACGCCGATCGCGGTGACCGCGGACGGCGCGGGCGACACCGAATCAGTCACCGATAGCATCGTGAAGGACAAGTTCTACGGCGAGGACAGTGTCGCCCAGATCTGCAAGGGCTACGAGAAGGCCTGCTCGGCGGCCAAGATCCAGTAGCGGCCGCCGTCGTGACGACCTCCGGTAACGGGCGGACCCCGCTCCTCGAGCTGCGCGGCGCCAGCAAGCGCTTCGGCGCGGTCCAGGCGCTGACCGACGTCCGGTTCGACGTGTTTGCGGGCGAGGTGGTCGCGCTGGTTGGCGACAACGGCGCCGGCAAGTCGACCCTCATCAAGATCATCTCCGGCATCTATCCGAGCGACGAGGGCACCGCGCTGTGGCAGGGGCGCGAGGTCTCGATCCAGACGCCGAACGACGCCAAGGCGCTCGGCATCGCGACCGTCTACCAGGACCTCGCGCTGTGCGACAACCTGGACGTCGTCGCCAACCTCTTCCTCGGGCGCGAGTCGGCCCGGCCGGGCGGGCCGCTCGGTCGGAGTCCTGCGCCGTCTGTCGGTCAAGATCCCGAGCGTGCGCATCCCGATCGCGTCGCTGTCGGGTGGGCAGCGCCAGTCGGTGGCGGTGGCTCGCTCGGTCCTGTGGGACAACAAGGTCGTCCTCCTCGACGAGCCGACCGCTGCGCTCGGGGTCGCCCAGACCAAGGAGGTCCTCGATCTGGTCAAGCGGCTGCGCGATGACGGGCACGGGGTGGTCATCATCAGCCACAACCTGGCCGACGTGTTCGAGGTCGCGGACCGGATCACGGTGCTCCGGCTCGGCCGCCGGGTCGGCACCTACGAGGCGAAGAGCGTCGGGCGCGAGAAGCTGGTCGCCCTCATGACCGGCGCGGTGCCGGGCGTCGCCGAGCACGAGGACCCGACCGCATCCGCGGTCGCCGCGACGGCCAGCCAGACCGTGCCCCCGCCGGCGGGGGGCGCGCCGGGCGGAGTGGGCTCATGAGCAGCACGCTCGAGGGCGACCCGCGCGTCATCGTGGAGCAGCGGGGTGTGCGCGGCCTCCTCGCCGCCTACCGGCGCCGCATGGCCGAGGGGGACATCGGTCAGCTGCCGGTCATCGTCGGGCTGATCGCCATCTGGGCAGTCTTCCAGTACGCGTCGGACGGGATCTTCCTGAGCGCGTTCAACCTGGTCAACCTCAGCATCCAGATGGCCGCGGTCGGCACGATCTCGGTCGGCGTCGTGCTCATCCTCCTGCTCGGCGAGATCGATCTTTCGGTCGGCATCCTGAGCGGGATGTGCGCCGCGGTCATGGCGGTCCTGGCGGTCAACATGGACGTCGCCGCGCCGCTGGCCGTCGCGGCCGGCGTCCTCACCGGGACCGTGGTCGGTCTCTTCCAGGGCTTCTGGATCACTCGCTTCGGGATTCCATCCTTCGTCGTCACTCTCGCCGGGTTGATCGGCTGGCAGGGCGCCCTGCTCCACGTGCTCGGTCGGACCGGAACGATCAACCTGAACGACCGGTTCATCATCGGCCTGGCCGGCACGTTCTTCAAGGGCCCGATCGCCTACGTTCTCGCCGCCCTGTTCATCGCCTACGTCGTGGCCGCGCCGCTCCTCACCCATGTGAGGCGCCAGGCGGCCGGGCTGACCGTGCCACCGATCGCGTTCGCCGCGCTGCGCGCCATCGTGGTGAGCGTCCTCGTCGTCGTCGCGGTGTTCGCGCTCAGCGCGGACCGTGGGATCGGCTCGGGGCTGGTGTTCCTGGTGGGGCTGGTCGTGGTGATGGACTACATCCTCCGGCGCACTCGCTTCGGGCGGATGATCTACGCCATCGGCGGCAACGCCGAGGCAGCGCGGCGGGCCGGCATCCCGGTGCAGCGAGTGCGGATGATCGTCTTCGTCCTCGCGTCCACCATGGCCGCCTGGGGCGGGATGCTCGGCGCGTCGCGGCTCCGCGCGGTCAACCAGTCAGCCGGCCAGGGAGACGTCCTCCTGAATGCGATCGCGGCCGCCGTGATCGGCGGGACGAGCCTGTTCGGCGGGCGCGGCTCGGTGTGGTCCGCGCTGCTGGGCATCATCGTGATCCAGTCGATCTCGAACGGAATGGACCTCCTGTCGCTCCGCCCGTCGATCAAGTTCATGATCACCGGCGCGGTCCTCTTGACTGCGGTGACAATCGACGCGACTCTCCGGCGCGGCCGGCAGGCGTCCGGCCGCTAGCGGAGCGATTCACGAGAGCGGGTCCATGTCTCCTCTCGTCTCGCAGTCGAGCAGTGCGAACGAGGACGAGGCCCCTCTCCCGGAGGGCGTCGCGCTCCTCGTCGCGGGGGCGAGCTCGCTCGAGGCGCCGCCGCTGGCCTCGGCGACGGTGCAGACGCTGGGTCAGATCGGCGAGGCGCTGCTCGCGACCGGCGCGTCCTGGCGGATCCGCCGGCTCTCGCCCGGCGCGGGGGAGCGCTACGCGCCGGACCGGGCAAATCTCAAGATCTTCATCGACGAGCTCGCCCAGCCGGCCGACGTCGCGGTCCTCGTCGTGGTGGCGGAGATCGTGACGACGCCCGACGGGCCGGCCATCATCACAGGCGGCCGTCACCGCGACTATCCCAGCGACGCCACCTTGCCGCTCTCGTGGGTGCAGGGGAGGCTCCACGCGTGCGAGGCCGGCCGCGTGCTCGTGGTCCTGTCGGCGCGCAACGGAGACCGGGCCAACTCGTCGGTGACGCGGACGGCCGGGGCCTGGCTCGAGACGCTGGGTACCGGAAGGCCGAACGACGTCATCGCGGTCGACGCCGCGGGCGACGGAGCGCGCGCCCTCGAGGCGCTCCTCGCCGGCCTGCGCGGCGAGGCGCTCGATCCGCGCACGGGCACGGTCACCATGCGCAGCATCGGGGCCCATCTCGCGCGGGCCGTGCCCGGCATTGCGCTGCAGGCGTCGCTCGCATCCGAGACGCTGGCCGTCTCGCCGCCGCTCGGCGGCCTGTGGACCGTGCATGCATCGCAGGTCCAGCGAGCCGTGGCCGCGCGCCCGGTGACGGCGGACGACCTGCACGACCTGGCCGGCGTGGTCCTGCCGGGGCGCTTCCGGATCGAGCGCGTGCTGGCGAGCGGCAGCTTCGGGACCGTCTATCGAGCGCGCCAGCTCGCGGTGCAGCGCGACGTCGCGGTCAAGGTCCTGCACGCCGGGATCGATCCCACGTCCGAGGACGGCCGCCTGTTCGTGCACGAGGTCCAGAGCGTCGGCCGGATCGACCACACCAACGTGGTTCGCATCCACCAGGCCGACATCACGCCGGACGGGCGGCTCTTCTTCGCCATGGAACTCCTGGTCGGCCGCGATCTCCAGCAGATCATCAACGACGAGGGCGTGCTCGCGCAGGAACGCGCGGTGGGCCTCATGAAGCAGCTGCTCGCCGGCCTCGGCGCAGCGCACGAGGCCGGGCTCGTGCATGCGGACGTGAAGCCGGCCAACGCGTTCGTCCAGACCACGCGCAGTGGCGAGCGACTCGTCCTGGTCGACTTCGGGCTGGCCCGCCTGCGCCGCCCCGGAGGGCCCACCGCGTCGGCCGGCGGGACGCCCGCGTACATGGCGCCGGAGCAGCTCCGCGAGGGCCGCGTGGACGCGCGATCGGATCTCTTCTCCGCCGCGCTCGTCTTCGTCACCCTCCTGACCGGCTGGCGGCGGCGGCGCGGCGAGGACATGGTACCGCCGCTCGACGGCATCGCGGACCCGGAGCTCCGCACCGTCCTGGCGCGCGCCCTGGCACTGGAGCCAGCCGACCGGTTCCAGACCGCGTCCGATTTCGCCGACGCCCTCGCCGGAAACGCACCGAGAGCATCGCACGCGGCCGTCATCCGCGCCCCGTTCCGTCACCTGGCCCCCTTCACGGAGCACGACCGCGGTCATCTCTACGGACGCGAGCGCGACATCGCCGAGCTCACCGAGCACGTCCTCTACCGGCGCGCGGTCATCTACACCGCCCCGTCCGGCACCGGCAAGACGTCCCTGCTGCGCGCCGGCCTGGTCCCCTACCTCGAGACACTGGGTGTCCGCGCCGTGTATCTGCCCTGCCGCCCGGGCGCGGCCGCCGCGCTCGCCGCCGCGATAAAGCCCGGCGCCGCCACCGTCGCCGAGGCGGTCGCCTCCTGGCATACCGAGCATCGCAGCAAGCTCGTCCTCGTCCTCGACCAGCTCGAGGCCGTCCTGTCGAGCGACGAGAACGACGGCGCGGACGGCGCCGAGCCGGCCGTGGTCGGCGAGGCGCTCGCCTTCGACCGCTGGCCGCCCGACGCCGACGTCTCGGTCGTGCTGAGCGTACGCGAGGACTTCCTTGCCCGCGTGATCGGCGGGCGGCGGCGCCTGGACGAGGGAATCCCGATCGTCCGGCTCGGACCGCTCAGCAAGAACGGCGCGCTCGCAGCGATCGTGAGCCCGCTGGCCGAGCAGCGCCTGGCGATCGCGCCGGATCTACTCGACGCCCTCCTGGCCGATCTCGAGAAGGCGGCAAAGGCGCTCGGCCCCGAGATGGGCTGGGATCGGGTCGCGGCCGCCTATCCCCCCCACCTCCAGCTGGCCTGCTCCGTCCTCTACGAGGCGCTCGGCCCGGGCGAGGCCACGATCACGCTGGCCCACTACCGCCAGCTCGGCGGCTTCGACGCGATCGTCGGCGAGCACCTGGATCGGGTTCTCGACAGCGAGCTCGACGCCGCCGACGCCACCGTCGCACGCGACCTGTTCTTGACCCTCGTGACCTCGGCCAACACGCGAGCCTTGCGCACCGAGGCCGAGCTCCTCGACATCGCCGGCAGCCGCCACGGCGCCCTCCGCGTCGCCGCCGTGCTCGAGGTGCTGCGCGCCCGCGGCCTGATCGTGCGACTGCGCGCCACTGGCGGCGAGCCGAGCTGGGAGCTCGTCCACGACAGCCTCGTCCCCCGCGTCCTCGCCTGGGTCGACCGCCGCGACCTCGACCGCCGCCGAGCCATGGAGCTCGTCCGCTACCACCTCCGCCGGTCGGGCGCCGACGCCCCGAGCCTCCTCGGCCGCGCCGAGCTCCGCGAGCTCCGCGCCCACCCGGACGCCGTGATCGAGCTCGAAGCCGAATGGGCCCGAAGGAGCGACGGCGGCCCCTGGACCCCGGCTGCCCTTGTGAAACGCTCCCGCCGCGCCCTGCGCCGCCGGGCCCTGGCCATTTCCTGTGCGTCGGTATTCGTCATGGGTGCAGTCGGGA
>WNGB01009412.1_pt1 | contig 18982 bp, 18 predicted proteins | sample 5400681 | NCBI WGS metagenome assembly WNGB01 (sample SAMN13153367, study PRJNA577476) | soil metagenome | isolation source: 115 cm soil or saprolite under grassland replicate 2 | place: USA:California | collected 2016-06-15
TCACGCTCGGCGCGTACATCACCTGCGTGTCGGGCACGGCCACGAGGGCCGGCGGGGCCTGAAGATTGATCCCGAAATTGACCCTCACATCGGACTGCGCGGTGCCGGCTGCGCCCGCGAGAGCGGCGACCAGCACCACTGCGCCAATGATCATCCGTCGCAGCATCGTTCTATCCTCCTGTCATGTTCAGACTCACTGCGTCTCGGCCCACCGGAAAAGGTTCGTTATTCCCTGTCGGCCAGCCTGACCACTCGCATGTAGGACGGCAGGCGCCCATCGATCATTTACGTGGGCGCCGTCCCCGCATATTGGCAGGATGCAACAACCGGACCGAATGAGGAAAGGTGCGACTGCGTCCTGTTTTGGAAGGAACTACCGCGTAAACTTTTCCGGACGCTGTCGCAACAGGGCTTTTGCGACTTCGGCGACCGACGGCTCGCCGGCCGCGTCCTTGTAGCCGGCGAGAGAGTCGTAGATTTTTCCCGCGGCCAGAAAGAAGCCGTCGGGCAGCCCCGCGTCATCGAACGTCGCCGCGATCTCCGCCATCTCGCCTGCGAAGCGCCACGCCTTGCGCGCCGTTTCGGCCGCGGCGCGCTCGGAGCGCGCCCCGAGCTCGGCCTGGCTCCGCGCCCACTCGGCCAGCAGCGCCTGATCCACTCCGGAGTGGATCGCCAGCGCCCGGATGCTCACGAGGAGGGCCGCCGTGCCCTTCGTGTACGCGGCATAGGCCATCTTGAGCGCGGAGGCCGCGCCGGAGCCCCCCTGCACCGCGATGGCCTCGAGGGGTCCCTGCTCGAACAGGGGACGGATGCGTCCGGCCTGCTCGCCCGAGAGATACAACCGCGTCGTGCCGCGGGCACGGGCGGGAGGACCGATGATTCCGCCGTCCACGAAGCTCGCGCCTCGGTTCTCGATGATGCGCCCGATCTCCCGCGCCGTCGCCGGAGAGACGGCATTCGCGTCCACGTAGGTGCCGGAGAAGCCCTGCGCCGCCACCGTCCGCGCGAGATCGAGGGCCGCGTGCGGCGGGCAGACCGAGAAGATCACATCGCTCGCGGCGCAGAGCGATGCCAAAGTCTTCGCGTCCTCGAGCCCGGCCGCGGCCGCGCGCTCGTTGGTCTGCGCGCTTCGACCCTCGGAGACCCACAGCACTCGCGCAGCGTTGGCGCGGGCCGACGCTCCCACCGTGCTGCCCATCTCTCCCGGATGCAGGACGCCGACCGTCAGGTTGGTCATCGCGCTCGCTCCTCCTGCCAGAGCAGGTCACAGTAGGCGTGGAAGCGCAGGATGCGGCTGCCGGGATAGTAGTACGAGAGCTGCGGTCCCGGCTGGCCGCATATGGCGCACGTCTCCACATCGGCCGTGCCCACGTGGACCTGCGCCGCCACCCCCCGACCGCTCTCGTCGACGAGGGAACTGTCGGCCAGGGTCGGCGGGAGCTCGCCTGCCAGCATCAGATCACGGATTCTGTCGCGGATTTCACGCTCGTTCATCTGATCCCCGGCTCGGCCTGCTGCCAGCCGCGGGCCTCGGCGGCGGCGCCGCTCAGGTGCGGTATGAGGGATCGAGGCGGTCGAGGCGGCGCAGGAGTCCCGGCCACACCAAGGCACCCCTGCCGCCGCCGGGCCTCTCCGTCTTCTGCATCCGCGCCTGCGAGTCCTCGAGAACGTCCTTGGGCACCGGGATCAGCTCGCCGCCGCCCGATTGCGCACGGACCTGGATCGCGCAGGACGTCTCGAGGTAATACATCGAGACGAAGGCCTCGGCGGCCGTCTCGCCCACGGTCAGCAGCCCGTGATTCCTCAAGATGAGCGAGGTCTTGTCGCCGAGATCCGCCACGAGCCGCGGCTTCTCGTCGTCACGCAGCGCCGGGCCCTCGAAGTCGTGGTAGCCCAGGCTTGCCAGCACCGAGATCGAATGCTGCGAGATGGGGAGCAGGCCCGCCCGCTGCGTCGAGACGGCGACGCCGTTCAACGTGTGCGTGTGCAGCACGCACTTGGCGTCGTGCCGCGCGCCGTGAATCGCGCTGTGGATGACGAAGCCCGCGGGGTTGACCGGAAAGGGCGAGTCCTCCAGCTTCTGACCCTGCTGGTCGATCTTGACGAGGCTGGAGGCCGTGATCTCGTCGAAGAACACGCCGTACGGATTGATCAGGAACTGGTCCCGCGTGCCCGGCACCCGCGCCGTGATGTGGGTGAACACGAGGTCCTCCCAGCCGAAGCGCGCCACGAGACGGTAACAGGCGGCGAGATCCACGCGGACCGCCCATTCTTCGGGCGAGACCTTGTCCCGCAGCGACCGGATGTCGAGGTCTGGAGCTGCCATGGGGACCGCCTCCTGTCGATGGGTTCCGAGCAATCGCGCTCCTGGCGCAGCGAACCCGGCGAAGATCGAGGATCAATGTAGCACAGGATCACCCGCGGCCGACGAAGGGCATCTTGGTCGCCATGACCGTCAAGAACATGATGTTGGCATCCAGCGGCAGGCTGGCCATGTGCACGACGGCCCGCGCGACGTTCTGGACGTCCATCGTCGGCTCGACCTCGATGGCCCCGTGGGCCTGCTGCACGCCCTTCTTCATTCTCGCCGTCATGTCCGTCGCGGCATTGCCGACGTCGATCTGGCCGCACGCGATGTCGTACTTGCGCCCGTCGAGCGAGGTCGTCTTGGTGAGGCCCGTGATCGCGTGCTTCGTCGACGTGTACGCCACGGAGTTCGGCCGCGGCGCGTGCGCGGAGATCGAGCCGTTGTTGATGATGCGCCCGCCGCGCGGCTGCTGGCTCTTCATGATCTTGAACGCCTCCTGCGTGCACAGGAAGGAGCCGGTCAGATTGATATCGACCACGGCCTTCCACTGCTCGTATGGCAGGTCCTCGAGCGGCACGGCGGGAGCGCCGATGCCCGCGTTGTTGAACAGCAAATCGAGCCGGCCGAAGGCTTCCTTCGTCTTTGCGAAGAGCGCGCGGACCGACTCGGGGACGCCGACGTCGGTCTGCACGACGAGCGTTTGCGAGCCGGTCGACTTCCCCTCCGCGGCCGTCGCTTCGAGGAGATCCAGCCGGCGCCCCGCGAGGGCGACGGCGTACCCTTCCTGCAGGAGCGCCAGCGCGGAATACTTGCCGATGCCGGTTCCGGCGCCCGTGACGATCGCGACCCTGTTGGCTGAGGTCATCTCGCGCTATCCTCCCTGGTCGATCGGGCTTCGTGGATCGGGAAGAGCTCCCATCGTGAACAGCGAGTCGTCCGGCCGGCCCTACCCGTCGAGGAAAGCGCGAACGGCGCACGCGAAGGCCTCGGGCTGGTCGGCGGGAACCGTGTGGCCGGCGCCCGGGATCTCGACGAGCCGTCCGTCGGGCAGCGCGTCGATCATCCGCTTGGCGACGTCGGCGGAGAGGATGTCGCTCTCGGCCCCGCGCACGAGCAGGGCCGGCGCGGCGATCCGCCGGAGCGGCTCCCAGAGGTCGATCGAGTCCCGCCTCCCGCCCTGCCGCATCATGTCGCGAAGCGCCTTGTCGTATTTCCACTCGAACCCGCCGTCGGGGAGCCGCTTGAGCCCGTGGCGCACGCGGTCGCGCAGGCCTGCCTCGACCATGCGCGGGTTGGCCCGGAGCACGAACTCGACGGCCTGCTCTTCCGATTCGATCCGCTCGGGCGCGCCCGCCATCATCTGCCGGATGCGCTCCATCCCCGGGGCATGGATCTCGGGGCCGATGTCCACGATGCAGATGCGCTCGATTCGCGCGGCGTGCCCGTCCGCGTAGGCGATGCCCACCCGGCCGCCCATGGAGTGCCCGACCAGGGCGAACCGCTCGAGGCCGAGCGCGTCCACGAACCCCGTGAGGTCGCCGGCCATCGTCGCGACGCGGTAGTCGCCGTCGGGCGCGCGGTCGCTGTCGCCGTGGCCGCGCTGGTCGAGGGCAATGACGCGGAAATCCGCGGACAGATCGCGCGCGAGAGCATCCCAGCTGCGGGCATGGCCGGTGACGCCGTGGAGCAGGACCACGGGAGGCGCCGATTCAGGCCCCCACGTGATGTAGTGGAAGGTGAGGCCGCCGGCGGCGAGCGAGGCGTCCCGCGGCGCGGTCACAGGCTGCCCCACACGTCGCGCGCCAGCCCGACGCAGAGCGAGAGCTTGGCCCGCTCGTCCTCGACCGCCACGTCATTGCCCTCGACGGTCGAGGAGAAGCCGCACTGGGGGCTGACGCAGAGCTGGTCGAGGGCGATGTACTTGGACGCCTCGTCGAGGCGCCGCTTGAGGTCATCCTTCTTCTCGAGGGTACCCACCTTCGACGTCACCAGGCCCAGGACGACCCGCACGTGACTGGGCACGTGGCGGAGCGGCGAGAAATCGCCCGAGCGCGCGTCATCGAACTCGAGGAAGAACCCGTCGTAGGGCAGCTGGTTGAAGATGGTCTCGGCGATGCCGGCGTAGCCGCCCTGCGCGCGCCACGCGGAGCGGAAGTTGCCGCGGCAGAGATGCGTGCAGACGGTCAGGTCCTTGGGCTTGTCGCGCAGCGTGGCCCGAACCAGCTTGACCGACAGCGCGAGCTGGGCGTCGGGATCCTCGCCGTGCGCCCGTCCCCGCGCGCGCATCTCCTCGTCGCACAGGTAGGCGAGGCTGACGTCGTCGAGCTGGAGATAACGGCAGCCGGCGGCGTAGAGGTCGGCGATCTCGGCGCGATACGCGGCGGCCACGTCCTCGACGAACGCGTCGAGGTTCGGGTACACCGCGGGGTCGATGTTGGCGCGCCCGACCTGCGTGTACAGCATGGAGGGCGACGGGATGGTCAGCTTGGGCGTGCGCGTGGTCGCCGACATCAGAAACTTGAAGGCCTCAACGAAGATCGCCTTGGGCCTCGTGACGCGGCTGGCGATTCTCAGATCTGGGCGGGTGAAGAAGCGGTCGCCCTCGCGCCCGTGGAAGGTGACGGGCAGCATCTTGCCCTCGCTGGAAAGACCGCTCAGCTGGAGCAGGAAGTCCATGTGCCAGGACTTGCGGCGCATCTCGCCGTCGGTGATCCCCTCGAGACCCGCGTCCTCCTGGAGCTTGACGCCGTCGCGGATCGCCGCGTCCTCGGCTTTGCGGAGGTCGGCGGCGCTCACCTTGCCCGCCTCCTGCTCGAGCCGGAGCGCTTTGAGCGCGGGCGGGCGCAGCAGGCTGCCAACGTGATCGGCACGGAACGGGGGCCGCGGATCAGCCATGGTGAGCCTCCTCGAAGACGCGGACCAGACCGAGCAGCGCGTCGGTGCGCCGGCCCGCCTCAGCGTCCTGCAGCATCGTAAGGCGCCCGGGGGTTACTTCGCGCCGGTGGTGGCCCGTATGCTCCCCAGGTGCTCCTGCACGTGGTTGATCAGGATCCCTTCGATCGCCTGCGCCGCGGTCATGGCCGGCATGCCGGCGAGCACGCTCGCGCTGCGGTCGAGCTCGGCGTCGGTGAGCCCGCGGATGATCGCGCTGGCCTTGCCGCCATTCGCCTTCAGGAGCGCGAGGGCCTCGGCCTTGGTCACGTTGGCCTGCTCCTTGGCATGCTTGGCGTTGTTCGCGTGGATCATGTCCATCGTGAGGCCCGGCAGCGGCTGGCCCTTGGCGACCAGCTGCACGAGCCCCGAGATCCCCGCATGCCCCAGGGCGGCGTGGTGAGCCACGACGCCGACGGGCCACTTCTCGGACGACGTCACCTTCTTCCAGTCCGCATCGCTCAGACCTTCGACGACTTTGTTCATCTCGCGGCACGACTCGTCGAACTTCTTGGCCAGCTCCTCGGCGCGCGCTCCCATGCTGCCTCCTCCGGTGATGGGTGGGCGCCGGCCTCGACCGCGGCCGACGCGTTTGCTCCAGGGCGCTCCATGATAAAGACAACGGCGCCAATCGGCAACCGCTGGGGAGGCGGGGCGGGCTAGCTGGGGCGCGGTCGGAAGGGTCGAAGGCGGCAGGCTACGAGCGACAGCCGGGGCGAAACGGCGGATCGAGGCGAGCCGACTTCAGTCGCGGGCTCCGGCAATGTACGATGTCTGCCCTCGCGCCGTCAGCTCCTTGACCTTCGAGATGGCGTCCACGCGATTGGCGAACGGGCCCAGGCGCACGCGCGACCACTCACCGACCCGGTTCCCCGCGGCGTTCGTGAGCGAAATCCTGGAGATCGTCGCGCCGTCCTGGCGATACCGGCCCGCCAGGTGAGCCGCGGCATCCACCGATTGGAAGGCGCCCAGCTGGACCCAGTAGGGCCCGAGTCCCTGGCTCTCGCCCGAAGGCTCCGCCTTCGCGATGGTCGCGGGCCCCCTCTGCGCTGTCATCGAGGATGGAACGGGCGAGGCTCGAACGGGCGAGCCTCGAACGGGCGAGGCTTGAACGGGCACCGAGGACGATGCCTCGCTGGGGCGCACTGCGAGATGAATGTCCTGGCGGGTCCGCGGCATCAGAGCCGCTGCTGCAGGCGGCGGCGCCATCGGGGCTGCTGCCGGCGGCACGGGCGGGGCTGCCGCCTGCGCGCTCCACGAATTCTGCGTCACCGGCGGAATGGCCGACACGGACGGCTTCGCCTTGACGTCCGGAACGCTCGCTGCGACCATACCGGCCCCGGCGGGCGGGTTGCCTCCCATCCTCGCGATGATCTCCGCGTAGGGGTAGGCGCCCAGGACCCGCGCGAACTGCGCCCGGTAGTTCGCAATGAGGCTCACCCCGTCGATGACCACGTCCTGGACCTTCCAGCTCTCGCCCCGGCGGACGAACCAGTAGTCGACGGGCAGCTCGTGGCCGCCCCGGGTCAGCACTGTCGTCGCGACGCCCGCCGACTCCTTGTTGATGGACTCGCCGAAGTACTCGACGGTCACCCCGTTGGCCACACTGGCCTTCGAGGCAAGCATCGCGATGAAGCCGCGCTCGAGGTAGGCGCCGAACAGCCGGGCGAACTCTGCCTGGTCCTCCGGAGTCCTCGACAGCCACACGGGGCCGAGCGCGAGCGCGGAGGCCCCCCGGAAGTCGAAGACGTCATTGACAAGGTCGCGGATGGCTTGGCGCGGCTGATCCAGATCGCCGAGCGGATCCATGGTTCGAAGGATGACGTTGGCACGCGCGAAGAAGGCTTCCAGCACCGCGGTCGGCGACGTCGCCGCGGCGGGCTGAGCCGCGATCAACTCAAAGCCCACGACCAGAGCGAACAGCCCGCACCACCGCGCGCGCATACCCTGTAAGAATAGCCCCTCCCCCGGATTCCACCCCCTTCTTTTCGTGTCCGCTACGGGCCTCGTGGTGGCCCTTCGGCGCAGGCGTAGACCTCGACGGGCGCCGCGCGCCCGCGCAGCGCCTGGGGCCCCAGGGGCTCGACCGCATACCGCTCCGCGCCCGCGAGGCGGCTGAGCGCGTCGGCCGAGACGATGAAGCGCCGGCCGAGGTCGCGGGTCGCCTGCTCGAGGCGGGCGGCGGTGTTCATCACGTCTCCGTGAAAGACGATGGCGCGCTTGCTGCCGCCGATCTCGCCGCTGATCACTGGCCCGGCGTGGAGCGCCGCGCGGAGGCCCGGCGCCGCCCCGAACTCCCGCTCGAACTCGGGCGCGGCCTCGTCGAGAGCCGTCCGGATCGCGAAGAAGCAGGCGATCGGCCGCGCGTCCCGCCGGCCCGCCGCGACCGTCCACGTCACCACCATCTCGTCGCCGACGTACTGGTAGATCTCGCCGCCGTAATCGTCGATGGGATCCGAGGCCAGGCGGAACACGCGGTCCAGGAAACGGTGGACGGCGGCCGGGCCGATCCGCTCCGCCAGCGACGTCGAGCCGACGATGTCGACGAAGAGGAAGAACCTCTCTTCGGATCGTGGCCGATGGTAGCGCCCGAGCACGATGTTCCAGAGGGTGCGGCGCCCCATGAGGTTGCTGATCTCGAACACGAACAGGAAGCCGAATGTCGCCACGAACGAGAAGATGACGGACAGCGGCGTCAAAGAGGTTGCGCCCGTCGACGCGCCGATCACCCGCGCGCCCAGAGCGCCGACATTGACGGCTGTGATCACGGCCCCGTAGACGAGCCACCTCACGGCGAACATCACCAGGAACGGAGCCCGCTGGAGCGACAGGCCGTGGCGGGTCGGCAACCAGAGGATCTCGATGGAGCCGATCACAGCCGTGATCGTCGCGCCGTGGACCGCTCCCGCGAGGCTGCCGGTGAACCCGCTTCTGCCGACGGCGAGGTTGATGAGCCCGCCGTAGCCGACCCCGACCAGCGTCCCCACGATCAGGATCCGCACGAGGAACCGCACCCGCCGCCTCGTCGCGCCACGCATCCGAGCCAGTCTACCGTACCCGCTCCGGTTCCTTCGGACCGGATCGGGCACAAAGCGGCGACGGGCGGCAGGATCTTGCCTTATCATACCGGCACCGTGACAGGACAGACGCATGGCTGACGACTGGCAACCCGAGCTCGACGAGCTGCGGCGCCGCGAGGCCTTCGCCGAGCGGCTCGGCGGGCCGGAGCGCGTCAAGCGCCAGCACGACGAGGGACGCCTGACCATCCGCGAGCGCATCGCGCGCCTGGTCGACCCGGACACCTTCCACGAGGTGGGCAAGATCGCGGGCAAGGCGGCGTACGACGCTGACAACGAGCTCGAGGATCTCACGCCGTCCAACTTCATCTTCGGCCGCGCGCGCGTGGACGGCCGGCCGGTCGTCGTCGGCGGCGATGACTTCACCGTGCGCGGCGGCTCCGCGGACGCGACCATCAAGGGCAAGCACCTCATGTGCGAGCGGATGGCGCAGGAGCTCCGGCTCCCGCTGATCCGGTTCGTCGAGGGCTCAGGCGGCGGCGGCTCGGTCAAGACCATCGAGACCACGGGCCGCGCCAACGTTCCCGGTGTGGACGGCTGGGAAATGGTGGTCGACAACATGGCCATCGTGCCCCGCGTGGCGCTCGGGCTCGGCTCTGTGGCGGGCCTCGGGGCGGCGCACCTGGCCGCGGCGCACTACTCGGTGATGGTGAAGAGCACCTCGGCGCTCTTCGTCGCGGGCCCGCCCGTCGTCGAGCGCATCGGCCAGAAGCTGACGAAGGCGGAGCTCGGCGGCTGGCAGATCCAGCTCAAGGCCGGCGGAGTGGACGACGCGGTCGAGACGGAGGACGAGGCCTTCGCGCGCGCGCGGCGGTTCCTCTCCTACCTGCCCTCCTCCATCGACGACGTGCCGCCGCGCGGGCCGCGCGAGGACGATCCGAATCGCCGCGACGACTGGCTCTTCGGCGCCGTCCCGCGCGACATCCGCAAGTCCTACCGCATGCGGCCCATCGTCGAGGCCGTCGTGGACCGCGGCTCGTTCTTCGAGATCGCCCCGCTCTACGGCCGCGCGGTCATCACGGGGCTCGCCCGGCTCGACGGCTGGCCGATCGCCGTGATGGCGAGCGACCCGACGTACTACGGCGGCGCGTGGACGGCCGACACCTGCCAGAAAGTCGAGCGCTTCGTGGACACGGCCGAGACCTTTCACCTGCCTGTGGTCTACCTGGTGGACTGTCCGGGCTTCCTCATCGGCCTCGAGGCCGAGCGCACGGGGACGATCAAGCAGGGCGTGCGCGCGATGTCGGCCATGTGGCAGACGACCGTGCCCTGGTGCGCGGTGATCGTGCGGAATGTGTTCGGCGTCGCGGGGGCGGCGCACCGGAACGGCCGGCGCTACTGCACGCGCTACGCGTGGCCGTCGGCCCGCTGGGGCTCGCTGCCCCTCGAGGGCGGGATCGAGGCGGCCTACCGCGCCGACATCGACGCGGCGCCCGACCCCAAGGAGAAGATGAAGGAGATCGAGGCGCGGCTCAACAAGCTCCGCTCGCCGTTCCGCTCGGCGGAGACCTTCTGGATCGAGGAGATCATCGACCCGCGCGACACCCGGCCGCTCCTCTGCGAGTTCGCCGAGCTCGCGGCCCCGCTCCGCCGCCCCGGCCCTTCCGCCCACGGGATGCGGCCCTAGTCACGGCGACCTATCGGTAGACGATGCACGCGGGGCTCCCCGTCTTCACGATCTGACCCGTGGGGGTCAGCCCGCCGCTTGCCTGATCCACGCTGAACGTGACGATCGTGTCGCTGTTCTGATTCGCCGCGTAGAGATACGTCCCGGCAGGGTAGATCGCGAAGAAGCGCGGCGTCTTTCCCTGCGTCGACTCCCAGCCGATCGATGCGAGCGCACCGGTGGCCTCGTCCACCGTGAGGATCGCGAGGCTGTCGTGGCCCCGGTTCGACGCGTAGACGAACCGTCCGGACGGGGCGACCTCGATCTCGGATGTCGTGCTGGTGCCCGTGAACGCCGGCGGGAGCGTCGAGATGACCTGCAGCAGCTTCAATTCGCCCCGCCCCGGATCGAGGCCGTACGTCGTGATCGTGGAATCCAGCTCGTTGAGCACATACGCGTACGGCTTGGTCGGGTGGAAGTCCACGTGGCGCGGCCCCGCCCCCGGCCGGCTCGCCACCGAGGGCCGAGCCGCCGCCGTCAGCTTGCCGGTGGCCGTGTCGAGCCTGTAGACGAAAACCGTGTCGAGGCCCTTGTCCGGCACGACAATGAATCGGCCGCGCGGATCGAACGCGACGTCGTGGGGATGCGACGTCGCCTGCTCGGTGCGGTGCGGCCCGGGCTTGCCGGGAAGAGTGACCAGGTCGCTGAGCTTTGCCAGTGATCCGTCGGGGTTGATGGGCAGGACAGCGACGGTTCCCGAGCTGTAGTTCGCCACCACCAGGAAACGGTCGGTCGGATCGACGACGAGGCTCACGCCGTTCTTGCCGCCGGTGGGCTGACGGTTGAGCATGCTCAGTCGGCCCGATGGCGCGTCGATCTGGAACGCGGTCGCCTCATCGCCGTCACCGTGCGCCGAGTACAAGACGCGCTCCCGCTGATCGAGCGTCAGAAACGACGGATTGACGACGTCTTTCAGGAGCTGCACGTGCGTCCAGTTGCCCGTGCCGGGGTCGACCCGATAGACGTTGATCCCCTTTCCATGACCGTTGCGTTCCTTCGTGGTGTACGAGCCGACGTAGGCGAAGTTCGGCATCGACGCCGAAGTTAGCTCCGAGGCGAGAACCCGTCAAGAGCCCGGCTCGGCGTGAAAGGATTGCACAGTAGCGGAAATTTCTACCCATCGTGTCCGGGCAGGAATCCCCTTATCTGAGGCCTATCTGGCCTTTCCGAGCGATGGCACAGCCGATGCTGCCTCTCTACCTGGCTGGAGACAATCAGGCACAGGAGGTAAGCCATGCACCGTAGAATTTTCAGCACCGCTTGCATCGCTGCATTGTTTTGCCTCACGGTCGTTCCCGGCGCCCCGGCGGGCGCGGTGGAGAAGACCACAGGCAAGCCCTCTGAAGCGGCCCCACCCTCGATGGCTGCCGGCGTCGTCAAGCCGCCGGTCGCGGTCCCGACCGATGACTTCGCCTCTACGGCTGAGCTCGTCTCGGTCCACTTCGACTTCGACAGCAGCGTGATTCGGCCGGGCGAGGCCGCCAGGCTGGACAAGAACGCCGAATGGCTGAAGGCCAACCCGAAGAACGCCGTGCTCGTCGAGGCCGCGGCCGACCAGCGCGGTAACCGCGCCTACAATCAGGCGCTGGCCGAGCGACGGGCCCGGGCTGTCAAGAACTACCTCGTGGCCCACGGGGTCGCGTCCGACCGCATCATGATGATCAGCTACGGCGAGGGCCGCCTGGCCTGCCCGACCAATGCCGATCCGTGCTGGAGCGACAATCGGCGCGTGGACTTCCAGGTCAAGGTCCTGAACAAGCAGGCACCCTGAAGTCACTCGAGCGGAGGATCGAAGCCATGAGCCATACCGAGACGAAGCCCATTACCAACTGGTGCCCGCAGGCGACGCCCGACAAGCCAGGCTGCTGCGGCACTGACAAGATCAGCGAGGACGGCAAGCGCCATCACTGCGACAGGCCGTCCGCGCACACCGACGATCAGCACTCCTGCGCGTGCGGGGTCCAGTGGAAGCACCTGATGTAGGACAGCCGTCGCAGGCCGAGTTGAGTTGAGCAGCGCGAGGGGGTGGCAGGCCGCCACCCCCTCCTTCCGTCGTCCGCCGTCTAGAGGCGGCGGCTGAGCAGATCCCGGGACGCGAAAAGTAGGAGAGCGGCGGCCACCCAGGCCAGCGCGCCGTCGAAGACGAAGGCGCCGGGCAGGCTCAGCGCTGCCAGTCCTCCGGTGGCCAGCGGGCTGAGCGCCGTGCCGAACTGCACACCCAGCGCGAGCCAGCCGAAGGCGGCGCCGCGAGTCTCACTCGGCGCAAGCTGTCCGCCGAGCGAGTAGGCAAGGGTCAGCGTGCCGCCAAGCAAGAACCCGACCAGACAGCGCAGGACCAGGAGCGCCACCCACGTGTCGGTCCACGCCATCAGCGCGCATGGCACGCCTCCAGTGACGCAGCCAACCAGCAGCAGCCGCGCGATCGGCCAGCGCAGCCCGAGCCGCCCGGCCAGGCTGGACGAGACCGTCCCGCACACGGCCGAGGCCGAGATGATGAGACCCGAGATCGCGGCGATGCGCTCCACGCCGCTGAGATCCGCGACCTTCAGCGGAATCAGCAGGGCGAGGCCGCGGTCGATGAACTGGCAGATCAACAGCAGGCCGAGGACGAGGGGAAAATGCGGCAGGCGGAAAACCTCTCGAAAGGGAAGGTGCGGCGGCCGCTGGGCGAGCTCTGCTGGCCGCTCCTCCTCGAAGAGGAAGATCAGCCCGACGAGAGCCACGGCGCAGAGGCCGGCCGTCACGAAGAAGGCGACACGGATCCCGAAGTGCGACGCGACGTAGCCGCCGGCGACGGGACCGACGGCCACGCTCAGAAGCTGGGCCGACTGGACCCGCGCGATCGCCACCGGCACCTTGTCACGAGGACAGGACACGGTCGCGACGGCCATCGCCATCACCGAGAAGCCCGCGAAGACGCCCTGGAGCATCCGCGCGATGAAGAGTTGATACACCGAGGTCACCAGGCCCATCAGGGCGATGATGACCACGAAGCCCGCCAGCGACCGTATCAGCATGAGCTTGCGGCCGACGCGATCAGCGAGCCGGCCCCAGAACGGCCCCAAGAGACCCGACACGCCGGGCGTGACAGCCAGCAGCACGCCTGACCACACGGCAACCTCGGCCGGGTTCGTGACGCCCAGCTCTTGGACGTAGAGCGGCAGAAACGGCGAGAAGAACTGGAACCCCACGAACGCGGTGAAGACGACGAGCGCCAACGCCCACACATTGCGCTGCCAGTTTTCAGGCTCGCGTTGTGCCATCGGCTAGCCGGCGATCTTCAACAACTTCGAAGAGCCGCACGGGCAATAGCAGTCACTGGCGCCGAGGTTGAAAAAGCTCAACCGGATTGCCAGACGGATCCTCCAAGAGGATCTGCAAGCCGCCCGGTCCAGTCACGATGTCGTTGAGGAAATGGACCCCGGCGGCGCGGAGTCGATCTACCTCGGCCGGGAGGTCTTCGACGATGAGGTGGATACGATTCCAACCGCCCGGAGCTGGCTGGCGGCCATCGGGCATCGGACGTCCGGCCGAACTGCTCGGTCCGCTGAGCAGCAACCGCAAGTCGCCGCGGGCCACGTCGGCAAACGCCGGCGCTGTCTCGGAGATGAGCGTGAAGCCGAGGTGCGCCGTGTAAAAGGCGACGGCAGCACCGACGTCGTTGACCATGTAACGGACGTTGACGGTGGTCATCGTTTCGTTTTCCTCCGAGCTGTTCGGTTCTAGGACTCCGTGGCATGATATCAGGCATGCCTTTGGGACCATTTTTCTTCGCGGTCGCGCTGATCGCCGGTGGCATCGCTGCGGTGACCGGCTTCGCGATCGGCAGTTTGCTCACCCCGACACTTGCCCTCGAAACCGGGACGAAGCTGGCCGTGGCAGCGGTCGCCATCCCGCACTTCGTGGGTACAGCGCAGCGATTCCTCATCTTGCGCCGCCACGTGCACCGGCGGGTCTTGCTCGGCTTCGGCATCCCAAGTGCCGCGGGCGGGCTTGCCGGCGCCCTCTTGCATGCGCGCGCGTCGAGCCGCGCCCTCGCGGTGGTATTCGGCGGGCTCCTGATCATGGCCGGTGTGTCGGAGCTTACGGGATGGATCGAGCGCGTCCGTTGGGGGCGTCGCACCGCCTGGGTGGCCGGTGCTGTTTCGGGCGCATTGGGCGGGCTCGTAGGTAACCAAGGAGGAATCCGCTCCGCCGCCATGCTCGGCTTCAACGTACCAAAGGAATCCTTCGTGGCCACGGCGACAGCCGTCGGGCTCATCGTCGACCTGGCCCGCCTGCCGGTATACCTGGCGATCGGCTGGCGGGACATTCTGCACGTATGGCTGCTTGTGCTCGCGGCGACGGTCGGGGTCGTGATTGGGACCGCGTTCGGCACGCGGGTGCTGGGCCGTCTTCCCGAGCGGACGTTCCGCCGCGTGCTGGCCGTGCTGCTCTTGGCGCTCGGGCTCTATATGGCGTTCGCTGGCGGCGGGTAACGCGACTGACCGTCACTCGGATTGACAGGTCTCGAGGGCCCGCGACACCGCCCAACGGTAGCCGACAAGGCCGCGTCGCTCAAGGCTTGGACCGGCGCTTGCTCTGGGACAGTGTCCGGTCTCATCCGCTCCGTCTGTCGCACAAATCCCGCACAACTGCTGGGGTGCCGTTCACACGATCGATGAGACCACGTCCCTCTACAGCCGACTTTGTTGTAAGTCCAGGAGCTGTTCGAAGAAACTGGTTTGCCCTGCCGATGTTGCCCTCCCGGACATCCGTAGAGGGAACCCTGTTCCCACGTCAATCCAGAAGCTTCCTTGAAGACGAGTCGGTGCGACGGTGCCTAGCCACATATGGGCGGCCAGCTGTACGGGTGTCAGGTCACCCCAGGAAGGGATCTCGATAACATTGCCCTTGTAGATAGTGACCGTCTCTCCGCTCATCTCAAACCGTGCCGCTAGCCGACCCATAACAAACTCAGTTCCTCGATAAGTCCACTCTCCTGTGCTTCTAACCACCATGTCTGGGCCTTTCGGCCAGTTTGTCGTGGACCGTTGTTTCTCACCAACTCGCCACGCCCGATAGAGACTGGACTCTATTAGAGGTTGTGGTCCCAGTCGAACGAGCTCGTTGCCGCCATCTTTCCCGCTAGGATCCAGCGGTATTCCCGCTGGCGTCAGCATCTGAACCACGTTCCCGGACCGCGATACTCGGAAGATCACGGATCTCCCCTCTCCAGTGACCTGGAGGTCGAGCGATCCATCGTCGACACGGAGAACCTCTTCGATCCGCTCTAAAGTGCTTGAACTCTTGCCAGCGGATGGGTTGAGCGCCATCGTCCCGCGGTACACCATCCGCATGCCGGCGGATGGGTCGAGCACAAGCACGATGTCGGGTGGAGCATTTGACGACGTACCGGTTGCGCATGCCGCAGCCAACCCTGCGCTCAAGGCCAACACGCCCCAACTACGCAGAATTTCCTTCATGGGCTCCTCCATTCTCCCCAGTGGGGCCTCCGCATTCGACAATTCCTCTCATCACCAGCGGGCATCGGCAAAGAAGGTTCACAGAAACACGGATAGCGATTCTAGGACGGCCCATTTCACATGCCCGTCGTGTATAAATCCCGGATGGACCGATACGTTCAATCCAAGTTGATCTCGAATTGCGGAAGAGGCTTCCCTCGTCTGCTTCCAAGAAACGAATTCCGTAGTTGTCCGTCGCCACACTGTTGGTTTCTCCGACTGTTGCCTTGGGTAGCCTTGGACTTAGCCTCTCTCCCGACGCTGCCCTTGACATTCGAGGGCGGCCCCCGACCCCGGAGCCGCACCCGTCCGCCCCCCTCTTGACCGCGAGGCAGAGGCGACGCAGGGTGGACGGGGTCATAGGGCGATTGCGGGCTGACGCTCGCCTTCACCCCGGTGAAGCAAGCACTCCCTCGTGTAAGGCCAGTGCCCGCAGGGAAGACCGTATTTCGCCTAACCGCATCCCGCGGCGGCGCCGGAGTGGCGGATGCCGAGCTGGAATCACATTGTTTGCGATGCTTCCGTGACCCCCTCTATCCGCAGAGTCGGCTGAAGGTAGCCGAAGTACCGGCGCCTCGTCTCAGTGCCCCTCCCCGACTAAGAAGAACGCAGCCCACGCGAAGGGATGCGCGAAGTACGCCGTCGGCCCCTGCGCCCCGCTCATCAGCCCCAGCATCCCTTGCCGCACCAGCTCCGCCCGCGGCGCCGCCCGGCTCTTGCTGTATCCCTCGAACACCTTCGTCATCAGCGCCTGCGCCGCCCGGTCCTCCACGCTCCAGTGCGACACTAGCAGCGTCGGCGCTCCCGCGAAGAAAAACGCTCGCGCTAGCCCCGACAGTCCCTCCCCGCTCCCGTCACCCGCCCCCGTGTTGCACGCGGATAGCACCACCCACTCCGTACTGGTCAGTTTCAGCCCGACGATATCGTCAAGCGCCAGCAGCCCGTCGTCCGCCTCCGTCGCCTGCACGGGCGGTGTCAGCGCCAGCGCCGGCTGCCGCAGCCCGAGTACCTCGCCCGCTAGCAGCCCGTGTGTCGCGAACGACAGCACCCGTGCCCGGCCCAACCTGCCCGCCCGATTCAGGCTCATCACCTGCGGCTTCGTCGCTCGCACGTCCAGATACAGGGCCGTGCCCGGGTCCGCCTTCAGCGCCGTTGCCACCGCCAACAGCTCATCTCGCGTCCCCGGCAGCCGGTTCAGTCGCCGCAGGTCGGCCACGTTCACGCCCGCGCCGCGGGCCGCCGGCATCGCCCCGCCCCGCTCCCGCCCGGCCCCCTCGAACACCGGGTCCCCGAACCCCACGAACGGCTCCACCTCCGTCCCCCGCGCCCGGGCGATCTGCCGCAGCGCCCGCAGCGACGTGGCGGACGGCAACACGCTGATCGCGTACTCCCGCGCCAGCCAGGCGAGCGTGCCGTACTCCCTCAACTCGCTCGGCCCCGGTGTGGCCCCGCGGGCGTGGAGCTCCGCCAGGCGCTGAAACCCCTCCCCCTCCGCCTTCGTGATGAGCGCACCGAAGGGCAGTGGAAGCAGCACCTCGTCCGGCACCACAATCAGGTGCTTGACGCCGCCGAGCTCCGCCGCCACCGGCCCCAGCAGCCGCTGGTACAGCTCGTACGCCCCCCCCACGTCGAACGGCACCAGTCGCTCGGCGCTCAGGTCCGCGTTCACGCTCTGGTCTGCGCTCTTCCGCACCCCCTGGACGAGGGCCGTCAGCGCGCTCGACTTCAGCTCCTGGTCGCGGTACACGAGCGCCCGGCCCGGCCGGATCACCCAGACCAGCAGCCGGTCGTCCAACGTCAGATAGCTCACGAGCGCCTCGTCCGTCCGCAGCAGCGCCTCCGCCGCCGCCACGTCGATCGGGTCCGGCGCCGCGAGATCTGCGTGGCGGGGAAACGCCACCCGGAGCCGCCCCGTCGCCTCCTCCAGCTCACGCTCCAGCCGCACGACCTGTTGCTGCGCCGACGCTAGACGCCCTGCGTCCTGTTGGGCCGCCGGCTGGCCGTATTCGGCCGCCACCCGCTTCCGCGCCGCGGCCAGCCGGTTCCGCAGCTCCTGCACCTGCCGTGCGAGACTGGCGGTCGCTGCATTGCCCGCCGCCGCCCGCGCCCCGGCCCGGTTCAGCGCCGCCTGCGCTGCGCCACCCCGCCCCTGCTCCGCCACGAGGAACACCGCGGCCGCTGGCGACGCCGCACGCCGGTCACGCTGCGGCTCGCGCGCTATGGCCGCCATCAGCGAGGCGTAGCGCTTCAGCGCACGCTCGGAGTCGAAACGGCGGCGTAGGCCCCGCAGCGCCTCGTCCTCCAGTTCGACGTTGGCCCGGCTCAGGGCCAGGTCGACCAGCCGCGCCCTCTCGTACAGCGGCCCCGCCCTTGCGTAGTCCCCCGTCGCCCCGAGCAGGAAGGCGAGGTTGTTGAGGCTCAGCGCCACGCCTGGATGCGTCGGGCCCAGCGCTCGCTCGTTGATTCGCAGGGCCCGCTCCAACAGCGGCCGCGCCCCCGCGGAGTCCCCCGTCGCCTGGAGCAACAAGGCGAGGCTGCTGAGGCTCAGCGCCACATCCGGATGCGTCGGGCCCAGCGTTCGCTCGTTGATTCGCAGGGCCCGCTCCAATAGCGGCCGCGCCCCCGCGGAGTCCCCCGTCGCCTCGAGCAACAAGGCGAGGTTGTGGAGGCTCTGCGCCACGTCCGGATGCGTCGGCCCCAGCGCCTGCTCCCGGATCCGCAGCGCCCGCTCCAACAGCGGCCGCGCCCCCGCGTAGTCCCCCGTCGCCTGGAGCAACAAGGCGAGTTCGTTGAGGCTCAGCGCCACGTCCGGATGCGTCGGCCCCAGCACCTGCTCCCGGAGAGCCAGCGCCTCCATGGCCCTTGGGATCGCCTCCCCGTAGCGCGCCTGCTGGGAGAGCAGATTCACCTCAACGTTCAGGAGCTTCGCGCGATCGAGCGGCTCTTCGGCCGCCTCGGCACCCGACATCCCGACGCCGGCTCCCAGGACGAGCAGCAGGCTCAGGCGCAGGCGCAGCTGGCGTGACATCTTCATATCCCGGTCCTCTTCAGCAGGGCGTAGTAGGGTCGAGGACTGGCGCGGTGCCCCGTAGGCGGCCCTTGGCTATATCCGCCGTTTCCAGCTTCGTGCCCGTGTAGGGTTGCCGTGAGCCCGTCTCCAGCCCCCGCCACCTCAAACGGCGCAAACGGATTTCCCGTACGCCGCTTTCCTGTCCGCTTTGCGCCAAGGGTTATGCGACCTATCGGCCAGCGAGCGCTTTCAAGTGCGGGCCCCGTATCGGACGCGGTAGTCATGGAACAACCCCAGCGCCTCGTACAGCCCCACCGTACTCCACCTCGTCCAGCCGAAGCCCGCACAATTCCTCGCCCGCATCAGATGGCGCCGCACCTTCGTCTCCACCCAGTTCCTCACGTACGCCAGGCACCGGGCCGCGTTCCCGATCCGGAAGTAGTTCACCCAGCCGCGCAGGATCGGATTGATCTCCGTGATCACCCG